>ENA-ORUU01001106-ORUU01001106.1-human-gut-metagenome-genome-assembly--contig:-NODE-1106-length-16251-cov-3.96691_pt1 | contig 16251 bp, 10 predicted proteins | sample MGYA00242085_ERZ509221 | MGnify/ENA primary metagenome ERZ509221 (study PRJEB26280, sample SAMEA2338809) | human gut metagenome | biome: human gut; feature: human-associated habitat; material: faeces... | reverse complement strand
AAGAAGCGGAATATGAAGACCGCTGGGTGGTAGACAAGGAAGCATGGACGGAAAAGGTACATAATCCAGCAAAGGATAAATATGAAATTCACTACCTCTGCAACGGTTGTAAAAAGGACTTTGGTGATGATTATGAAGGAATTATGGCTCATAACAAAGAACAAATGTTACAAGGAAACCTTGCTTGCGGAGGCTGGCACGAAGCAGAGGTGCTTGTAGAAAAAGGATATGACATCATCGAACATCCGGAAGAAGGACACTATGAACATGTGAAGATAGCAGATGCAGTATATCAAAGCATTTGGCATCCGGCAGAATACGAAGACCGCTGGATTGTAGACAAGGAAGCTGTGTATGAAGATAAGTGGGTAGTAGACAAGGAAGCATGGACGGAGCATAAACTGATCGGATATGTATGCAGCCATTGTGGAGAGTCAAAAGAAGCTGAAGAAGCAGTAGAAGAATAGACGTCAAAAAAGTGCCTGAAGGTGATACTTCAGGCACTTTTCTGATGTTCATTTTGCATTTTGTCAATAATGAATTAAAACATTTTTGATTTTAAAGATTTGATGGCTTTCGGAATGTTCATTCTATCACTACTGACCTTCATTTTTACGTTTTGTAAGTAATCCTATTATTACATAGAAAAACTACCCTTGAAATTTTGCCAGGTTTAGGTTGGCATTTCTATCTCTTATAAATCCGGTCAACCCCTTGTGGGCGGTTGTTCCTTTAAACATATTATAAGCTAGAAAAAGAAAAAATGCAATGGAATAGAAAAAATTTTATAAAAAAATCCTGAAGCCGTGATTTCAGGTTTTTTTGAGCAAAAAATAATTGTAAGAAGAAGAAAAAAATGGTAAAATATAAGTTAGGAATAATCGTGTTACAGGGTGGCTGACCTTCATTTTATAATACATAGAATGGGGGTGGTGCTGATGAAACATTTTGACTTCAAAGATTTAATGCAATTCGGAATGTTCATTCTATCACTACTGACCTTCATTTTTTCATTCTGTCGGTAGTGATTTAAGGCATAGAAAAACCACCCTCTGAAAACTTTGAGCGGTTTTAAGGGTGGCATTTCTATGCTATTTCCAAAATCGGTCAACCCCTTGTGGGCGGTTGTTCCTTTAAACATATTATACGCTAGAGAAAGAAAAAATGCAATGGAATAGAAAAAAATTTTATAAAAAAGTCCTGAAGCTGTAATTTCAGGGCTTTTTTGAGAAAAAAAGGGTATGGCGCTAACCATACCCTACTCTGGTTCACCAGAGAGACCTCGTCGGTCAAATTATCCTCTTAATGGTGGCTTTGTCAGCCAAAAAACACTTATTAGAAAGTGTAAAAGAGTAACTTAAATATATTTACTCACTTATAGTATACACAATTTCTTAAAAAAATCTACTGGTAATTTATACAAAATTTAAAAGAATTACAGAAGGGACAAGACTCATAAGAAAGAAAAAATTGATATTTTAAGTGGGTGGTAGATAAGGAAGCATAAACTGATTGGATATGTATGCAGATATTGTGGAGAGTCAAAAAAAGCTGAAGAAACCGTAGAAGAATAGATATCAAAAAAGTTCCTGAAGTATTATCTTCAGGAACTTTTTTGACTTCAAAGATTTAATGTCGTTTGGAATGTTCATTCTGGCATTGCTGACATTTATTTTTTCGTTTTGTCGGTAATAACTTAAAGCATAGAAAAACCACCCTCTAAAAACTTTGACAGGTTTAGGGTGGTATTTCTATCTCTTATAAATCCGGTCAACCCCTTGTGGGCGGTTGTTCCTTTAAACATATTATACGCTAGAGAAAGAAAAAATGCAATGGAATAGAAAAAAATTTTATAAAAAAGTCCTGAAGCTGTAATTTCAGGGCTTTTTTGTTGCCGAAAGAAAAAATAATCGGGAAAAATTAGATGTTTTAAAATGACATTTGATATTTTTTTACAAAATTCATTGTCATTTTCGGGTTTCAATGCTATTATTGAGATACAGAGGTATGCGACAAAAAGTATACCTTTTTTTCATGTCAATTTTTCTTTATTATTTTCTGATTTTAACGTAGGTCAATTATTAAAATCATAAACAATTCTTAAAAAATTTCCAGTAAAAGGTTCAACTCCCCTCCTTTTCTTATGGTGTACAAAAAGTATACATTTTGTAAAAAATTCAAGGAGGAAAGCAGCGTGAAAAACAAGAAGTTTGTTTCTTTTTTCTTAGTTGCTGCCGCTCTGCTTTATGCGAGCACCCCTGTTCTGGCTGCTTCAAAGGATAGTTTTAGTAAAACAATCAATTTTAAGGCGGAAAATGAACAGGAAAATATTCCTGACTTCGATAAAGAGATCGTCAAAGACGGACAGAAATACACTCTGTCCGGTGTTAGTGTACGCACTTTGAAGAAAACACCTCAAAAAGAAGTCCAGTATTTAACAAAAGAAGTAGAAACAGTAGTGGGAGCACAGGAAGAATATGCTCCGCCGGATGAATTGCAAGATAATGACATTCTTTATTCCTTGTCACATGTTGTGCAAGAACCCATCTCTACTCCCGGCGAAGGACAATTAGTTACGGGTTTTGTTGACTACCAATACCCTATACAGCAATCCGATGTTCCCAAGACAAAAGCCATTTCTACAACAGATCCCGCCACCGGTGAGACCATACAGGTGACGGCTGAATTGAAAAATTTAGTACAACAGGGAGGTGGATGGAAACCCAATTACATTGATATTAAGTTTTATAACATGGATGCAGACTATTTTGAATGGAATGGTATACAGATAGAAGGCAATCAGGAACAACCGCTTCAGGGTTATGAACAGGAGCTTTTAGCATCAGTCGGAGCGGATAGGAATACCAGTAGGGTAATCCGGACTTATTGGACTTCTGATGTATACACGGATGAAAATGGTGAGACCTGTCGGAATGCAAGGGCTGACATTGAACAGTATGTTAATTATTATAGGGCAAACTATGAAAAGAGACTGGATAAAAATGAAGTCCGCTATGTTGCCGCTTATCGGGCAGAACAGACAGTTGAAAGCCAGACATCCTTTATCTACGAAAGAGCTGCAACCGCAAAATACGAAAAAGATGACAATAAAATTGTGAAATACATTATGGCAGGAGCAGGAATTTTAATTTTTGTTGCCATAGTTGTTGCAATTCTTTATGTCATTGCCAAGAAAAAGAAGAAACAGGAGAAAAAATGAATAGTTTATATGTAAAAGGATTATCTGTTTTAACTGCTGGTGGAACAGGAGACTCCGATCCAATCAGTAAATTTTTTAATATTGTATTGGAATTGGTAGCTCCGATAAGTGACCAGATTACAGTTATTGCTACGATTGTTATGCTGGTATCAGGATTATTATTTATGATACCGCTTCCACAACAATTTAAACGAAAAGCAGGAGGCTTCCTTTTTTTCCTTTTTGTTGGAGGATTGATAGTGGCAGGTGCAGCACAGTATGCGGCATATATTGAGTCAAAAATGAGTTTTTAAGGTGCAAACCTTTCAAGGTGCTACAAATAGCACCTTGAATATAAGAGAAAAAGTATATGCAAAAGATTGATTTAAAAAAATTAAAAGATCAGATTGCTTCTATCCTGAAAAAAACGGAAAAAGAAAAAAGGGTGATGCAGCTTAACCGCATTTTAGCAGAAAAGGAAAATGTGAGAAAACTGCTTTTCGTAATAGATATTTTCTTTGCGGTATGCTTTAATTTCCTGATAAATACGCTTGTAGAACTATTTACAGAAGAAAATATATGGGGAATTTTAAAGATTTTTCCATTGCCGAAGGGAATAATAATTTTTTGGTGGTTATATCTGATTTTTCTGCTTTTTCTTCTTATATGCGATATCACATGGGCTTATAAAATAAAAGTATCTTTTTCAGAAGAAAATTTTAATGTTAATCAGAAAGGCTCTTCCCGTTTTACAACAGTCGAAGAATTGAAACAGCAATATCGGCAGATTGATGAACGGGAAGGGGAATATGATGGTCTTCCGGGATTTTTGATTTCCACTTATGAAGGAAAACATTTCATTGATGATGGAAATACAAATACAATCACAATCGGTATTACAAGAGCTGGTAAAGATAAAATCTATGTAGAACCGAATACAAATAATTATTCACGGGCAAAAATAAAGCCATCTATGGTGATTACAGCTTTAAAAGGTGAAGAATACAGGGCTGCTAAGAAAAGATTGGAAAAAAGAGGATACAAAACCCTGCTTTATAACCTGTCAAATCCGAAATACAGTATTAGCATTAACTATTTAGCAAACATGCTAAAGCTGTATAAGCAAGGGGATTATGCAACAGCAGAACTAATGGCATACTCCTATTCCTATTCGATTTTTTGTGCAGGAGAAAAAACAAAAGCAGAGAATGACTTTTTTACCGAAAATGCGGCAGCTTTATTTTCTGCTCTGATTATTGCTCATATTACAGATTGCTTAGAAGAAGATGAAAAGTATAACCATATTCGGAAACTAAAGTTCCAAGAAAAACAAGAAAAGTTTTTAGATTTACCGGAAGAAGAACAGGAACAGGCAAGGGAGAATTTAAAAAAATATCAAGGGGAAGACTATGTATTGGATGATACGGTTCATTATATTCCGGATGACGTGACATTTGAGAAAATTGAGAAATATGAAAAATGTGTAAATATATACAGCATTATCGTGATGTTTTCAGAGTTATCAAGGAAGCGTGATGCAAACGGAATAAGTGAATTAGACCGATATTTTAATATGCGACCAGCTACCGATAGAGCAAAATTGAAATATTTATCCATAGATTTAGCTTCAGACCGTGCCAGTGGTGATATTTATTCTTCTATGGCAATTAAACTAACCAACTTTTCCAATGATGCAATTATAAAAATATCATTAGAAAATGAGCTGGATATGGAAGAACTTGGATTTGGGGAACAGCCGATTGCTCTTTTTATTGTTTTTCCGGATTATGACAGTTCGTTACATACACTTGCGTCTATTTTAATCAGACAATCGTATATTATGCTTTCTCGAATGTGTGATGAGTACATGACCTGTAAAAGACCGGTAAAGTATATTTTGAACGAATTTGGTAATATGCCACTGATTGAGGGTATGACAAATATGCTGACTGTTGGTCTGGGAAGGAATATTACCTTTGACCTTTATATACAGTCCATAAAACGTATTCAGAAGATTTATGGAGACAAAGATGCGGCAACAATCATAGCAAACTGTGGAAATCAGATTTACTTAATGGGAAATGACACAGAAACAGCGGAATATTTCAGTAAGATGTTAGGTGAGATAACTTATATAGACATACAGAGAAGTGGCAGCAAGTTAAGCTTAGATAAAACATTTACGGAAAGAACAGAAAAAAAACCGCTGATGTCTGCAAGTGATTTAAGGGAACTGAAAAAGGGACATAGTGTCGTAAGAAGGGCAATGAAACGTACAGATTTGGAAGGGAACGATATAAGACCACGTCCAATTTATAACTGTGCGGAAGACGGAACAAAGCTGAAATTCAGTTATGATTATTTGCAAGGGATTTTAGAAGATCCCCGTTCAATCCGGTTGTCAGAAATTGCGCCAAAAACAAAAGAAATTTCCAATATAGAAGAATATATTATGGATTTTGATAAGGTGATGAAGCGTTTAGAAGAAAATGTACCAGCTCCTAAAAAAAGAAAAAAAGAGCTGCCGAAAGTAAAAACGCTGGCTTCCTTATCACAAAGGCATTATGCGCTGTTAGAAAGTTATGCTATGGATGGAATTGGGGAGGATTATAAAGAAATTTTAAATTGGTCGCATAAGCTTCCTTTAGAAGAACTTTATCAAAAGATAGAAGGGTTGGAATTTATGAAAAAAGAGTCAAAAAAGACCATGTTATCAATATTAGAAGGTCGTATCAATGAGAAGTAAGAAAAAAAGGATATGTGGAATTGTAGCAATTTGCTTCATGATTTTTCTTTTTTCACAGGCAGTTTTGGCAATTCCATCTGAAGATGAAATAATCGATGTATTAAGCCATAATACAGAATATTTTCAACAGAACGATTGGTTTGGAGATATTATTCGAAGCTTGGGATGGTGGCTTGTTTCGGGTTTACGGACAATCTGTGTAACGGCGGAAGAGCTTTATCTGTATTGCTTTGAACTGCTTACCTTCTCCACCAGTGACAATATCCAGAATTTAATTTCTAGTATGCAGCCAATGTATCACGCTATTTTGCTTTTAAGTATTACTGCGGTAGGGTTAATGCTGATGCTGTTTAACAGCAAATTTCCGAATTTCCTAAGAAGTATTTTACTGACAGTTGCAGTCGTTACCTGTTCTTTCTATATTATATCGCAGTTAAATAAAGCTCTTTATGATACAGAAACAGATACCGGATTAGTGACATGGGCAATCGGAGAAAATCATACAGTGGCAAATGATGTGGTAAATGCAAACATCACAGACCTTTTGTATGTAGACCAAAAAGAAGAAAATGGTCTAATGAGCTTTAGTAAAGATAATATTGAAAATTATCACTATCCGGAGCTGACAGATGAAATGTTTAATAGCATTCGGGTGAGAGAAACATTGAACTATAAGGATGAACAACTGTCGGGAGCAGGAAAAGAGCTGTTAAAAAAACGGCTTAAAGTGACTGCGGATGCAACTTTTACACTCGGCGATGTAAAAAATGGATGGGGATGGAATTCAGAGGGTGATGATGATACTGGAAATGAGTTTTACTATCGTTATCATGTGAACTATCCCATTTGCATCTTAACATTGTTTGCATTCGCAGCGGTTTATCTTTCCATGTCTTGGGTTGTCGTAAAAATCATTAACGATCTTGTGATAGGGCAGGTGCTCAGTATTTTATATTCCGCAGATCTTACCGGTTCGAAAAAAACATGGATGATCTTAAATATTATGAAAGATGGGTATATTGCTTTATTTTTAACAGCATTATCTGTTCGTATTTATACATTATTTCAAGCATGGTTGAATGATTTATTTGTGGATCATGGTATCGTAAACGCAATTATCCTTGTACTTTTAGCATTTGCGATTATTTCCGGTCCATCCATCATTGAGAAAGTAACAGGACAAAATGTTGGATTGTCTGGTGGTCTAGGGATGATGTATGCAGCCAAACAGGCAATACATGGAGCTGCAAGTGTTCCGGGACATCTTGCATCAGCAGGAAAGACCTTAGCAAATGGTTTTGGCTGGGCGGCAGATAAAGCAGTGAAGCCTATGCCGGGTACACCTTCCTCTTTTTCATCTAATGGAACAGGTTTACCGGATAATGGAAAGGATATGCCGGGGCTTCCAAATTCTCCAAATAATCCATCTGGTGGAGGTGGCAGTGGTAGTGCATCCGTAAGAAATACCGGTGAAAATCAGTCTGCAAACAATCCGGAAGGATTACAGAAAGAAAATGGATTAGAAGCAGAAATGAAAAAAATGAGTAATGCTACATCAGCACAAGGGAAATATGACAGCATGATTAAAAGCATGAATGAAGCACCGTCAGAGTTACAGGATGACTCCATTGTAAAGAAGATGCAGGAAAATCTAAATAAGGAGAATACCGATAATTTGGATGAAAAACCAGAGCAATTAGATAGTGCAATGCAAAAAATGTCTCAAGGTACACAAGAGCTGGGAGAAAAGAATAACTTAAATATGGCAACATCTGATTTAGATAACATTATGAAAGAGATGCCGGGAAATCAGGGAGTATCCGGAGAAAAGAGCAGCTTAAATGAAGCAACTTCTGGCTTGGATAACACCATGAAAGAAATGCAAGGAAACCAAGAAGTATCCGGAGAAAAGAGCAGCTTAAATGAAGCAGCATCTGGCTTGGATAACACCATGAAAGAAATGCAAGGAAATCAGGGAGTATCCGGAGAAAAGAGCAGCTTAAATGAAGCAACTTCTGGCTTGGATAACACCATGAAAGAAATGCAAGGAAACCAAGAAGTATCCGGAGAAAAGAGCAGCTTAAATGAAGCAGCATCTGGCTTGGATAACACCATGAAAGAAATGCAAGGAAATCAGGAAGTATCCGGAGAAAAGAGCAACTTAGACGGAGCAGCATCTGGCTTGGATAACACCATGAAAGAAATGCAAGGAAATCAGGAAGTATCCGGAGAAAAGAGCAGCTTAGACGGAGCAGCATCCGGCTTGGATAACACCATGAAAGAAATGCAAGGAAATCAGGGAGTATCCGGAGAAAAGAGCAGCTTAAATGAAGCAACTTCTGGCTTGGATAACACCATGAAAGAAATGCAAGGAAACCAAGAAGTATCCGGAGAAAAGAGCAGCTTAAATGAAGCAGCATCTGGCTTGGATAACACCATGAAAGAAATGCAAGGAAATCAGGGAGTATCCGGAGAAAGGAGTAGCCTAAATGAAGCAACTTCTGGTTTGGATGATACCGTGAAGGAGATGCAAGGAAATCAGGGAGTATCCGGAGAAAAGAGCAGCTTAGATGGAGCAGCATCCGGCTTGGATAATACCGTGAAGGAGATGCAAGGAAATCAGACAGCTACCGGAGAAAATCTAAACGGGACATCAAATGAATTGGAAACAACAATGCAGGCGACGTCGGAGGGGATATCTTCTAATGCGAGCAATACAGGAAAGGAAACACTGGAAGGTACTCGCACGATAGAACAAGGAAGCAGCTTAGATGGAAATTATAGTATGTATGGAAGCAACTCGAATGACTTCTCAGGCAGCACTGTAAACAACTTAAATCCGGCAAACACAGGAGCAGGAGCATCGATTGCAGAAATGCAGCGACAGCTAAAAAAGGCAAAAAAAATTGATGAAGAATTAAAAGATACACTAATGGACGAATAGTAGGAGGAAAAATGGAAGACGAATATAATATTGCTTCTGAAATCAAATCAGAGACGAAAGTAGCAGGGAAACTTCTGGTATCAACATTTTACTTCTTATGTTTTTATTGGATATTGTTTTATTCTTTGAGAGTTTTTGTACATACCCAGCTTATGCTTCCGTATGCAATTTTTGCAATCGGTACGGGCATCTTTTTTACGATGCCTAGTTACTTTAATCGAAAACGGAAAATGTATCAAAGCATTTTGATTTTCTTTTTTAGGGATAAGTCGATTTATAGACCGGTGAGGAATGTCAGTGCAATAAAACGACTGAAAACATTAAAGCTTACAATAGAAAGGGAAGAAATTGATAAGTATTAAAGAAAAAGCTTCGGAAAGGGTAAGTACCGTAATGCCGCTTCGAAAAGTTGCACAGGAAGGCTACTTTTTCGATAAAAGAGGCAAGATTGTAGACATTATGCAGGTGGTTTCCAAGGATTTAGAAAATATGTCAGAAATAGAAAAAGAGATAGAGTTTCTAAAACTATGGAAATTTAACAAGATGAATGGAGCAGAAGTCAAATGGGTTTCTTTAAATTTCCCATGCAATACGAAACAACAGCAGGCGTATTTTCGGCGGCAGATAGAAAAATGTAAGGATATGCACAAGAAAAAATGGCTTCAGAAATCTCTGGACGAATTGATTTGGCTGGAAAAAAACAGGACAAAAAGGGAATATTATCTTTTCTTTTTTTCAGAAAGTAAGGAGGAACATAAGGAGTTTATTATGCGCAACCTCAAAATTATGGGAAACGGAAAAGAGAAATCATTAGAAGAAATGAGTTTTCATAAGAAATGTCAGGTGTTATCCAAAATGTCAAATCAGAATATTCAGCTTTTTGATGTCTAAACAAAGGAGATAACAGAAATGCGAAGAAAAAAACAGCAGGAAGAAATAGATGAATATCTTCTGGAAAAAATACAGCCCGTAGGAGGGATATCTTTTCGGGACGAGGCACATATTCTTACTGGCACAGGATATCAAAGCTGCATACATGTCTATGAATATCCGGATAGGGTACATAGCAACTGGTTATCTACGTTAATGAATATACCTAGTACCATTGCAGTAGTTGATGTTAAAACAGAAGATACACAAGAAGTAAAGAGAAATTTAAACCGCTCCATGGAGGAACAGGATTTAAGGTATCAGATGTCGGAGCATCCTGCGGATAAATACGATGCAAGGCAGAAATATTTAGAAATGAAGCAGATTTTTGAAGAAATCAATCGAATGAAAGAAATCATTAAGCTGCTTCATGTCCGGATCTATGTCTCCGGACTTACACTGCACGATTTAGAAAAAAATATAAAAGAAATTTTATCAGAGTTAAATACCTCTGGTTTCAAGGCAGCAATTATGTTGAATGAAACAGAGAGGGATTGGCAGGCAATGTTTTTACCTTATGGTGAGCAACAGGAAGCCTTATATGCAATGGAAGGACAACCGGTTTCTTCGAAAACACTTGCAGGTGGAAATCCTTTTCATTTCTCAGATTTAGAAGATCCTCATGGTTCTGTATTGGGCTTTACATTAAGTGGCGGAAATTTCCTTTTTGATATTTTTCATGCAGATGAACAGAGGAAGAATTACAATGCCTCTGTTGCTGGTCTCATGGGTTCTGGAAAATCTACACTTTTGAAAAAGCTGTTTAAAGATAATGCTATGCGGGGAAATTTTGTTAGGGCATTTGATATTTCTGGTGAATTTCGGGAACTTACATACGAATTTGGAGGAAAAGTATTAAAGCTGGATGGGAGTGAGGGAATTGTTAATCCATTGGAAATATTAAAAACCAGCGAAAATGAGAAAAATAATTATTCTATCCATATTACAAAGCTGATTACTTTTTATAAGTTTTTGAAGCCAGATGTAAGTACCGAAGAATTGAATAAGTATCAGGAAATGTTAGATGAATTGTATCGGGCTTTTGGATTAAGTCCCAGTATTCAGAATAAAGAAATTAAGATTACTGGTCTTCCGGCAAGACAATACCCTATTTTTTCAGATTTCATTGCGTTATTAGAAGAAGAAATCAATAGGCAGACGAATAATACTTACAATGATGTGGAAAAAGAAATTGCCGTATATAACATTCTATTGCTTCAGAAAGTAAAGGACACAATATCATCTTATATGGGAACGTATGGAAATGTATTCAATGGTTATACATCAGTTTCTATTTTGGATGAACAGGTAGTAACCTTTGACATTAGCGATTTGAAAGAATTTGCTGCAAATGTTTTTCAAGCTATCGTTTTTAACATGTTAAACCTGTGTTATAACGACAGCACAATAAATGGATATACGATGAAGCAGCTTTATGAGACAGGAAAAATTGAGTTTGAAGATATTATACGTTTCTTAATTATTATTGACGAAGCGCCACGTATTATCAGCACACAATATTTACAGTGCTTGGATATGCTGACACGCTTTCTGCAGGAAGGTAGAAAATATTTTATTGGGATTATACTGGCAGCACAGTCCATCCGAAGCTATTATCCGTCTTCCGTACAGGATAGGAATAAGATACAGGCAATGTCTTCTGTCTTTGAGCTGGCACAATATAAGTTTACCTTCCAACAAGATGAGAGTGTAAAAGAAACCATCGACGCTGTATACGGAAGAAACCTGACGGAAATACAAAAAGAAAAAATTTCTATTTTGGAACGTGGAGAATGTTTTTTCTCCATTTCAGGCATGAACACGTATCATGTGAAAATATTTGCAAGTGAGGAAGAATTGAAACTGTTCCGTGGAGGTGTATAAAGATGCAGCCGAAACGGTTTTTGAAAAAACTTATCTTGTCAATCGTTTTGGTTTCATGTTCAGGTTTTATTCTGTTATTTACAATAATTACAGTCGTTGTGGCACAAGATGAAATGCAGAAAATCGCATATATGCAAAGTCAAATGGGTGGTTTAGGTGCTTCTGGAACAGGAGGAATGGATATTGTTGCAGTTGCGCAGCAAGAATATGCGAACCGGGAAGAAAATAGAGGTGGCTATAAGTATAAAAACTGGTACGGCATGAATGCTGACTGGTGTGCAATGTTTGTCTCTTGGTGTGCAGACCAGTGTGGATACATAGAACAGGGAATTATCCCGAAAACCGCTTCGGTATATGGATTTTATTCCCACTATAAAAATATAGGAAGATTTCATTATAAGGAAGAAGCATATAACCCAAAACCCGGAGACATCATTATTTATGGGACAAGTACACATACCGGGTTAGTGGTTGGATATGATGCAGAAACAGATATTGTCACCACGATTGAAGGAAATACCGGGCAGTCTTCCACAACACCTTTTCATCTTGGAAGTGAGGTTAATCAGAGAAATTATGCAAAGTCAAACGCAAGGATTACAGGATTTTGTTCTCCGGAATATCCTGCCGGAAACACTGGTGCCGGTCCTATGGGAGAGGGAGAAAGAATAGTTGTCCCATCTGGCTTAGGCTCTGTACATACTTACATGGGATGGCAGATGATTACATCTCCTACTTCTTTGCAATATAAATTAAGGCAGGAAGCTGGGATGAATTTTGACGCAGAAGGTTTTGGAAGGATTGGAGACAGATATGTAATTGCCTGCACTACAACGTTTGGAGGGATTGGAGATTATGTGGATTTTTACAAAGAAAACGGACAAGTTTTAAAGTGCATTATTGGGGATATAAAAAACCAAAATGATCCCGGATGTAACAAATGGGGACATTTAAACGGTACGTGCATCATTGAATTTGTCGTTGATAAAAATACATGGTATCCAAGACATCCAAATCCCGGAACAACATCCTGTCACCCGGAATGGCGAAGTAATATTACGATGGCAGTAAACAGAGGAAATTTTTGGGGCTGATTTTCTTTTTTAGGAAATATGGGGACTACCTCCCCAAGCCCCTGTGAAAGCCTTGCAAACAGAAAACCATTTTACAATGTTTTCCTGATTGCTGCGGTTGATAAAGGTTCTTGTTTTACGCTTTTATAGCAATCTTCAGCACTGGAAGACAGAAGGCAAAAAGGAGAAGCAGATGAATAAAGTAATTTTAATGGGACGTTTAACAAGAGATCCTGAAGTAAGATATTCTGCTGGTGAAAATTCAATAGCCATTGCCAGATATACGCTGGCTGTGGAGCGCCGTTTTAAAAAAGAGGGCGAAGCAACCGCAGATTTTATAAGTTGTGTAGCTTTTGCCAAACAGGCAGAATTTGCAGAAAGGTATTTCCGTCAGGGCATCCGTATTATAGTAAGTGGCAGAATACAAACAGGAAGTTATACAAACAGAGACGGCATTAAAATTTATACAACCGATGTTGTAATAGAAGAACAGAATTTTGCTGAAAGCAAATCACATACAGAAAATGGTGAGAAGACACAGAGTAATGCGCCGCTGATGCCGGAAGATGCAAACGGATTTATGAACATTCCGGAAGGAATAGATGAGGAATTACCTTTTAGTTAAGATTACGGTAAAGGAAGGGAAAATAAAATGACGGTTATAGCAGTAGCAGTGGTACTAATTATTTTCATTCTCGTATTCATATATTCCTTAGTGCGGATTAGTAGTAGAGAAGATGATTTGGCAGAACAGGAAAAATATATGAAACAGTTAATAGAAATGAAAGAAAAAGAAGAAAGGGGGGAACCGTATGAAAGGTAGAAAGAAAACAGGGAAGAAATTCATTGCATTTGCATTAGCTGTACTGACATTTGCTGGTATTTTTTTCCAAAATAATGTACAGGCAGAACCTCAAAATTTGATAGAGCCTTTTCAGGAAAAAGGAGAAGCGGTACAAACTGAAAATGAGAAAGAAGAACTTATAGAGTTAGAAGAAGTATCGAAAGAGATAGATGACAGAAAACCTTTATATGATGCTGAAAAGATTTACAGGGAAGCACAGGAAATTGGTGTAGGGTTTGCAAACACACAAGGCAGCTCTACTTATGCGGCTGATCCCAGATGGAACAAGTGGGACGAACGCTATGCTGGGAAATTAGTATCTGCTTCGAACTCTGGTATTCAAATTGATATTGTGTTGTATCGTCCTTCAGGCAATACCATTCTGCATAGCTGGAAAGAAGGCGTTTTAGGGTTTAAAAATCCGGATGCTCCAAACAATACCTATTATCACGAGAAAGCATATTGTGCAGATCCGGATATTAAATTTGCTGGTGGGACGTTCGTGTGTCAACCGATGTCAGAACGCTACAATGAACAAACCATTCAATTAGTATGCGCTATGCTAAAGTATATTGACGACCAAGCGATTTATCACCAGCATTTATCGGACAACAATCTTTACGCATTAAGACAATGTGCTATTTGGGCTGTTTTAAACACCGTAGAAGGCTGGTATCCGCAGGATGCGTACATAGAATTTGGAAATGGTGTTCATTGTCCGGGAGATAGTAGCTGCTATATCTCAAATCATGTTTCTGACTTAATGAACAATGGCTGGAAATGGGCGCACGATAATTACCAGAATATGACACCAAGGGATTGTTATTATTGGTACAACAAAGCTAATCCGGATAGTAGACAGCCCTTAAGTACATGGGATTATGAGTATCAGTCACCTTGGCTTGCAATTCAGAAAAAACCATCCTCTAACGGTGGATATGTAAACGGTGTATGGTATGACGCTGAAGCTTATGCAAAATGGGCGATTGATAGTAACCCGGCTTACTCTTTAGAAGGTGCGAAATATACGGTATGGAATGAGAAAACAGGCGAGTATTATTATGACGCTATAACAACGGATAAATATGGTTATGGCTGGTGTTATGTACCGGAGTCCGGCAATTACCAAATACAGGAGACAGTACCTCCTAAGGGCTACAAGCTTGACAGCACATGGTATCCGGTTACTTTGAATACGACCAATTATACGTTTGAACATCCAGAACCGATTAAGACAGCAGAGATTAGACTTCATAAGTCATCCAAAATACCTACGGATAAGTCTTTAGCAGGGGCTAAATATGGAGTATGGAATTGGGAAGGCTCCGTTGGAAATGGAAAACCTGATTTTGTAATCACAACAGATGAAAGTGGGTATGGTGAGATCGATAATCTTCCGTTATGGCATTATTATATTCAGGAAATCGAAGCACCGGAGGGCTTTGGCTTAGATACTACGGTATATGAGGCTGATTTAAGAGAGGCAGGCTCTTATGATGAAATAGGCGTGGATTTGTACTCACAAGAGCCGTTGGCTTTTGGAAAAATCACACTGCAAAAGCAGTCTGCAAATCCAGATTGCACGGATGGGAACAATGCCTATTCTTTAAAAGGGGCAGAATATTCCATTTACAGCAATTCGGAATGTACAAATTATGTAGACAAGCTAATAACCGATGAAAACGGATATGCAGAAAAAGACGGATTAAAGCTTGGAACATATTATGTAAAAGAAACCAAAGCATCACCGGGATATGCACTGGATAAAACAGTTTACACCGTAGATTTAACGGCAGGCTCAGGAAATCTGGAATATCAGATTACTTCAAAGGAAATACCCTTGATGGACCCGATTGTTATGTTAGTTATGAAAATAGATAAAGATACAGGAAAACCAGTACCGACAGGACAGGGAAGCTTAAAGGGTGCAGAGTTTACTTTTCAATTTTATAAAGGGGAATATCCAGAAAATATAGATCCAGGAACGTTAGGTAAAAAGGTAGATAAAACTTGGATATTTGCTACGGATGAGAAAGGTCTTGTGAAGTTTAATAAAAATTATTTAGTAAGTGGAGATGAATTTTATTATGACAGCTCTAATCATCCAGCTTTACCAGTGGGAACGCTTGTTATAACAGAGACTAAAGCACCAACCGGATATCATATTAACGGTGAGACATTTATTAGAAAAATTACACCACCGGGTACATCACAGAGTGCTCAGTCTTATGTAACACCGGAAATCGAGGAAGACAGCGTAAGCGTAAAAATTATTAAGATACAGGATGGAAACAATGTCCGTATTCCCGGCACGGTATTCCGTCACACGATGCCGGATGGTACAACAAAGGATTATGCCACAGATGACAAAGGGGAAATTCAGTTACAAGGGCTTGCCGTAGGAAAACATCAGGTGGTAGAAATGTCTCCGGCAGAGGGATATTTGCCGAATACCAGCGTATTTGAATTTGAAGTCACCGCAGACAATAAAGTTCAGGCAATTACAAAGCCCACAGAAGATATGGGGATTTCTTTTGCGGAAGAAAAAAATGGAGACGGTACTTTAACGGTAAAAAATAAGTTAGCTCCGTTTAAGCTGAACATTCATAAAGTAAATAATAAAGATAAGGT
>ENA-ORUU01001085-ORUU01001085.1-human-gut-metagenome-genome-assembly--contig:-NODE-1085-length-16455-cov-7.95372_pt1 | contig 16455 bp, 24 predicted proteins | sample MGYA00242085_ERZ509221 | MGnify/ENA primary metagenome ERZ509221 (study PRJEB26280, sample SAMEA2338809) | human gut metagenome | biome: human gut; feature: human-associated habitat; material: faeces... | reverse complement strand
GATGGTTCTGAATTTAACATTGCCAGAAATCTTAAAGATGCAGATACTTTCCACGAACCAAATGGTAAATCGGTATCCGGTTTTAATATGGTTCATACCATCTCTTTATATGAGGTATGTTCTAAGCGGTACCTTGATTTAGAAGTCCAGCCTGGGCGTCTTAAAAATGAGTTTCAGGCTATCTGCAATCTTATGGATCGGTATGCCTATGGGGGTCCCCCATTTTCATTGCTGACAGGGGATTTTCCAGTTACAACGTTTTTGCCCATGCAATCGAAAATAATGTTGATTTTTTAATTCGTGCTAAGGATTTGAATGTACAGCGTTTTCTTGGCGGCGGGACTCTTCCTGACAAACTGGATACAACCATAGAGCTGATTCTGACCAGAACACAATCCAAAAAGAAACATAAACATCCCGAAAAAGAATCACAATACCGCTATATTGGTAAAAACATAGCTTTCGACTATCTTAATCCAGCTGATATTTCCGATGAATATCTGCTGAAACTAAGAATCGTCCGCGTTGAAGTATCCGATGGTGTTTTTGAAAATATTATCACTACACTTTCCGAAGAAGACTTTACACCGGACGATATAAAATACTGTTACAATCTCCGCTGGGGCATCGAAACTTCTTTTCGCGACCTAAAGCATACCATTGGAGCTACTAATTTACACTCTAAAAAAACAGAGTATGTTGCATTTGAACTGTGGAGCAAGCTCATTTTGTACAATTTCTGTTCCATAATTATTTTACATGTACCGGTAAAAAGCAGGAATCGCAAATATGAGTACCAAGTCAACTTTTCTATCGCAATGAAAATCTTTTTTGAATGAAGATGGTTTTAATCTTTTTTTGTTTACCACATCCTTTTCACGCTAGATGCACACAAATCCATTAATTTGTAAAAAGCTTAACTAAGTGACATTGGTTCTGAACAGTTACTTTCTTTTTATGCAAATATGAAATATAATATTAGTTCAAGGGAAATATAGTGATAGAGCGATTTGGAAAAAGCTAAAGAGAAATGGAGACAACGTAATACATAAAAATGGAAATTGAATTTGTCAGACACTGTCTGACAAATTGACATGGTCGCATATTTGTGAGCTGATAAAGATTGATGATGAATTAGAAAGAAGTTTTTACGAAAAAGAATGTTATAAAGAAAAGTGGGATGTAAGAACGCTCAGACGACAGATGGATTCCGCTTTATTTCTCAGATTAGCTACAAGCAGAGATAAAGAGGGAATCCTGGCACTTGCCAGAGAAGGAATTACTTATGAGAAGCCAGAGGATGGATATGAGGTGACATATGATCATCATCAGAGTTCCATAAGCGGTTTATAAAATCATAAAAAGTGCCAACCCCGGGAGTATTATCCGGTTCAAATCCACTGAGAATGGCATAAAGGGGATTGATTTTAAGCTGGGCAGCCCATTCTGTTATTGAGGTAACTTTAAAGTCAATGGAAAGAAGATAAGAACGCTGCATAGAGGAAGGAGTTCTTGGTGCAGGCCCGAATTTAGAATATTTATCAGCCATAAAAGTATCGGTAAAAGATAAATCGATATTCCAGAAATGCTCGATAATATCCCATGTAGAGCGGGCAAGGGCATCAGGAACAGGATAATATTTACGAAGATTAGTAACAACAAAATGTTGGTAGTCAGCATGGCTGCCACAGTTAACAGGTAACATAAAAAATCGCCTCCGATAGAAAAATATCTGCCGCTGCAAGCAACGGTTCTTATTAATCAACAGGCGCAAAGCGCCGCATTTTTCGATGAAGTTGTTAAGTGGTTTTGGCAAAAAAGTGGGGGATTTTAATAAAAAAGGAATCTGAAAGCCTTGTATTTACTGGCTTAGAGATTCCGAGAGATTATAGATTTATGAGGGAGGATGAGAAAGATTACATGCCTCACGGAGTGACAGAAAATGAATTCCTGGAAAGATTAGATCCGAAAGAATTAGAGGATATTCAGCAAAATATTGTATATTCCATGATTCGCCGGAAAACCTTTGACAATGCCAGAGTGTTAAAGAAATGGCAGGTGATTGTAGATGCAACAGAACTGGATGAAGGATACCAAAAGAAGAATGAGCATTATTTGAGCCGGTGCTATAACAGAGGGGAAGATAATGAATATCTTAAGTATCACAGAAGCGTACTGGAAGCCAAAATCTGTTTTGGAGAAAATCTGGTATGCAGTATTGCGTCGGAAATAATAGAAAATTCGGAGAATTATATCAATCAAAGTGACGAAGCAGTAAAACAGGATTGCGAAAGTAAAGCGTTTGTAAGGCTTGCAGCCAAGATAAAAAAGAGATTTCCGAGACTGCGGATCATCATTACAGCAGATGGTTTATATGTTACAAAGAAAGTGTTACAGATATGTGAACCTGATCTATTACCGTGAAAGAAAAATGGCAAAAGGAAAGGTGAAAGAAACAACATTCGCCTAGATTACAAGCATCGGGATTACCAAAAGTAATGCAAAAAAGATAGTACATGCCGGACGAAACAGATGGAAAATAGAAAATCAGGGATTTAACCGACAGAAGCATTGGCAGGGAAAGATAGAGCATGCATGCAGTTTTCATGAACGTGTACAGAAAAATCACTATCTGATGGAACAGATAGCAGATTTCATGAAACAGCTTTATGAGCACTTCTATCTTGAGAAGAATGAAATAAAAAAGCTGCAAAAAAACATATCTTCTGAATTATTAGCCAGCTTTGGACGGCAACTAACAAAAACAGAAGATATACCAGCACGACTGAATTAATTGTAGCAAAGAAGGTGATGCCTGCCAAGAGGAAATCGAAAAATTATACACATTTTTTTCCAAAAAGGAATAAGTGCCACCAACTAATGTGGATAACTAAGAAAAATTGAGAGAAACTGTGAAAAGAATGAACATCCTTAAAATGGCAGGCTATAAAATCAATTTACCTTTCGGTGCTGAGATATAAGGCTTTTTCTTGACATAAATTTATTTATAATGATATCATATCATTATGTCATGATAAATAGAATGAATGGAAAGATAAATTATGAAATATAGAGTGATAGCTTTTGATTATGATGGGACTTTAGTGGATACATTTCGATTTCATGTAAATACGATTGGAAGGATTGTAAGAGAATGCGGAGCATGTGCTTCAAAAGAAGAAATAGCACGACTTGTGGGTATTCCTCTTGATGCTATTTTTGAACAAACACTTCCAAAAGGCAAAAATGAGGAAGCGTTATTGAAATTAAAAAAATTATATAAAAATATTTTACCAAGTGACTGGCAGAATATGAAATTAATTGAATATGTGAAAGAGACATTGGATGAGTTAAAAATGCAAGGAGTAAGAATCGCATTAATCACCAATTCTCATAGAGATTTAATTAGTGCAAGTCTAGCTTATTTTCAGTTAGATTCTTATTTTGACTGGGTTTTGGCTGCCGGTGATGTGATGTTAAGCAAAGAAGAGCGATTAGGACGTATACAACAGGAGGCAAAGGTCGAAAAGCAGGAAGTTCTTTATGTGGGAGATACAGCAGGAGATATTATTGCAGCACATCATGTGGGCATAGACGGGGCATTAATTATCAATGATTATTCCTGGTTTTTCCGTCAAAAGGAAGAAATGTCTATTCCTAATACGGAATATGTATTAAAAAATATAAGTGAAATTTTAAATATATAGAAAGATGAGGCAAAGAGGAGAAAAATGACTTGAGTCCTTGTATATAATAAGTTACTCAAACTTCGCACTTAAATAAGTGCCTGTACACCTTGAAAATTCAATAATAACTGGCAATAAAATAGCATGAAACCATCTGGTTTGGTATAATTGAGTTGTCGAAAAACAATTAAAACCGGAGGCTCATGCTATGAATAAAAGTATAACACAAGACAACCAGAATGATAAGCAGATTTCAACTTCTATTAGAAGATTTTTTACAAGATTTCATGTTTCATCTGCATTAAAAGCTGCTAATGCCTACAAAAAGAAGGGCGTTCCTGTAATGGAAATCTTCCTGTACATGTTTCTGCTGATTTTTTCAAACAGAAGCATGTATATGAATTTCATTTCAGGTCGAAACACACCTGCTTTTGCCAAAGACACCGTATATCGTTTCATGAAGATGATTCAGATCAACTGGATTCGTTTTACAACGATTCTTGCTGGACGAATTATTAAAGAAGCCATCAGGCCTCTTGATTCAGAAGAACGTGTAAATGTTCTAATCATTGATGATTCCATGTATGAACGTAACCGTTCCAAAAAAGTAGAGCTTCTCACAAAGGTATATGATCATGCCAAACACGCTTATAAGTTTGGATTTCGTATGCTGTTTTCAATATAAGGCAGAGGCGGAACAGTTCTACAGAAGACTGTCCAAAAGGATGGAGAATTTCGGGTTAGAACTGGAAATGAGCAAAAGCAGACTAATTGAGTTCGGCAGATATGCCGAAGAAAACAGGAAATGCAGAGGGGAAGGGAAACCAGAAACCTTTACGTTTCTGGGATTGACTCATTACTGCTCCCATAGTAAGTCAGGAAATTTCAGGGTTAAAAGGAAAACAAGTAAGAAGAAGTTTGCAAAGAAATGTAAGGAAGTTCATAGACTGATCAGTTCCATTAGGCATTGGACGCTTCGTCTGATAATAACTAAGTTGAATCAGATACTTGTTGGATACTATCATTATTACGGTATAACTGACAATTTCAGAGCCATAGACAGCTTCTATTATAAGGTACGGTGTAGCCTGTTTTACTGGCTCAATCGGCGTAGCCAGAAAATCAGCTACACATGGAAAGCGTTTAATGATATGTTAAAGGTTTATCCACTAACAAAACCGAGGATATATGTCAGTATATATGGGACATAAGTGAACAATTCGCTTTATGGGGAGCCGAATGCGGGAAAATCGCACGTTCGGATCTATGTAGGGGTACGTCTCGTAAGGGGTGTATCTACTCACCAGGTGCATAGATGCTATCTATGTGCGAAGTTTGAGTAAGTTATAATATACTATTGTTATTATAAAATGATGAAAAATGTGAGGAGATAAAGTAAGATGTTAAATGGTAAAATAGATAAGAGTGTGCCTATCCCGCTATATTTTCAATTAAAAGAAATAATTATTGGGGAAATTAAGAATGGGAATTACGAAAAGGATGCTATCATACCGACAGAAAAGGAATTTATAGAACATTATCAGATCAGCCGGACAACAGTGCGACAGGCAATAACAGAATTGGTGCAGGAAGGCTGGTTATACAGGGTGAAAAGTAAAGGAACTTTTGTCTCTTTTCCCAAAATTAATCATAATTTTATGCAGACTTTAGAGTCATTTAATGAACAGATGGACAGGGTAGGATCTGTCCCTAAGACGGAAGTACTGGAATTAAAAAAAATAAAAGCTTCTGAAGTAATAGCATCCAAACTTGGCTTAGGAAAGGGAGAGCCTGTAGTATATCTTTATCGCAGAAGGTTTGCAGATAATGAACCTATTGTATTACAAAAAACGTATTTAAGTTGTAAAAAATGCGGATTTATTTTAGACTGTGATTTTACAAAAGATTCTTTATATAAGAGTTTGGCAAGAACGAATCAAACCAAAGTGGTGCGTGTACAGCGTATTGTTGAAGTAGATGAAGCAACAAATGAAGATGCTGAAAATTTAGAAATTGCAATGGGAAAACCAATCCAGTCATTTACCACAACAGGGTTTAATGTATTTGGTGAAGTAATTGAATTTTCTCTGGCAAGATACCGGGGAGACAGAAGTCGATTCGAAGTATCAGCAAATATTTAATACATATGGAGTAGACAAATTTTTTCAAGTGGGAAAGATTTGTTACTTTTCACGGGTATGCTTGCATTAAAATAAGCGATAGCGTAAACTTATTATCACAGTCAATCACGCTATCGCTTTATTTATGCAAACATATTTGATAATTCCCGGAAGATATTCGTCTCTGGATTTTTACGCATCCCAATTAGCATGCTCATGCACCTGCATAAATTTTCGATACTTTCGAAACTGCGGAATGACACGGCCTGCGCCTGTTTTCGTTTATAACCTCTCAATAGTCGTTCTGCTTCATTATTAGTTGCCGGAACCTTGAAATTATGTAAGAACAAAAGATGATTTGCCTCATTTTGCATGCTGTCTTTTAGATAACGAAGGACATGAGCAAGACATTCCTGATGGTCAGAGCCATAATTATAAAAGGTTAATTCATGATCATGCACCAGAATTCCCTGATAGTTTTCTGCCGGAGTTCCTTCAACACCTGCATGCCCTTTCTTGGTACTGGCTGAATAATAGACTTTTCCATCTGGGGTTGCGTTAACGAATACGTGCGCACTTTCCCAGTTAACACGGGCATTTGTACAGTCTATATGCATTACCGGAGCTGCTCTTTAAGTAGGTAGGCTCGATACAACCGAGGGTTTTGTGAAGAGATCAAACTAACACGGAGCTGCTGCTTTTCGGTCAGATGTTCGGGAGCCTTTCCAAGTGCATATGCAGAGCTTTTTATCTCATCTGCTTTAGCTTTAGCTGCTTTCACAATAGCAAGTTCAGGATCATCCTTTTTAGGACGACCCTTGCTACATGGATTATCTTTTTTGACCTGCTTATATTCGCTGTAGGCATCATGCCAGATATCTTTTCTGACTTCATCGAGAGCTGTCATAGCCCACTCGACTACGTGAAAGGAATCAACACAACGGGCACAGCAGGAGTGTATTCATTTACACATTCTGTGATCCATTTGGCACCATCGCCGGTGACAACCCTGATGCTGGATAGTTGCTCTGGAGTCAGCTGTTTATAAAACTTTTCAAGAACGGATTTGCCATGGTCTTCTGATGCCCATACAACCGTGTTAGTATCGTGATTAACGATTACTGTGATGTACTTGTGACCCTTTTTATAACTGGTTTCATCAATGCCAATATTAACCAGACCATCGAGCCTTCTTGAACGCTCTGGTTCTAAATCGTGAAGAGCGCGATTGACACAGCGGCCTACAGTTTCCCAGTCCACGCAGTTAATACATTAAAGGACACAAGTGGTTTTTTCAATATGGTGTTGTTAATTTATGGTGTTAGGCTTCCACCATTATGCCAGAAGCCTCCTTTTTATCTGTTTTTTCACGACTGTTGGCAATCTTTTTGCGATTTTCTTTCTTGGAAGATGGAATAGAAGAATTCTCATAATCGCGGTTGATCTGTGCGAGTAACTGTTGTTTCTTTCCTTGTTCTTCCTCGAGTTTCGTCTTTAAATCATATATTTCCAGGCGCTGTTCTTTGATTTTATCTCTAGACTCATCACGTTCTTGTTCTGCCTTCAACAACTTTCTACATAGCTGTTTAATATGACGCTGAAATATTTTTTCAGTTTTCTTCATTTCTTTCTCAAGATCTTCAAAAACATCCATCCAATTTTTGCGCATTTTTATATTAGAACGGTAGGCACTTTCTAACTTAGCTTCAAGATTTTTAATACGCCTTTCTAAATGTCGCAGATTATTACGATATTCCTCCTGCATTTGAACATACTTATCCCCTGATTCGAAAGCATCAATAAGTGCTTTTTTTGCCTGGAGCTGATATTCAAGATATGTGATACGTTCAAATGCGGAGTTAAACATTATTTATCCAGTTCCTTTTCTAACTGTTGATTTTCTCTTACAACACGAAGAGTTTCTTTAAACGTCTGTATTTCTTCGGTAAGCTGAGCAATTAGTTCATCCTGAGCAGCAATCATCTCCTCCTGTACAGTATTCTTTTTTTGCAATGCATCAATGAGCTGATCTCTAAGGTCGTTAAAGTCCCGAACTTCTTTTGGAATAAGTTTTCTTCCCACCTAAACCACCTCTTTCCTATACTGAAATTTTAACATAATGGGAAAGTTACGTCGAATTAGCGAAAAAATGGCATTGTGCAATTTGACTATGGAAAAGTCCCCTAAATCCATACTTTTAGGCATAGAAATACTCGATATTTTTATAGATTTCCTAAGAAAAATAAGACAATCGTGGATAAGTAGGGAAAAAAAGAAATAGTCTCAACAGACATTCACATGTCTACTGAGACCACAATTAGTTATCTACAAAAAAGTTTTTCAATTTCAGCATTTTGACGAAGAGTTTGTCATACCCCGTGAAAAGTAACGTGAAAAGTAACAAAGATTTGTCTACTTTTTTTAAGATTAAAACAGGATTGACAAAAAGAAAAAACATTGATATAATATAGCCATGTCATGACAAAACTATATAATATCAATATACAGGGGGAAAGAAGCAAGGCTATGAGAAAATTAATGATGGGAATTGACATTGGAACCCAGAGTATCCGAGTTGCATTAGTTGATACAGATGGCAATATCATTGCTATGAGAAGACATTCACATTTTATTGAGACACCTAAACCGAATTGGGCAGTTCAGGATCCTGCATCCTGGTGGAATATTTTGAAAAAAGAGATACCGGCATTGCTTGCAGAAAGCGAAGTAAACAAAGAAGAAATTGTTTCTATTGGTATTGATGGGCATATGCATGCAGCGGTTATGATTGATAAAAACGGGGAACTGCTGACACATGAAGCACAATTATATTGTGACAAACGAAATGATAAGATTGTAGACGATTTTTGTAAAATTTATAACGAAGATAAAAGAGCCTATGAGCTGACAGCCAATGCTCCTATTACAAATTGGATTGGCTTTAAAATGAAATGGGTGAAAGAAAACCAACCTGATATTTATGAAAAAACATGGAAGTTTTTAACTGTAAAAGATTATATTAATTATTGTTTAACAGGAGAGACAGTAATTGATGCTTCTGAAGCTTCCGGAACTTATTTGATGGATTGGAAGACATGCAGATGGTCAGATGAATTGACAGATTTACTTGGAATTGACAAAGAGAAATTACCAACAATATATGATTCTTATGAAAAAATCGGGACAGTAACAAAAGATGCAGCAAAAGAATTGGGATTGCAGGAAGGTATTTCTGTTGCAGCAGGATGTGGAGATACCATGGCAAATCTTTTAGTTGCAGGTATGTTAAATTATGGTGATTTGGCAGATATTACAGGAACAGGTTCTACAATATGTCTTTATACAAAAGAACCGATTCTGGACGAGCGTTTGATGAATCTTCGATATTCGGCGGAAGGATGGCTGGCATTTGGTTGTCTGGATTCTTCCGGAGGTGCATACCGCTGGTTTAGAGATACACTGGCAAAAGAAGAAAGTTACGATGACTTAAATGAGATGGCAAAAGAAACACCGGAGGGTGCTGAAAAATTATTTTTCTATCCATATTTAGTTGGGGAAAGAACTTTGGGTTCTGTCTATTCCAGAGGAATGTTTATCGGATTGTCTCCAAGACATACAAAAGGACATATGGTACGTTCTATTCAGGAAGGAATTGCTTTTGAACACAAACGAACATTAGAAATTATGGAAAAAGCAGGATGCCATATTTCCTGTGTTTACCATAGCGGCGGTGCGGCAGAAGGAGAACTTTGGAATCAGATTAAAGCCGATATTTATCAGACAGAAGTAAAAACAATTGAGGAAAATGAAAGTGCTGTGTTAGGTTCTGCATTACTGGGTGGTACTGCAGCAGGTTTGTATAAAAATGTATTGGAAAAAGCAAGAGAACTTTTGAAAGTGAAAAAAGTTTACTATCCGAATGAAAGTCAAAAGAAAATGTATGAGGAACATTTTGATATTTACAAAGAAATGCATGATGCATTACAAACATCGTTTGAACATTTGGGACAGATAGAAAGATAGAGAAGGGGAAAAGAAAATGAATATAATTCAACTTATAACAGCATTTGGCGGCGGAATGCTTGGTGCTGCCATTGGAGGTGTTCCGGCATTCGTATTTACAGGTCTTACAGTAATTATTGCCATTTTTGCAGGAGAATCAGGAATGCCTGTAATAGGTACATTAAGTTTTGGTTCTGTATTCGGACCACATGTGGCATTTGGCGGAGCAGTAGCAGCAGCCGCTTTAGCAAAGAAAAAGGGATTGGTAGAAAACGGGCAGGATTTGTCAGTACCTCTCTTTTCCACAGGAGACAGTAGTGTACTTTTAGTCGGGGGAGTATTTGGTATTGTTGGATTTGTGATTCAGTATATTTACAGCAAACTGTTAGGAGGAATAGTTTTTGGTCTTGAAGGCTGGTCAGATACCGTTGCACTTACCGTGTTTACATCAGGTCTGATTGCGCGTGTCTTATTTACGGATTCTGGTATTTTAGGGAATTATACAGGGAATGAAAAGAGAAGTTTCTTCCCTGATAAGAAAAGAACTAGATTTTTGGCAACAGTGGGACTTTGTGTCGGAATTGTAATTTCAGGTGTATCGATTTCTTTCGGACAGCTTGCTATGGATGGTTCTAAAGAAGCTTTATATCTTTTCCAAAATATGGGAAACATTGGTTTTGCTCTTGCTGCAATGTCTTTGGCGTTTGCATGTGCAGGATTGCAAATGGAAAGCTGGCATCATACAGCTGTAACTTCAGGAACCACAGCAATGATTTTATTTGCGGGAACAACAAATATTCCGTTAACCATATTGGGTAGTGTTTTGGTAGCCATTGTAATTAGTGTAGCCTGTGAATGTGCCGCATTAACATTTAATAGTTATGCAGATTCTCATATTGACCCTCCGGCAACTGTAATTATGTTGATGCAGATTATTAATTTATCAGTGTTGCAGACCATACTTCCGTCTGTTATCGGATAAGAAATTATTTTACATAAAGGGACTTGAGTTTATGAACATGTTTAATTTAAAAGGAAAAAAAGCAATTGTTACAGGTGCATCCGGTGGAATCGGATATGCACTTGTAAAAGGAATGGTAGAAGCAGGAATTGAAGTGGCAATGCTTGATTATAGTGAATCACTGGAACAAATCAGGGATGAACTGAGTGCTTTGGGAAAAGTATATGCCTTTCGGTGTGATTTGACAGATAGAAAAAACAGAGAGCTAATATTTGATCAGGCGGTAGAAGCACTGGGGGGGACTCTGGATATTCTGGTTAATTCAGCAGGTGTTCAAAAAAGAGGTCTGCTTATAGAATTTAAAGATGAAGATTGGGACTTTGTAATGGAAGTGAATATTAATGCTGTATTTGCAATGACCAGAAGTGCGGGGAAATACATGATTCCTCAAAGAAGCGGAAAAATTATCAATATGGCTTCTATGAATAGTTATTTCGGAGGTACGAATGTTCCTCCCTATGCGAGCTCAAAAGGAGCTGTTGTACAGTTTACAAAAGCCGTTGCAAACGAATGGAGTAAATACGGTATTAATGCAAATGCAATAGCTCCGGGGTTTATTGAAACTCCGATGACTTTGGATATGAAAGAAAATCCGGAAGTATATGAATATAAACGGGGAAGAATTCCAAAAGGACGCTGGGGAAAACCGGATGATTTGGTCGGAACTTTATTATACCTGTGTTCCGATGCTTCAGATTATGTATGTGGAGTGACAATCCCTGTTGATGGCGGATATTTATGCAAGTAAAGGAGGAAAAAATGATAGATTGGACAAAAATAAAAAATCCTGCAATTGCTGACAGAGTCAGAGAAGAAGGACGATCCATGATGCAGAGATGCCATTTTGGAGTTCAGGGAATTGCAAAAACAGAACAGGATGTAAAATTGGCATTGGACCGATTAATGCAAACCGGATTTAAGCCAATGGCATTTGATACAGAAATGAATTTTGTGCCTATGTTAAAGGAATTGACTCAGGGAGAAATTAACCTGCATTGTGCGGTTTCCTATCCATTAGGCAGAATGACATTAAAAAAGAAAATGCAGGATTTGGAAACACTTTTAAAAATGGGAATTTTGGATGTATGTGTATGTCTTGACTGGCAGGCAATTTTTTCCCACAGATATAAGGATGTGGAAAGAGAAGCGGCTGCTATTGTAAAAGAGTTTGACGGATTATTTACTAAAAATGCTTATGTAATACCTGCTACACTGCTGAGTGACACTGAAATGGCAGATACTCTGCGTGCCTTAGACAGTGCCGGTGTATATTCTGTAAAAGTAAATCCGGGATGTAAACTGGGAGTATCATATGAAGAAGTCGAATTGATTAAGAGACTGTTTCCAAACAGATTCGATATTCATCCATCTGGAAATATCCGTACATTAGAAGCCTTTGAAAAATATATGGATTTAGGTTGTCAGGTGATTCATACAGCCAGTGCATTGGATATTGTTGAAACATTTATGAAAAGACAGTTGGAAATTTATGGAGGGATAGAGGAATGAATATAGTTGACCGTTTAGAATATTCGAATATACAAGAATATCGTATTGGTGACACAGAGTGTGAAAATCTTGTATTGAAAGCTTTACAGTGTGGAATTGGCAACATTGTAATAGGTTCTTCCGCTTTGGATTTGGTTTCCGATATGTTAGAAAAAGAAAACAATGACGACATTAAAATAAATATAGCCGTATCCTATCCATCCGGTGCATATTTGACAGAAGCAAAAGTACAGGAAATAGAAGATCTTTTGGAAATAGGAAAAAAAATAGACGGATTTTATGCTGTCATGCAGGTTGGGAGCTATTTGAGTGGGCATAAAAAAGAAACACAGGAAGAGATGAAAGCACTTGTTCAGGCTGCCAAAGGGATTCCGGTAAAACTTATCACGGAAATTGGTGTTTTAAACAAAGAACAGATCAATGAGGTATGTGAGATGGCGATAGAAGCCGGTATTACATCATTGGTTACATCTGCCGGGTTTATGCCATATGAAGTACCTTTTGCAGGAAAAGAAGCTTATGAGACGATTGTATCAGCTTCCAAAGGCAAGTTGGAAATTATAGCAAATGAAAATATACAAACAAAAGAACAGGTTGAAGAGTTATTCAAATTGGGAATTCATAAAGTTTGTACAACAAAAGCTTATGAAATATTAAAAAAATAGTAGAAAAGAGGAAAAAAGAATGAAAGAATTGACAGTAAAAGAATTAGCGGCTTATTTTGATCATACCCAGTTAAAAGCCTATGCACAGAAAGAAGATTTTGAAAAACTTTGTCGTGAAGCAGATGAATACGGTTTTGCCATGGTTGCAATTAACTCATCTCCTGTTGCATGCTGTAAAGAATTGTTAAAAGATTCAAAGGTACATGTAGGTGCAGCAATCAGTTTTCCTTTGGGACAGACAACGATAGAAACAAAGGTATTTGAAACAAAAAATGCAATTGAAAACGGAGCCGATGAAATTGATTATGTAATTAATATCGGAGAATTAAAGAATGGCAATTATGCATATATTGAAGATGAGATGGAACAAATCGTCAAATTATGCAGAGATAACAATGTACTCATCAAGGTTATTTTTGAAAACTGCTATTTAGAAAAAGACGAAATTGTAAAAGTGGCAGAAATTGCAAAAAAAGTAAAGCCGGATTTTATTAAAACTTCTACCGGATTTGGACCAAGCGGAGCAACAGTGGAAGACGTAAAATTAATGAAAGAAACTGTAGGGGATGAAGTAAAAGTAAAGGCTGCCGGAGGAATTCGTGATTTGGAAACATGTCTGGCTATGATTGAAGCCGGAGCAGAAAGAATTGGATGCAGCAAGAGCATTGAAATTACAGAAGCTTATAAAAAACAGTTAAATAAGTAGAATAATTCAGAAAAAGTACTTCCTGTATGAGATGAAATACAGGAGGTATTTTTGGTGAATAACAAATTCATCCGATACCCATACTGTAAACGCACCATAGCAAGTACCTGTTCATCCGATTAATTTTCTGCAATAATAGTCTCACACGATACTGAGTCAAAAAAGTTGAGCACTTAACTTTTTTGACTGACTATGGAGGTTAGACTATGAGCAGTCAAACAAGTTTGGTAGCCGAGCAGGTTCGGTTACGGCAGTGAGCCGCACAGATACAAGAATGCCAGAGCCGTCCTCCACAACTCCAGAGGACTGGTGCCTGAAGTTTATAACCATACTTCAGCAGATATCGTCCGGCAAAATTGGAGCAGGATTTTGCGGATGAGAGGACTATTTGTATCTTGAAAAATCTTGGATATCCGGCGGAGGATGTACAGGGATTTATTGAAAACGAGACCAAAGAATGTAAGTGTGTGGGTTGTTGGAAAGTATACGGAGACGTGGAGCAGGCGCAGAAAAAGTTTGAACAGTATATATGGTATCAGAGACTTAGGTACAGAACTTAGTCCTATCACAATGCTTGTCATGATGGAATCTATTCAGAACGGGATTGTGGAGAATGGAAAAAGAGGCAAGGCAACATGGCTCTATATGGATTGCCTACAGAAGAACACGACCAAGGTAAGGAATATTAAAAGTTATCTGTTGACTATTCTGTTTAATGCAGGTAGTACCATGGACAGTTATTATAGGGCGATGGTGAATTATGATATGCCACAGTTTGCTGAATGAATATGATAATATTGACCTTGAGAGTGAAAAAAGGTATAATCTGTTTAGAAAAGGATACAATACTTGGAAAGCAGATGTGTGCCGATGACTTTGCTAGAAATGTTATACCAACAGTATGGGACAAATGAACCAATACTATTATCGGAAATAACATTTGAAGATTATTCAAGACCTTGGATTATGAAGCAGTTACAGTTGCTTTGTGAGAGCGGAGATTTATGCAAGTATGAAAAGGGAGTATATTATGTTCCTACAGACACCTTCTTTGGAAAAAGCATATTGAATCCGCGTAAAGTTATTGAGAAGAAGTACATTAACGATTCTAGGCGAATAATCGGTTACTATTCAGGCATTACGCTGCAAAATCAATTGAAGATAACTACACAGATGCCAAATGTTCTAGAGATATATACCAACAATGAGAGTTCTAAAGTCAGAGAGGTTACAGTAGGTAGTCAAAGAGTTGTATTAAGAAGAGCGAGAGTTGAAATTAATAGGGATAATGTGCCAATACTGGCTTTTCTAGAATTGATGAATGATATTACACCAAATATGTTGGATGATGATAAAAAGGAACGAATAGCAGAATATATAGGTGCTAATAACATATCAAAAAAGGATATATTAAAATATGCAAGTGTATTTCCGGATAAAGTGATGAGAAACCTTATAGAAAGCGAGGCGATATTCTGTGTTATATAAGGACAGAGAAAAGTTTGAGCAAAAAGTATGGACAGCCGGAATATGAGGTGCCGGACAATAAGACAGAGCGTGGCAGGAACATGCAGAGAGGACAGGGATACGGGATGAACAGTATTTTTCACAGAATCAGCGTTAGAAAATATCAGAACAGGGACGTGGAGCAGGAGAAAATCGAGCTGATGTTAAAAGCGGCGATGGCGGCTCCGTCCGCGTGCAATCAGCAGCCGTGGGAATTTTATGTGGTGAAGGACAAGGCGGTGATCGGGCGGCTGTCAGAGGCTTCGCCTTATGCAAAATGTGCGAAGGACGCGCCGGTCGTGTTTGTGCCGTGCTTCCGGTCCAAGGGGATTGCGCCGAAATATTTTAACATCGATATGAGTGCGGCGGTGGAGAATCTTCTGTTAGAGGCGGATGAGCTTGGGCTTGGTGCGGTCTGGATGGGAATATCGCCGGATGAAGGCAGAATGAAAGCGGTGCGGGAAGTGCTGGATATTCCCGAGGATCTTCATGCGTTCGCGCTGATTCCTTGCGGTTACCCGGCGGAGGAGAGAGCGCAGGAAGACCGGTACGAGGAGAGCAGAGTGCACTATATTAGGAACTGATAAGCCAATATTCTGAGAGCAGAAGGTTGGCAAATAAAGATATCACATTATAAAAACTGGGCGGCAGGGAAACGTTTCGGTTCTTTCTGAACTTTGGGTATACTGTATAAAACATTAGCTGGTATCGAATTGATACCAGCTAATGTTTTATAGCAATGCAGAAAGTGAAAAACCTTGATTCTTAGGAAGAAAAGCCAGTTTACATTTTTTCTCCAGATTGACTAATCCACTTCTACCATATACAATACGTTTGAGGACTTTGAATTTGTTGTTATTTCCTTCAACAAATCCAGAGCTTACAGAAAGGAATATCGCATTCTTGACCGGAGTGATATCCTTTTTTATTCCTTTACAAAATGATTCTATCTTGCTCTCACTATATTTTTCCAAATATTCATCCAGTTTCGTTTCGTCCTTCCCAAATAATAATGCGTGAAATTCTTTGAACATAGTTTCAACTTTTTCTACAGAAGGATATTGGTTTTTTATCTGACCAATATATGTTTCAATATTTGGATCTCGTTTCGTCTTGGGATTACAGGTCAGAATCAATGTCACTTAGTTAAGCTTTTTACAAATTAATGGATTTGTGTGCATCTAGCGTGGAAAGTATCTGCATCTTTAAGATTTCTGGCAATGTTAAATTCAGAACCATC
>ENA-ORUU01001078-ORUU01001078.1-human-gut-metagenome-genome-assembly--contig:-NODE-1078-length-16511-cov-4.25918_pt1 | contig 16511 bp, 18 predicted proteins | sample MGYA00242085_ERZ509221 | MGnify/ENA primary metagenome ERZ509221 (study PRJEB26280, sample SAMEA2338809) | human gut metagenome | biome: human gut; feature: human-associated habitat; material: faeces... | reverse complement strand
GTACGAAGGGAGCGCCATTTTATGAGCAAAAATGAGCTGCGAAGCAGCGGAGAGCATCGAAGATGCGCTTTTGCGAATGGCGCGGGTGAACTGTAACAAATATTCTGCGCAGAATTACATTGCGGCAGAATCAGGCGTAGTTAAAACACGAACCGGCATCGGGCACTTTGCCTGCTGCCGGTTCGTGTTGTGACGGCGGGAAAACAGTGCATGGACGCATAAGACAAAAGCTGTGGCACAGAGCCGTTTTGGAAGAACAGGAAGATGGAGGCAGTATGACGCAGGAAAAGCAGGTTCCGGAAACAGAGGTTTGCTATGGAAAGATTTACCGTCCGGAAAGAGCGGTAAAGATTATCAAAAAGGACGGGAGCAGAGGCAGAGGTGATTTTACACTGCGGCGACTATGAGACGGATGAAGAACTCTGATAGAAAAATAACCGACTGCAGGCGTACAGAAAAGGTGCGCAGGCGAGACAGCAGGAGAAGAATATGAAAAGAATTGCAGCATTTGAAAAGGTGAGCTTTGCACAGTACGAAAAGGATTTCGCGGACGCGTTCCCAGGCCATGAAACGGCGGAAATTCGTGCAATTTATGATGATATTACAAAACCAAAACGGGCGACAGCGGGAAGCGCAGGCTATGACTTTTCTGCGCCGGTGGCGTTTGTGTTAAAGCCGGGCGAGACGATTAAAATCCCGACCGGAATCCGTGCGCGGATGGACGAGGACTGGGTGCTGTGCCTGTTTCCCAGAAGCGGACAGGGCTTTAAGTACCGTTTGCAGCTGAATAATACCGTCGGAATTATCGACAGCGATTACTATAATTCCGACAATGAAGGACATATCATGGCGAAGCTGACGAACGACTCCAACGAGGGCAAGGTGCTCGAAATCCATCCGGGCGAGGGCTTTTTGCAGGGGATTTTCATGCCGTATGGCATCACGGAGGATGACGAGGCGGACGGAGTCCGCAATGGCGGATTTGGAAGCACGGACAGACGCTGAGAAACGGGGAACGTATGAAAAAGCGAATTTTATTGCTGACAACCGGCGGGACGATCGCCTCACAGGATGGCGGGAACGGTCTGGCACCGGTGCTGTCCTCCGACGATTTTTTGGATTATATGAAAGAATTTGAAGATGTCTGCGAGTTAGTTCCATACGAGGTCTGCAGCATTGATTCGACGAATATGGAAGCCTCGTGGTGGTTGAAGCTGGCGGGACTGATTCAGAAAAACTATACGTTATACGACGCGTTTCTGATCTGCCACGGGACGGATACGATGGCGTATACGGCTGCGGCGCTTTCCTATCTGATTCAGAATTCTGTCAAGCCGATTGTCCTGACCGGCGCGCAGAAATCGATTCTGCAGGAGATCACCGACGCACGGAAAAATCTGCACGACAGCATCCGGTGCGCACTTGATGACCGAAGCCGGGACGTTATGCTGGTGTTTGACGGCAAAATTATTGCGGGAACGCGGGCGAAAAAGACGGCGACCTTCAGCTATAATGCATTTTCCAGCATCAATTTTCCGGTGCTTGGGCAGATTCACGACAACACGGTGGTCTATTATATCCAGAAGGATATCTGCGGTCCGGTGCGTTTCTTTAACCGGATGGATCGGAAGGTGTTTTTGTTAAAACTGACACCGGGGATGTCCACGGAGATTATTCCGCATATTTTGAGCGTGTATGACTGTATTATTATTGAAGGATTCGGCGTCGGTGGATTGCCGGATCGTCTGCGTCAGGCGCTTTTGGAGGAAATGCAGCATTACAAGGCGCATGAAAAGATCCTGATCATGGCGACGCAGGTGACGTATGAGGGCAGCAGCATGGACACCTATGTGGTGGGGCGCGCAGCGCGGGAGCAGCTGCCGTTTCTGGAAACCTACGACATGACGCTGGAAGCGGTGCTTGCGAAGATCATGTGGATTCTGGGTCTGCACATGGAAGACCGAAAGGAAATCGAGCGTCTCTTTTACAAAAAGATCAATTATGATCTGTTTCGAAACGAGTAAACCGTTTGGATAAAACTGTATGCGGGATGGAGATTAAAATGGAGAAGAAGCGGACGAGGAGAATGAAAATGGCGATGCTCTGTTATGTGCTGGCGGCACTGTGTCTGGTATATTGTGTTGGCGTGGTTGCAACCAAGGCTGCTGGAACGAAATTTTACCTGATCTGGCTGGCAGGGACGGCACTGTTTGGTCTGTTCGGCTTTTTTATACAAAAAGGGCTCTGGATGCGTTTGCCAATCGGACTGCGGGCGGGAATCGGCGTGCTTGCAGGCGTGGGGATTGCCTGTCTGTGCGGTCTGTTGATCCTGATTGGCAGCACCTTTTCTGCAAAAGGGGAGCAGCAGCTTTCCTATCTTATTGTGTTGGGTGCACAGATGAAGCCGAACGGGCCCAGTGTCGTTCTGGAAAAGCGGCTGCGTCGGGCATATACCTATCTGACGGAAAATCCGGAGACGCTCTGCGTACTGTCCGGCGGGCAGGGCAGCAACGAGCCGGTCAGTGAGGCACAGGGTATGTATGAGGATCTGGTAAAAAAAGGAATTGACCCCAAACGGCTGATTTTAGAAGACCAGTCCACCAACACCGTAGAAAATCTGCGCTTTTCCAGAAAGCTGATTCCGCAGGAGGTTCAGAAGGTCGGCATTGTGACAAGCAATTTTCATGTTTACAGAAGCCTGCGGCTGGCAAAACAGCAGGGCTTTCTAGATCCGGTCGGGATTTCTGCGGATTCCGGTGTTTATTTTCTGCCCAATAATGTGCTGCGGGAATGTTTTGGTATCGTGAAGGACAGACTATATGGCAACCTGAAATTTTTTTAAAAATTTTCAAACTATGTGAAACCGGACGGCAGCTGTCTGCGTGTATGTAGATAGCAGGGCACAAAAGAATCCTGCGGCAGGACGATTTCCTGCCGGAAGGGTTGAAAAACTGTCGATTTTACAACACCATATAGGAAGGAATTTTCGGATATGAGAAAAAAACAGATGCTTGCACTTTTTATGAGCCTGAGCCTGCTGGCACAGGGAATGTTATTTAGCGGCTGCGGACAAAAGAGTATCGGGGAAGAGCCTGCACAGACCCGGACGGAAACGGAAGAAGCGCAGTCTATGGAGTCAAGCGATTCAAAAAAACAGGATCAGACGTCTGAAACGGATGAAAACAATCAGACGGCTGCAGATAAGACACAGGATCAGGATGTTGCGCGGGATGAGGAAAACGGCTTTGCACTGCGTTTTACGGATGCTTTGCTGAAGCAGAAAAAAGAGGGAGAAAACCTGATCGCATCCCCGTATTCCGCATGGCTGCCCCTGGCGGCGCTGGTAAACGGCTGCAGCGGGGCAACACAGGAACAGCTGTTGAAAGTGATCGGCGAAGCCGGGATCGACGCTGAAACGTTAAATCAGACGGTAAAGGCGGTCAATGCCGGGCTTTCTCAGGAGGAACGCAGAAAAAGCTACGAAGAATATGGAGAAACGTTTGAAAGTCCACTGAAAATCGCAAATGCATTGTTTGTTCAAAAGGATGCAGCGGTAAATCAGACGTTTGAACAGCTGTTTTCGGACAATTACGATGGAAAACTCTTTTCTGTTGACTTTTCGGATTCCTCTGCAGCAAATGCCATCAACAGCTGGGCCTCAGAGAAGACCGATGGAAAGATTGTAGAGATTGTGGACTCCTTCGATGCGGATACGGTAGCGGCGATTGCGAATGCATTGTATTTTTCGGACAGCTGGAGCAGCCCGTTTTTGGAAGAAAATACGACGGAGGGCACGTTCCACGGCGCAAAGCAGGACGAGAATGCAGAGTTTATGAATCAGAAGTTAAGCGATGGCATTTATTATGAGGACGAGACGATGCAGGCTATCGTGCTCTGGACGACAAGCGGAGGGCAGATGGTTCTGTGCCTGCCCAAAGACGGCTATAGTGCGGAAGAGGTACTGCAGGGCCTGACGACAGAAAAGCTGCAGAAAATCAGCGGAGCGGATTACCGCTGCGTACAGCTTTCTTTGCCAAAGTTTAAGCTGGAAAGCAATGTCTTCTCGATCAAAGAGGCTCTGGAAGCCATGGGGATTCCGCTGATGCAGGCAACAGACGCTGCGCTGACAGAGGTTCTGGATAACGAGGCTCTCTATATTTCGAGTGCACTGCAGAGTGCAATGGTTGAGGTGGACGAAAACGGACTGACAGCTGCCGCAGTTACCGTGATGGGACTGGAAAAAATGGCGCTGATGCCCGAAACCGATCCGATAGAGCTTACCTTTGACAGCCCGTTTGCGTTTGTTTTAACCGGAAACGGCGAAGACGCAGGCGATCAAATCCTCTTTACGGGTGTGGTGAACCACTTATAAGGCGCAGCAGAGGTTGAAACGAAGCACTGGCTGGTACAATAACATTTTTTCATCAGAATAAGGAATAAGAAAGCCCGGATTTTTCAGATGCTGTCATGGCAGGGAAAATCCGGGCTTTCGGCTGTATTGACTTTAATGAAGGAAAATAATATAATGATAACATCGATAAGTCCCGTTTGACAGGGTTCCATTTTAAAGAAAAGAGAAGAAAAAGAGGCATAGGAAAATGAAAAAACTGGAAGAATATGTAAGAAGTATACCGGATTTCCCGCAGGAGGGAATTATTTTCAGAGATGTTACGAGCGTGCTGGAGGATGCTGACGGCATGCACCTCGCAGTCGATACCATGCAGGATCTGGTAAAGGATCTGGAGTTTGACGTAGTCGTAGGCGCAGAGTCCAGAGGCTTTATTTTCGGCGCACCCATCGCATATAACCTGCATAAGCCCTTTGCACTGATCCGCAAAAAGGGCAAGCTGCCCTGTGAAACCGTGTCTCAGGAATATTCTCTGGAATACGGCACGGCAGTGATCGAAATGCACAAGACCTCTATTAAACCCGGACAGAAAGTGCTGATCGTAGATGACCTGATCGCAACCGGCGGCACGACTCAGGCGATGATCTCCCTGGTAGAGAGACTGGGCGGCGAGGTTGCAGGCGTGTTGGTTTTGATCGAGCTGGCAGGACTGAAGGGAAGAGAAGCAATTGCAGGATATCGTCTGGATTCCGCAATTGTATATGAAGGCAAATAATATTACAGTTTACTCGTGGCTTCTTGTACACAGCTTCTTATGCGAGCATGGAATCTGCCCACAAAAACCATGAGTGAACTGTAACCAAATAATTGATTTTCGAAAAAGAGTTACGACGTAACTCTTTTTTGGCAGAAACTGATAAAACTGGACGATGGTAAGGTGTGCGGAAGATGGATAGAACGGAAGACAGATCAAAAGAGCCGAAAACCAAGCTGGTGCTGGATGACGGACGAATTGAGAGCATTCAGGAATTTATAAGCCCGGAAGAACTATATCAGGACCTGATCGAGCGGGTGCGCAAGTATCATCCTTCGGATGATATTTCCATGATTGAAAAAGCGTATCGGCTGGCAGATAACGCCCATCAGGGACAGGTGCGTAAATCCGGCGAGCCTTACATCATCCATCCGCTGTGCGTGGCGATTATCCTGGCGGATCTGGAGCTGGATAAGGAGACGATCGTGGCGGGACTTCTGCACGATGTGGTGGAAGATACCGTGATGACGGTCGAACAGGTCGGAGAACAGTTCGGAACGGACGTTGCCTTTTTGGTGGACGGCGTGACCAAGCTGCAGCATCTGCATCTTGCGGACAATTCCGGCAATAAGACAGAAGCACAGCTGGAGATGCAGGCGGAGAACCTGCGCAAGATGTTCATGGCGATGGCGAAGGATATCCGCGTAATCATGATCAAGCTGGCGGACCGCCTCCACAATATGCGCACCCTCAAGCATATGCCCCACGAAAAGCAGATCCGGATTGCGCGGGAGACGATGGACATCTATGCGCCCATTGCACAGCGTCTCGGTATTTCCAAGATCAAGGTAGAACTGGACGATCTTTCGCTAAAATATCTCGAACCGGACGTTTATTATGATCTGGTGGACAAGATCGCGATGCGCAAAAGCGAGCGCGAAAAGTATATTCAGGGAATCGTGGACGAGGTTTCCGAGCACATCAAAAAGGCGGGAATCGAAGCTAAGATTGACGGTCGTATCAAGCATTTCTTCAGCATTTACAAAAAGATGAAGAATCAGCATAAGACCATCGACCAGATTTATGACCTGTTTGCTGTCCGGATTATCGTAGATACGGTTAAGGACTGTTATGCGGCGCTGGGCGTAATCCACGAGATGTACAAGCCGATTCCGGGGCGTTTCAAGGATTATATTGCGATGCCCAAGGCAAACATGTATCAGTCTCTGCACACGACGTTGATTGGAAGCTCCGGGCAGCCCTTCGAGATTCAGATCAGAACTTATGAAATGCATCGTGTGGCGGAATACGGTATCGCCGCCCACTGGAAATATAAAGAAGCCTCCGACGGCAAAAAGGTTGAGGCACAGGAAGAAGAAAAGCTGGCATGGCTGCGTCAGATTCTGGAATGGCAGCGCGAGATGTCGGATAACAAAGAATTCATGAACATGCTGAAAAGCGATCTGGATCTGTTTTCCGACAGCGTATACTGTTTTACGCCGACCGGCGACGTCAAGACCTTGCCTGCAGGCTCTACACCCATTGATTTTGCCTACAGCGTCCATACTGCAGTCGGCAACAAGATGATCGGGGCGCGGGTCAACGGAAAGCTTGTGACGATCGATTACGAAATCCAAAACGGCGACCGCGTGGAAATTCTGACTTCGCAGAATTCCAAGGGACCGAGCCGTGACTGGCTTACGGTAGTCAAGAGTACGCAGGCGAAAAACAAGATCAACCAGTGGTTCAAAAACGAAGTCAAGGAAGAAAATATCACTAAGGGCAAGGATCAGTTCAACACCTACTGTAAGGCACGTTCGATCAACCTGGGCGAAATTATGAAGCCGGAATATCAGGCGGCTGTCATGAAGAAATACGGCTTTATGGACTGGGACAGCGTGCTGGCGGCGATCGGACACGGCGCGCTCAAGGAAGGTCAGATTGCCAATCGGATGCAGGAGCTTTATGAGAAAGACCATCCGAAGGTGATGACCAATGAAGAAGTGCTTGCCTCCATTGCAGAAAATAATGCCAATCAGGCGAAGCAGATGCACCCCCACAGTAAAAACGGCATCGTGGTCAAGGGGATTCATGACGTGGCAGTACGTTTTTCCAAATGCTGCTCTCCTGTGCCCGGGGATGAGATCGTCGGCTTTGTGACAAGAGGACGGGGGATTTCGATCCACCGGACGGACTGTATCAATGTATTAAACCTGCCGGAGATCGAACGTGCCAGACTCATTGAAGCGGAGTGGGAGCCCTCAGATACTGGCGCAGATGGTGAGAAATATATGGCGGAGATCAATATCTTTGCACATAACAGAAGCGGACTTTTAGCAGACATCAGTAAAACGCTGACGGAGCGCAATATTGATATCCAGACGATGAATACGAGAACGAACAAGCAGGGAATTGCTACATTGTCTACTTCATTTGAGATCAGCAGCAGGGAAGAGTTAAATCAGATCGTAGCGAAGCTGCGCAACATCGAAAGCGTCATCGATATTGAGCGTACAACGGGCTGATGCGATGCCGGCGGCAGGTACGAGCAGGTACTGGGAAAGCCGATATGGAATTGGCGGCGTTTCAACGTTTGCAATGCTATCGGAAAATAGCGATTTGCCGCTTGGCTTCTGGGAAAGGAAAACGAATGTCTGAAATTAAAATTGGGCGAAAGACGATGGGTGTCTGCGCAACAAACTGTTATTTTTTATACCGGGAAGGCGGGACAAAGGCGGTCGTAGTCGATCCTGCGGAAAACGGAGCAGGGATTTTCAAATTGCTCTCCGAAAAGGACTTTACTGTGGAAGCGATTCTTCTGACACACGGTCATTTTGACCATATTGGCGGCGCAGCAGAATTAAAAAAAGCATCCGGTGCAAAGGTGTATGCATTGGCAGAAGAGAAGAAAGTCTGCCGGACGCCGGAGTTAAACCTGTCTGCCCAGATGCCCCCTGTTGTGACGATCGAAGCGGATGAATGGCTGACAGACGGACAGACAGTGGAAACCGCAGGGATTTCATTTCAGGTCATTGCAACGCCAGGGCATACTGTAGGCGGATGCTGCTATTACTGTAAAGAGGGCGGTTTCTTATTCTCCGGCGATACGCTGTTTGAGGAATCGGTCGGCAGAACAGATTTCCCGACCGGCAGCATGAGCAGTCTGGTACGCTCTGTGAAAGAAAAACTCTTTGTCCTTCCGGAAGATACAAAAGTTTATCCGGGACACGGAGATATTACTACAATTGGAAGGGAGAAGCAGTACAATCCCTACTGCCAGTAAAAAGATGATTATTGTAACGTTAAATGAAGACAGATATGCCTATGATATCCATTCTCTGGTAAAGGCCTTTTATCCGGAGCAGGAGATCAAAGTTTTTGTAAAAGGAACCAAAGAAGAACGAAGTGACGCCGGGCTGCCGGCGTTTTTCGTGGAATTTGATGAGACGTCCATCTGCGCAGGAATTGAAAATGGAGGGACTAAAACAGTCAATCTAAAGACGCCGGAGGACAGGGGAACGGTTAAAAACGATTTAAAACAGCTTTTGTACGCGCTCCTTTCCGAAGAAACAGGAAAGACGCTTCCCTGGGGAACCCTGACCGGTATTCGTCCGACGAAAATTGCGAAACAGCTTCTGGAACAGGGACAAACAGAACAGGAAGTTGCTGCCTATATGGAGCATACCTATCTGGCATCGAAAGAAAAAACGGAGCTGTCGATTGACATTGCCAAACGGGAAATACAGATTTTATCCGGAATTCATTATGAGGAAGGATACAGCCTTTATATCGGGATTCCGTTCTGCCCAACGACCTGTCTGTATTGTTCCTTTACCTCTTTTCCGATCTGTGCATGGAAAAATCGCGTGAGCGACTATTTAAGCGCCGTGGAAAAGGAAATCGATTTCGTAAAAGAAGCCTGCGCAGACCGCGTTTTGGACAGCGTTTATATTGGCGGCGGCACGCCGACTACACTGGAACCAGAGGAATTGGAGCGGCTTTTTTTGAAGCTTCAAAATACGCTTGACTGGTCACAGGTGCGGGAGTTTACGGTAGAAGCAGGGCGCGCGGATAGTATTACGGCAGAGAAACTGCGTGTGATGAAGCGTTATGGTGTGACGAGAATTTCGGTCAATCCACAGACGATGAAGCAGGAAACCCTTGATCTGATCGGTCGTCGGCATACTGTGGCGCAGACGGTTGAGGCATTTCGGCTGGCGCGGGAGGAAGGCTTTGACAATATCAATATGGACCTGATTCTCGGGCTGCCGGGAGAAACGAAGGAAGATGTCGAAGAGACAATCCGCCGAGTGCAGGAGCTTGGACCCGACAGTCTGACGGTACATTCTCTTGCAATTAAGCGAGCTTCCAGGCTGAGCCAGTGGATTTTGGAGCACGGCATCAGCACGCTGCACAACACGGACGAAACAATGGCGATTGCTGCCCAGGGGGCAAAGCAGATGGGCATGGAACCGTATTATCTCTACCGACAGAAAAATATGTCCGGCAATTTCGAAAATGTCGGCTATGCAAAACCGGGGAAGGCGGGTATTTATAATATTTTAATTATGGAGGAGGTCCAGACGATCATGGCACTCGGTGCAGGAACCATCTCCAAACGCGTCTATGGCGATGGCAGAATCGAACGCTGTGACAATGTCAAGGATGTCGGGCAGTATATCGAGAGAATCGATGAGATGATACAGCGCAAACAGCGGTTATTCTCAGAAGAATAGTTGGATTTTCAATAAAATATTGTAACGTGTTATGGAAAAATGAGTACAACAAAACCGTACAGGTGCAACAGTTTGTTACTCGTGACAGTAACATCGAAACCAAAGGACATTTCTAATTACTTAGGAATGTCCTTTTTGCGCATTTGTGAATGGTTTTAGGTGCAACAAACACATGAAATAATGAAATGGAGGTCCATTATGAACAACACAGCGTTAGGAGCAGAAAAATAAAAAGCCCTTTTGGATTAAATTGGGCGCGGTTGCGGCTTGTCTCGCAATCGTGATTGCCGTAGACGGCATACTTGCTCCTTTTTCAGGCGGCATGATTGTATCGGCTTACGCTTATGGCACAGATGAAGAAATTACTACAGCCGGAGCAGTAATGAATAGCGGCACAATCAGCGATAGCGGAGAGATGAAAGGACAGCCGTTGATGTTCTATCTTTCTGGCAAAGATATTGCTACAGTCCGTTTTTCTTGCAAAAACCAGCAAATCAATTTTGGGGACTGGACAGAAAAAAGAGATGAATATGGGAACGCCCAGAACTTTACCGTTGCCTATGGGGAGGACGAAAGCGAATATTATTATTTGACGATCAGCTGGGTGCCTAATGCTATCATTCGGGAACTGACTGACAATGAGGACAGTACGATTGCAGCTTTGCCGGAGGAAATGCGGAATGATTGACAATGTGATTGAAAGTTTAGTTCCCATTATTCTTGTTGATGTCGAGAAAAATTCAGGACTAAGCTATGATAAAGTGCTGTTTGAATTGACAGAGGAACAAAAAGATTGGGAATTAAAAACTGGTACGCGTGTACAAATAGTCTGCTCGGACTTTTTTCAAGAATCGACTCCCCCGATTGGCAATTTAATTTCTATTACAGAAGCAGCACCCAATGATGAGTTGAAAATAGCAGATGAAGCAGCCAGAGCCTATTATGAAAATACAGTCTTTGAAGTTGTTTCTTTGGAATTCAAGAGCCTAATCGCACAATCACTTTACAACTGAATAATGGAACATGGGAAGTTGTGAACGAGGGATACTAAGAGATTGCACAGAGAGCCGACCAGCCGGGTAAGCTGTCAGACCGACCGGCAGAACGGACTTCATTGCAAGAAAGGCTCGCAGCAATGAAGGCAAGGGTGTCCGGGACACCTGCAGGAAGGGATGCAGTAGATAAGACAAAGGGGAAGGAGATGCATGAATTAATCAGCGTTTCCCTAGCTTAAAAGCCGTAGAAATTAAGTGATAAACATGATATATTTATGGAGAAGAGAGACATATAATCTTCTCCATATTTTTGGGGAGGAAATTATATGGGAAAAATAAATATGCAGGATTTCGCAAGATTCCAATGATTAAGAAAGTGCATGATGTGCTTATATATCAGAGAACATATCATAAAGACATTGCTACTCGGTTTTCTCCGAGAGAAGGATTTGAGGATCTGGTATTTACTTCTAAGACGAACAATCCTATCAATGCAGCTAACATCAAAGATTCTATCAATTATATTGTAAATCGGATTAACAGAGAAAATCCAGAGCAGCTTGATCAGAATGCCACTGCGCCCACAGCTAGGTAGCCCAGATAATAAAAATAGTTTCGCCAACGCCTAATAACAGCATCAGTAAAAGGAGGAATCGACGAATGAGACAACGAAAAATGAAACAACAAAAAATGAAACAACGGAAATCAAAACAAAGCAAAGCATTAGCAAAAATCCTGACCTTGGGGATTGCCGCAGCTACGGTCGTGTCATCCATGAGTGTACCTGGTGGATTGCTCGCACTGGAAACGGTATACGCGAGCGACAACACCGGGACGGCAGAATCCGGAGATCAGGGCACAGCGCCACAGGAGGAAACAATTCAGTTTGATGTGAGTATAAGACCAAACGATAGCGCTACCGTATATGTTATGCAGGTGACAAGTCTGGCAGATACTGATAGGATGAGCTATCAGTATAGTATCAATGGCATAGATTATTACTCATTGCAGAAACTTCAGACGCAGGAGACATTTGGCGCCAGTCAGAAGGTTGATCTTCACGTCAGAGCGGTCGGATCAGACGATACGATTTTGGCAGCTGGCAATCGTGAGATCACAACTCCGAGCGCCAGCGACGTTCCGACGATCTCCGGTACTGACAAGTTTTCAGACCGCACGGAGGTGACGATCACAGCGACCCCCGGTGCGATCATTTATTACACAACGGATGGTACAGTGCCAACAAATGGATCACAGCAGTACAATACACCGATTACGCTGACAGAGACGACTACGATCCAGGCGATTGCGATAGAAGATGGTCATATCATGAGTGATGTGGTCGGAAGGGTATTTGCGAAAGAATCATCCGGCGGCAGCAGTTCGGATGGGGGCACTTCCGGTGGAAGCAGTTCCGGTGGAAGCAGTTCCGGCAGTAGCTCGGGCAGTGGCAGCAGCTCATCAGGCAGTTCCACCGACAGCGGATCTGAAACTGCTCCGCCACAGGAGGATAACAAGGACAAGACTACGACTAAGACCGAAACCAGAGAAGATGGTACAGTTGTGACCACGACTGAAATCCGGGCAGAGGACGGTTCCGTACAGATCAGGACCGAGATCAGAAATGAAAAGACAGGAATGAATATAGTGGTCAATGTATCGAAGAATGCCAAAGGTAAGATCACTTCAGCTACCGCAGAAATTCTTGATAGAGGTTTTGGCAATGTGAAGATCTCCGGGGAAGCACTTTCAGAGATCGTAAAGGCAGCAGGTACGAAAAATGTAAAGACCACGATCAAGATGCTCACGAAAAACGACTGGGTCATCCGGGAAGTGACGGTCAATGTAAATACGCTTCTGAAAAGAACCGTGAGACCTAAAAAAATGAAGATCATTGAGATAGATCCCGAAACAGGTGAGAAGCTTGTAGTCAGTAAAATGCCTTTCAGGGTAGCGGCAGATGGAAGCATTGAACTGGATCATAATGAGCTGGGTCACGGAATCTATGAGTTAGTGACAGCCGATGAGGAAGAAGCACTCACGAAACAGATACTGCGGTCGATCAAAGCCACGAAACAATCAGCCACCATCCGCGAGAAGCAGGGGACGTACTTCTGGTTTGAGAAAGGGGTCAACTGGTTCAATGTTGATAAAGTGACTTTTTCGGTCCTCAATCCGGATGTGGCGCGCGTTAGCTCAAATGGCAGGATCACGGGTCTGAAGCCCGGAAAGACAGTCGTCAAGGCGGTTGTCAGACTGCAAAACGGTCAGTCAAAGGTCATAAGAATGACCGTAACCGTAAACGAGAAGAAGTAACGGCTGTTGGAAATACGTTACTGGAATGAGGCATGATTAAACAGTAATGGGATGACGGTGTCTGGCTGACAAACACCCCCCCTGGGGCTTGTGGTTTTTCAGTTCTATGGTAAAGTAGGTACAGAAAAAACGAAGTCTCAGGGGGAATTTTTATGCACATGGCAGATGCGCTGGTCACTCCGGCTGTGACAGGTACGATGTATGATCTGATTGGTCTGTTGGGGATGGCTGTCTATCTGATTGCAGGATTTCTGCTGGCAGAATTATCGTTTGGTAAGTGCCTGCGGCGACTGCGTGTTGTTCTGCCGCTCGTCTGCATGGTAGGGCTGAATATGGATTACTCAGGGACGATTCAGGTTGGGGAATATCCGGTAAGCAAACAGTATCTGCCGCAGCTTCACGCAAAGCTGGGGTATGTGTTTCAGGATTCAGACAGCCAGTTATTTATGTCAACTGTATATGAAGACGTTGCGTTCGCGCCACGAAACGGGGGTTATAATCATGAGAATTGAACATGTTGCACTTTATGTAAATGATTTGGAAAATACAAAAAAATTCTTTGTGAAGTATCTGGGGGCAAAATCAAATGATGGATATCACAATCAGAAAACAGGCTTTTGTTCTTATTTTCTTACATTTGATGATGGTGCACGTATTGAAATCATGAACATACCGGAAATGGCTGATTTACCGAAGAAACCAGCTCGTACTGGATATTCACATATAGCTTTTAGCGTGGGAAGCATAGAAAAAGTGGATGAATTGACAGCAGAATTAAAAGCAGATGGTTATGAGGTTATTAGTGGACCACGTACTACGGGTGATGGATATTACGAAAGCTGCATTGTTGCGGTTGGGGATAATCAAATTGAGATTACAGTATAGTGGAAAAATGTAGGTATTTGAAAGGATAAAACATGTCTTCAAGCAAAGAATATTTACAATTTATATTAGAGCATTCAGACATGAGAGGCACAGTTAAAATAATCTTTTTGTTCTAATTTGCTTGTTGATATTTTTGTCATACAAAAATATACTGGTGGTAAGGAGGAATAGGTATGTCAAAGGCGGGACGTCCAAAGGCAGATGTAAAAAAAGAAAAAGTAGTAAGTATAAGAATGAAGCCAGAGGATTATGCGAAAGTTAAGAGATATGCTGAATCCTCCAACAAAACCATTACACAAGTGATGCAGGAAGGTGTTGCAAAATTGTTAGACGAAAAAGAGTAGCATCTATGAGAACTTTTCCAATCGTTACGGAAAGGAGAAATTTTATGGCATCACGTCAAGGCAGGATGAAGAAGGTATTGTATGCAAGACAAAGATTGATGTTTGTGTAGGGACAGGATTTGGTTATAGTTGCAAGGGGGATAAGTATGATCCGACCTATTTATATACCTTGCCTTCAAAGCAGACGGCAGCCGGTGCAGTTGATATATTGTCCCACGTAATGGAGCAGTACTTCCAACCGAATGACGAGGCATATATCACAGATGTGCTCAGTGAAGCAGTAATGAAAACCGTAATAAAATATGCCCGCAAGGCCATGGATGAGCCGGAAAATTACGAGGCGCGTTCCAATCTGATGTGGTCATCCACAGTAGCGCTGAATCATCTGCTTACCGTCGGAAAAGGTGGTGCGTGGAGTGTTCATCCGATTGAGCATGTGATCAGTGCCTATTACGACATCACACACGGAGTAGGCCTGGCGGTACTGACGCCGGCATGGATGAGCTATGTATTATCGGACACGACGGCACCCCGTCTTGCAAGATTTGCAAGAGAAGTATTTGGCGTAGAAGAGGCTGATAACCGGAAAGCGGCAGAGCTTGGAATCCAAAAGGTCAGAGCGTTCAATCAGTCACTTGGAATGCCGGCAACTCTTTCTGAGGCGGGCGTACCGGAGGATTTATTTGATGAAATGGCATCAGAAGCGGTAAGGACAAGCGCAATTGCCTCAAGGGCATACGTTAAGCTGGACATTTCTGATGTAAAGCAGATATTACTAAGCTGTAGATAAGGAAGATAGTAATCCGGCATTCTTTTGATTTGGATGTAATTGAAGAAAAATAGGATATCAGTTTGTAGAATTCAAAAATTTAATATGAAATGTGAGATAGAGCGTATGGAAATAAACTATACGTTCTATTTTTGCCTTTTTGAGAAAAGGGATTAAATAACGATTGACATGACAATCTGATTTTAATCCTTTGTTCGTTTCTTTGAAAAAGATCGGGTGGAACTTTTGAAGCTGATGTGGCATAATCTTAGTTAGATCAAATCAACAATAGAATGCACGCTCTGCGAGCATTCTATTGTCAAGAATAAAAGTAGAGGAGTGTAGAGTTATGACGATTTTAAATCAGTTGAACAGCGCGCCCATGTACCTCATTTGCGGCGGGATCATTGCATTTGTGGCAGTCGTCTGTGTGATTTTCCTCATCAGGGCTTATCGAGCGGGCAAGGCACTGGGAATGGATGAAACAAAAATGAAACGGACCATTATTTCAAGTGCAACCTTTTCGGTACTGCCGAGTATTGGAATTTTGCTGGGAGTCATTGCACTTTCCGGAAGTCTGGGAACACCGTGGCCGTGGCTTCGTCTTTCCGTGATTGGAGCGCTTCATTATGAGACACAGGTAGCGCAGGCAGCAGCGGAGCAGGTGGGAATGACGACACTTTCTGCATCTGAAATGACAGCAACGTCATTTTCTACGATTGCTCTGTTGATGAGTATCTGTATTATGTGGGGCATGGTATTATCGATTTTCTTGAATAAGAAGTATACACAGAAGCTCACGAAGAATTCCTCCTCCGGCAAGTCGGGAACGGCCGGTTTTGCAGATCTTGCGATGACAGCAATGTTCATTGGACTTGTAAGTACCTACATTGGCCGTTACATCGGAGGCTTCATTTCTGAAAATGGTCTGTTTACCTTTCATGGTGATATCATTCCGCTTGTGGTTATGGTGGTTTCTGCACTGGTAATGGGAATCTTCGTATTTCTGTCTGAAAAGAAAAAGCTTGGCTGGGTAGACAGCTTTTCCATTGCGGGAAGTATGATTGCCGGTATGACAGCCGCTGTGATTGTCGGGCTGATCTGATAAGATAGATGAAGAAAAGCAGATACATAGAAGTGGATCACAATTTTAAGAAAGGGACAGGAGAATTATGGAAGAAAATAAAACAAGTACGTGGGAAGAATACCGGAAACGCACGCATGTAATCGGAAGAGTAGTAAGTGCCGTGACACTGGTTATGCTGGTAGGGGCACCGTTTTTGATGGGGAAAATTTTAGGAGCTTATCCGGATCTTGGAGCGGTGGCAAGAGCTTTTTTGTCCGTAGGACTGGTATGGCTGGGG
>ENA-ORUU01001058-ORUU01001058.1-human-gut-metagenome-genome-assembly--contig:-NODE-1058-length-16767-cov-7.29326_pt1 | contig 16767 bp, 12 predicted proteins | sample MGYA00242085_ERZ509221 | MGnify/ENA primary metagenome ERZ509221 (study PRJEB26280, sample SAMEA2338809) | human gut metagenome | biome: human gut; feature: human-associated habitat; material: faeces... | reverse complement strand
AATCCGCTAATGACAGCTGATTACTGTAACCTTCCGCTGTCACAACCGTTACGCAATTGCCAGTTAATTCGTAAGGCATTCGACACCCACGGAATAAAAAGTAGAAAGCCGTTCCAGTGAATGTGAAGAAGGTGTTGGAAATAGTTAAGCGTCAAAATTATGCGTTGGGTTTTCGAAATTTGCCTGTTTGAGCCGAATGGCGAGTTGCAAATTTCGGAAGCCCGTTTTTAGCATAATTTTGACGCTTTAGTATTTCCCGCCGACGGAACCTGAACAGGAACGGCTTTCTACTTTTTATGCAGGTCCGGGTCGTCGTGCCTTCCTGAATTAAATCCCAATTAAATTTAATGTCGCATAAAATTCCGGATAGGACACATCCACACACTGACTGTCTATAATCTGTGTTTCTCCGTCAGCAGCGAGCCCGGCAATCGAGAACGCCATCGCAATTCGGTGATCCAGATAACTCTGGATAGAAGCACTGCCAAGATGGCCGGTTCCCTCAATGATCATACCATCATCCGTCGGTGTGATATCAGCACCCATAGCCTTTAATCCGGCAGTAACCGTATCGATACGGTTCGTTTCTTTCACCTTTAATTCAGCAGCATCTTTGATCACTGTCTGACCCTCGGCAAAAGCAGCCATGACCGCAATCATCGGGATCTCATCGATCAGAGTCGGGATGGTATCACCTTCGATCACAGTTCCTTTTAAGCGGCTGTGACGTACAAGAAGATCCGCACGTCCTTCCCCACCTTCGAAAGTCTGGCTGACTGTCTCAATGTCGGCACCCATATCTTTGCAGACCTTTAAGAATCCGGCACGTGTGAAGTTGGTCCCGATATTTCTGACCAGAAGCTCTGAGCCAGGAACTAGAAGTGCGGCAGCAATAAAGTAAGCAGCAGAAGAGATATCTCCGGGTACGCAGATCTGCTGACCGAAAAGCTCTTTACAAGGTTCTACATGAGCAGTTGCAGTTCCGTCTGTATGAAGATCTGTTGCAACACATGCACCGAATCCCTGTAACATCAGTTCTGTATGGTTGCGCGAAAGAGCTGGCTCTGTGACAGAAGTCGGACCCTCCGCATAAAGACCTGCCAAAAGGACGGCTGATTTTACCTGTGCGGATGCAACCGGAGACTGATAATGGATACCGTGCAATTCTCCCGGTTCGATTCGGAGAGGTGCACAATCGTTATCATTCAGACTGGTGATGTGAGCCCCCATGCTGTTTAAAGGTGTCATAATACGTTTCATTGGTCTAGAATTCAGAGAAGCATCTCCGGATAATGTTGTTGCAAAGTTCTGCCCGGATAGAATTCCGGAGATCAGACGCGTGGTTGTTCCGCTGTTTCCTACATTTAAAGTAGAAGCAGGTGCACTAAGTCCCCGCAGTCCTTTGCCATGCACCAGAATGCAGGATGGTTTCCTCTCAATCTCCACACCCATCCTGCGGAAGCAGTCAATGGTAGACAGACAGTCTGCGCCTTCCAGAAAATGTGTGATCTCTGTGGTTCCAAGTGCAATGGAACCTAACATAATAGAACGATGAGAGATGGATTTATCTCCCGGTATCGTTACTTCTCCCTTTAATCCCTTTACAGGACGGATTGTTCTAACGTTCATATACAATATACCTGAATTTCTGCAGTAATCCTACGGCGCGCTTGCTGGAATCTTCGTCGTAAAATTCAATACGCAGAACCCCTTCTTCAAATTCTCTGTTGTGTACAATTCCAATATTTTTGATGCTGATATTATTAGATGCAAGGATTGTTGCAATAGCAGCGATACCACCGGCTTCATCAATGATATCACAGTATACGGCAAACGATTTTTTGATAGGTCCCGCAGAGGACGAAGGCATGGAATTGCGATAATTCCTGGACGATTCAAATCGGGTATAAAGATCCAGGTCATCTTCACGTTCGACCGCTTCTTTGAAATCTTCGAGGGAGTTGATGTACTGATCCAGAATCTTTACGATATTATCCTTGTTCTTCAGACAGATATTCTGCCACATGACCGGTGATGAAGAAGCGATACGTGTGATATCTTTAAATCCCCCGGCGGCAAGATTCTTCATCATCTCATCTTTGGTGTCATGTGTTTTAACAAAGTTGACGAGTGTAGATGCAATGATATGAGGCAGATGACTGATCGTTCCGGTAATCTGGTCATGTACCCGATAATCAAGAATAACCGGGAGTGCTTTCAGGCTTTCTGCAAATTTTTCATAGGCCTCCACCTTTTCACGGGCAACCTGGTCGGTCGGTGTCAGAATAAAATATGCATTTTCAATCAACATTGCCTTGGAATTACTGTATCCGCTTTTTTCAGAACCGGCCATCGGATGTCCTCCGATAAAGTATTTTCCGATACCGAGTGTCTGTACTTCCTCATGGATGTTCGCTTTTACGCTTCCTACATCCGTAAGAATGCAGTCATCATCTAGATATTCTGTCAGTTGTTTGAGATAAGCAGTATTAGATGCAACAGGTGCGCATAAGAATATATAGTTACAATTATGGAAATTATTGTCAATCGTGGTTGCTGCCACATCGATGACAGATTCCTGGGTTGCAAGGGCAAGGGCTTCTTTATTTTTATCGAAAGCCACAATTTCGTAATCAGGATAGTACTGGCGGACGGCTTTTGCAATAGAACCGCCGATCAGTCCGAGTCCGATAAAACCGATTTTTTGTTTCATGATAGATTCTCCTTCCGGCAAGTTAGAATATATTTATAAAAAATTACGAATAAACAGTGTGAATAATTCATAATCAAAAAACTTAGTTTCTATTTTAACGTGCGACAGATGAATTTGTCAACACTATAATGCTTTAAAGCAAAAAAGCGATGTGTGGAAACGGTGGAAAATGATGCAAACTGTATGATAAAATTGTAAAGAAAATTCAGAAATAAGTATAAAATTACATATATTTAAAAATAAATACAAAAATGATATGGTTAAAGTGTATAAAAGTGTTGTAAAAAAAGCAAAAGTTTAGTACAATATTTACATGAGATTTTACCAAAATAAGGAGGCAGCTATATGAAAGTTTACAGAACGGACGAAATCAGGAACGTGGTTCTCTTAGGACACGGTGGAAGCGGAAAGACCAGTCTTGCAGAGGCCATGGCATATGTATCAGGGGCAACAAGCCGCATGGGGAAGATTGCAGATGGCAACACGATCAGTGATTTTGATAAAGAAGAGCAAAAACGTGAATTTTCGATCAGTACAAGCTTGGTTCCGATCGAATGGGAGAAAGCGAAGATTAATATTCTGGATACACCGGGATATTTCGATTTTGTGGGAGAAGTCGAAGAAGCTGTAAGTGCCGCCGATGCAGCCGTTATCGTTGTATCAGGCAAGGCAGGTGTGGAAGTCGGAACAGAGAAGGCATGGGAACTCTGTGATAAGTACAAACTTCCGAGAATGGTATATGTAACAGAGATGGATGTGGATGATGCGAGCTTCCGTCAGGTAGTACAGGATCTGACGGAACGTTACGGAAAGGTGATCGCACCACACTTCCAGCCGATCCGTGAGAATGAAAAACTGGTAGGATATGTGAACGTTATTAAGAATGCAGCAAGACGTTATACAGGCGTAGGACAGAGAGAAGAATGTGAGATTCCGGAATATTGTAAACCGAATCTGGAGATCTACCGTGATAAATTACTGGAGGCAGTTGCAGAGACCAGTGAAGCGTTTATGGAAAGATATTTTGAAGGAGATGAATTCTCTGTAGAAGAGATCCGTTCTGCAATGCGTACGGAAGTTATGGACGGAGATATCGTACCGGTTGCAATGGGATCTAATATCCAGGCGCAGGGAGTTGCCAATTTGCTTTCTGATATCGTAAGATTCTTCCCGAGTCCGGACAGCAGAAGCTGTGCTGGAATCAACCGCAAGACGAATGAGATCTTTGAAGGCAATTATGATTTTGCAAAAGCAAAATCAGCATATGTATTCAAGACAATGGTAGATCCGTTTATCGGAAAGTATTCGTTCGTGAAAGTATGTTCCGGAGTATTAAAAGGGGACGATATTTTGTATAACGGAGATTCCGATGCAGAAGCAAAACTTGGAAAGATTTATACAATGGTGGGAAATAAACCGACCGAGGTCAGTGAGTTGTTTGCAGGAGATATCGGAGCAATTGCAAAGCTTGCAAATACAAAGACAGGAGATACGCTTTCTACTAAAAATACACCGGTGATGTATGGAAAGACAGAATATTCCAAACCATATACATATATGAAATATGTCTGCAACAATAAAGGAGATGAAGATAAAGTATCTCAGGCATTACAGAAGATGATGGCAGAAGATGTAACACTGAAAACAGTCAATGACAGTGAGAACCGTCAGACACTTCTTTATGGAATGGGAGACCAGCATCTGGAGATTACGGCAAGCAAACTTGCTGCACGTTATAAATGTGAGATCAGACTGGAGACACCAAAGGTAGCTTTCCGTGAGACGATCAAGAAGAAATCTGACGTAGATTCCAAATATAAGAAACAGTCCGGAGGTCATGGACAGTATGGTCATGTCAAGATGAGATTCGAAGCGTCCGGTGATCTGGAGACGCCTTATGTATTCGAAGAAGAAGTTGTCGGCGGAGCTGTTCCGAAAAATTATTTCCCGGCAGTTGAAAAAGGCTTGCAGGAAGCAGTTGTAAAAGGTCCTCTTGCAGGATATCCGGTAGTCGGTGTGAAAGCCGTATTATATGATGGCTCCTATCATCCAGTGGATTCATCCGAGATGGCATTCAAGACAGCAACAGTCCAGGCATTCAAGAAAGGCTTCATGGAAGCTTCTCCGGTATTGCTGGAACCAATTGCGTCTCTTACGGTTACGATTCCGGATGATTATACCGGAGATATTATGGGCGATCTGAATAAGAGACGCGGACGTGTACTCGGTATGAATCCGGTTTCCGGTGGAAGGCAGGAAATCGTGGCAGATATCCCGATGACGGGACTCTTTGGATACTGTACTGTATTAAGATCTATGACAGGTGGAAGAGGTGTATATTCTTATGAATTTGCACGTTATGAACAGGCACCGTCAGATGTACAGGAAGCAGAGATTGCTAAGCGTGCAAAAGAGGAGTAATCAGTTAAGAAAATGTTAAAATAGAAGAAAAGCCCGTAAGGGCTTTTTTTCTTGAAACAAAGATGCTATAATCTCTTGTATTAAAATACCGGTATCTTGATGACAAAAAAGATATGCGTGGATAATTGTGAGGTCAGGGAATGAAAATTGTGATTATTGGGGATGGAAAAGTTGGTCATAAATTGACAACCCAGCTGTCCGAAGAAAATTATGATGTGGTTTTGATTGATCAAAATGAGGGGAAATTAAAAGAAGCAGTGAATGAACTTGATATTTTCTGTATTACAGGAAATGGAGCAGATGTAGAGGTGCAGAGACAGGCGGATGTACCGCATGCGGATCTTGTGATTGCCTGTGCATCCACAGATGAACTTAACATGTTGAGCTGTCTGCTGGCTAAGCGATTAGGTGCCAGACATACGATCGCACGTGTAAGAAATCCAATCTATTACCGACAGATCGATCTGTTGAAAGAGGATCTTCATCTGAGTATGGCGGTTAATCCGGAACGTGCGGCGGCAAATGAGATATCCAGAGTACTGCTTTTCCCGGAGACAAGTAAAGTAGAGACATTCATGAAGGGACGTGTAGAACTGGTAGAATTTGTCGTAAGGGAGAACAGTGCACTTGCAGGGCTTTCTCTTGCGGAAGTATACCGGAAGTTCCAGATTAAAATCCTGGTATGTGCAGTAAAAAGAGGAAAAGAGATCTATATTCCGGATGGAAATTTTGTTCTGGAAAAAGGAGATAAGATGCATATCGTTGCCGCGCATCAGAATCTGAAGTCATTTTTCAGGGCACTGGGTCATCGAAATGCAAAAGTAAAAAAAGTATTGATCTGTGGAGGTGGACATGTATGCTTTTATCTGGCAATGCAGTTGCTGCAGGTCGGCATGCAGGTAAAAATCATAGAACAGAATATAAAGAGATGTGAAGAACTTTGTGAGCTTCTTCCCAAAGCAACGATTATTAACGGAGATGCTGCGGATCATGAACTTCTTGTAGAAGAAGGGATCAATGAAGCAGATGCATTGATCGCATTGACCGGAATGGATGAAGAGAATATTATCATGGCATTGTTTGCAAAGCTGCAGGGTGTTAATAAAATTGTGGCAAAAGTAAATGAAGATTCCCGTGCACAGATGGTAGAGGGACTGGGAATTGACTCTATTGTGTCAGCAAAAAGTGCGACCGCAGATGCGATCATGAGTTATGTAAGAGCAAGAAATGAATCTGCAAGTAATGCAAACGTAGAATCCGTGTATCAGCTTTTGGGTGGTAAAGTAGAAGCACTTGAGTTCATTGTGAAATGTGAATGCAGTTTTACGAATGTACCGCTCCGTGAATTGCGGACAAAGAAAAATAATCTGATTGCCTGTATTGGAAGAAAAAGACGGATTATTATCCCGAATGGTGAAGATCACCTGGAAGTCGGGGACAGCGTAGTAGTTGTTACAATGGATCATGTGGATAAGTTCAGCGATATCCTGGAATAATATACAGAATAAGGAGACGAACAAAAAGTTATGGATACAAAAATAGTAAGATATATTTTGTGTAGAATGCTTGGAGTAGAGGCGGCTCTTTTGCTTGTACCTGTTCTTGTTGCAGTTATATATCAGGAAAAATGTGGAATTGTCTTTCTGATACCAATTGTTATATTATGCCTGCTGTTTTGGGTGGTCGGAAGAAAAAGACCGGAACATGGCCAGATTTACGGAAAGGAAGGGATGGTGATTGTTGCTCTGGCATGGATTTTGTGGTCTTTATTCGGAGCAATGCCATTCACCCTTTCCGGGTATATACCTAGTTATGTAGATGCATTTTTTGAAACAGTTTCAGGTTTTACAACAACCGGATCAAGTATTATCCCGGATGTGGAAGTATTGCCCCACTGCCTGTTGTTCTGGCGGAGCTTTACCCACTGGATCGGAGGTATGGGAGTACTGGTTTTTGTGCTTGTCGTGACATCTCTGGACAGAAAGAATTCCATGCATCTGATGCGTGCGGAAGTGCCGGGACCTGAGAAAGATAAGTTAGTACCGAAAGCAATGTCTACCGCAAGGATTTTATATGGAATGTATCTGACCCTTACTGTGATAGAAATGGTATTTCTCGTCATCGGAGGAATGAATCTGTTTGACAGTATGATATTTTCGTTTGGATCTGCCGGAACCGGTGGATTTTCAAACTATGCGGACAGTGTGGCACATTTTAACAGTGCGTATATCGATGGTGTGATCACCGTTTTCTGCGCATTATTTGGAGTCAATTTTGCATTGTTCTATTTTATGATATTGGGTGATTTTAAATCTATCCTGAAAAACGAAGAGCTCAGGACATACATTTTGCTGATTGCAGGTGCTACGGCAGCGATCATGCTCAATATCCATTCGTTATATCCGACGATTGGAAAATCTTTCCGCTATGCGGTTTTTCAGGTGGTTACGGTTATAACAACAACCGGATATTCGACGGCTGATTTTGCACAATGGCCGATGTTTTCCAAAGCGGTGCTTATGATGCTGACGGTAATAGGAGCCTGTGCATCTTCCACCGGCGGTGGAATCAAGGTGTCACGTCTGCTGGTCGGAATCAAGTGTGTAAAGAGAGAGATTGTGCAGCTGGCTCATCCGAAGTCTGTGGGTATTATACGCATTGGCGGGAAAAAGGTAAGTTCAGATGTGCTGCGCACGATTTATATTTATTTTATTGCATATGTAGGTATTCTGATCGGATCAGTTGTGCTGATTTCTCTGGACAATTTTGATTTTGAGACAACGTTCAGTGCAGTACTTACTACACTTGGAAATGTCGGACCGGGTATGGCGCAGGTCGGACCGATGGGGAATTTTGCAGAGTTCTCACCGCTCTCAAAATTAATATTATGCTTTGACATGCTGGCGGGACGTTTGGAGATATTCCCGTTCCTGGTACTGTTTACAGCACCGGCGTGGCGCAGAAAATTCTAGAATAACAGGCGGCTTTTTTAGTGCCGTCTGATTTTCTATATATAAAAGGATGCAGGAAAAGCCGTAAATGGCAGGTTTTTTTGCATGAGAGGAGAGAAGTATGAAAGGTAAAACCAAAATGATGATCGCAGCCATTGTTGTGATCATGGCTGGAATCTATTACTATGCCGCAATTCCGGCTATCAATATTCATTCATCAGAGACATGGTTTTTCATCATGGTCTTTTTGGTGATACTGGCAGTTTTGTACCTGGGAAGAAAGAAAATGAACAGGTACGAGATCAAAGAAAATAAAGTAGTAAAAGTTTTTCTTGGAGTAGTGGTGGTTCTTGGAGCGGTATACCTGCTTGGAACACTGCTGTCTTCACCGGTTGTAAATGCAAAGAAATACCAGAAACTTATGACGGTCAAAGAAGGGGAATTTGCAAAAGATGTAGAGGAACTGTCATTTGACAAGATCCCGCTTCTGGATAAAGATACGGCAGCACTTCTCGGTGACCGTAAGATGGGCAGTATGGTAGATATGGTATCCCAGTTTGAGGCAGATGACATCTACAGTCAGATTAACTACAAGGGGAATCCGGTACGTGTTACTCCGTTAAAATACGCAAATCTGATCAAATGGTTTACGAATCAGGGGGAAGGAATTCCGTCGTATATCCGGATCAATATGGCAAATCAGTCTACGGAGCTTGTAAAACTGAAACAGGGTATGAAATATACAACAAGTGATCATTTTAACCGTAATATTTACCGCCATCTGCGTTTTGCACATCCGACATACATTTACGGTGAATTAAGTTTTGAAATTGATGAAAATGGTGATCCGTACTGGATCGCTCCGGTAAAGAAATTTAACATCGGATTATTCGGTGGTGAGACGGTTGGAAAAGTTGTTATATGTAATGCAGTGACAGGAAAGACGAAGACCTATGATGTCGGAAATGTACCACAGTGGGTAGACCGTGTATATTCCGCAGACCTGCTGGTGAATCTGTTCGATTATTACGGAACATTGAAACATGGCTTCTTTAACAGTGTACTGAGTCAGAAAGACTGTCTGGAGACAACGGATGGTTATAACTATCTGGCATTAAATGATGATGTATGGATGTATACCGGAGTTACATCTGTTAACGGAGATCAGTCGAATGTTGGATTTGTTCTGGCAAATCAACGCACAATGGAGACAAAATACTACAAAGTAGAAGGTGCGACAGAATCTTCAGCCATGTCATCGGCAGAAGGACAGGTACAGAACCTGAAATATCAGGCAACATTCCCACTCTTATTGAATATTGCCGGTGAGCCGACCTATTTTGTCGCATTAAAAGACGATGCCGGTCTGGTGAAGAAATATGCAATGGTTAATGTCCAGAAGTATCAGATCGTTGCAATTGGTGACAGTGTCAGTCAGTGTCAGGAGAATTATAATGAATTACTGTTGAAAAATGGTGTGAAAGAACAGGAAAAGGATACGCGGAAGGAAGAAGAGGTATCCGGAAAGATCACGAAGATTGCGCAGGCTGTTCTGAATGGAAATTCTCATTATTATCTGATGTTGGAGAATTCTGACGCGATCTATGATGTATCAGTAGCAGATATCATAGATGTGATCCGATGTGAACTGGGAGAACAGGTGACAGTAACGTATAAAGAGGATAAGGATGTCAATACAGTGACAAAGTTAAATACCGGTAAAGATGCAAAAGAAAAAACAGCTTCTGATAAAGAAGAGGCAGATGCACAGGAATAATAGCTGGTGATACATTTTACCGAAAAGATATAAGAAATGAGAGAGTCATGGAGATTAGTATACTTCTTGCGGAACAGATCATAGCTATGTTTCTGACAATGGCGGTTGGATTCGGAGTGGTCAGAGCCGGACTTTTTAAGACGGAAGACAGCCGGATCATTTCAAATATGGTTGTGTATATCTGCAATCCATGTGTAGTCGTACATGCATTTCAGATTGAACTGACGGACGACAAGATAAAAGGGCTTATGATCGCGGTTGGGATGTCGGTAATTGTGCATGTGATCCTGATCGTGGGTTCGGAATTATTATCATATATAATTCATTTTAACAGCATAGAGAAGGCATCCATTATTTATACAAATGCAGGATATCTGGTGATTCCGCTGGTATCGGCGGTACTGGGCGAGGAATGGGTGTTTTATACGACGGCATTTATTCTGGTGCAGACGATATTGATGTGGACACACGGCGTAAATCTGATCGGGCAGGAGAAAAACCTGAATATCCGTAAGATTCTGTGTAATCCGAATGTAATCGCAATGATAATAGGAATTGCACTTTTTGCGCTGGAGATCCGTCTTCCGGCAGTGATCGACAGCTGTGTCAGCGGGTTTGGCGATATGATCAGTCCGGCGAGCATGATGGTGATCGGAATGGTGATCGGTGATGTAGATCTAAGGTGGGTGTTCCGGCAGAAGCGTCCGTATCTGATCTGTATGATTCGGCTGATTCTGTTCCCGTTAATTGCGGCAATTGCTTTTGCGGGACTGGAGCGGACCGGGTTACATCCGGATGCGGAGTATATTCTGATGATCGTACTGATCGCAACTGCGGCCCCGGCAGCAGCAATGGTCACACAGCTTGCACAGATTTATGAAAAAGATTCCAGATACGCCAGTGTGATCAATGTAATGTCAGTAATATGCTGTATCATTACGATGCCTTTGATGGTCCTGATTTATGAGATATTGATTGGATAATAAAAAATAAAATAAGACAGAAAAAAAGCTTCGCAAGTATGTGCAATGCATATTCCTGCGAAGCTTTTTATATTGATAATCTGTCGATATTATAATCTTATAATCCTTCACTATACTGCGAGATCTTGTCCAGTACACGCTGCTTTGTGTCTCCGGTAAGCGGAACAGGGCAGTAGTCGTTATAGCCGCTGGAAGAAGAGATAGAACAAGGGATAATGTTTAATTTACTGCTTTTCGTTAATTTTCCTTTTTTATTAAAAGTAAATGTCTGCTGCACGATCATGCTGTCCGTATCACTTGGTGTTGAATTGCCGCCAAAGCAGAAATTACCAAGACTATAGCAGATGTATTTTCCATTATATTCTTCAATACCTTCAAGTACATGTGGGTGGTGCCCGATCACAAGATCCGCACCTTCATCGACAGCAAGAATATTCGGCAGGAGCTTTAAAAGCAAAGGTTTTTGCCTCACGGGCTGTCTCGTCAGTGAGAGTTCCTTCCATATTGACAATGGACAGGTCGTCTTTTTTTAAAATGGATCTGACATGCTGGAAGAAATAATCAGCACCATGTGATTCATAGTACGCATTCAGGCTGGCAGAATAGTTGAAACTTTCATCGGTTCCAAGCGTACAGTCTCCGGTTGAGCTGATGGTAAGAGAAAGCTTGTCCGTATTGTTCTTTCCCTTTTTACTGAGTGTTACCGTTTTTAATTCTACGGTGTCTTTTTCAGAAGACTTTTTTTCGGAAGACTTCTTTTTTTGAGTGTTCTTTTTTTGAGTGTTCTTTTTTGAAGATTTCTTTTTTTTGCTGCTTTTTTTTGCAGTCGTTTTTTTGCTTTTTGGGGAACCGGCAGTTTTATCTGCTGAGGTTGTGACAGTAGGACCGGTGAATTTGTTTACAACAGCATGGACTGCAGCCCGGATTAGGAATAGGAATCCGATCAGGATCAGTATCATGGCAATAATCAGCAGGATACGCTGAATCTGTCTCTTGCGCCTTCTGCGTGCCCTTTTCTTTTTTGCATCTTTAATTCCGCTCATACGTTTTCTCTCCTGTACATGGCAGGATTGTCAGACCTGCCTTTTTGCTTTTTATATCTTATTGTGACATAAAACGACAGTCCATTTGTAAAATGGACTGTCGGATCATTCTGTCTCAATAAGAAAGATTAGTTCAGATATTTGCAGCCTTCTGTATTTACGTCAGCAAGTTCCTCTTTGTTTGCACTGATGCTGACATAGAATTCAACTTCACATTCTTTGGAAACCTGTTTCAGGCGGTCAATAAATGCCGGAATATTATCCAGTGAGATATCAGCGTGTTTTAAGATACCATCGATAAATACATACTCGATATCGTGATTAGAACTGTACATACCATATAAAAATCCGATATATTCGTCAATGTTTGTGATTGCCGGGAAATCATCCATACAAATTGTGCGGATATCAAATGTTACACTTGCTGTATCGCGGTGTGTTTTTTTGATAAATACAACATTTCCATTGCATTTTTTCGCAGCCTCATTGGCCTGCTCGATCATCTGCTGTGTTTTTCCTGTTCCTTTCGGACCTGCTAATAAATAAACCATGGTAAACACTCTCCTTTATGTATCATATTTACTGATCTGTATCAGTAGTAATTACTTATCCTTATTATACACTAAGAAACTGGTTAGAACAACTAAAAAAATGAATTTTCTGACAATTTTTTTGGCTAAAATGTTAACTTTGTGACAGGAAAATAATTGAAAGCATGTGATGAAAAATATGAGGAATCTGCGAGGTATTTCTGTACTTTCTTGAAGACAGGTCTTGACTTATTTTAACATTCTTCATATAATAATGAAGAATATTGAAAAGACGCAGAAGAGGAGTATTAAGGGTCCGGTGTCTGATAAGAGAACTGTCGGTTGGTGCGAGACAGCAGACGAAGACTCCCAACTCACCTCAGAGTCCTTTTGCTGAACGGATTTACTGAAGATCACATAGGCAGAAGCGGGTGCTTCCCGTTATAGAAGAAAAATGAGTGCATCTGGCAGGTAATGTCGGGTGAAGAAGAGTGGTACCACGGAATATAAGCCTTTTTCGTCTCTTATAATGAGATGAACAGGCTTTTTTATTTTTATTATAGGATGTGTATTCCTGTAATAAAATCAGTTACCATATAAAAACAGGAGGACAAAAAAATGTCAAAGATCCCTTATAATCATAAGGCAATTGAAAAAAAATGGCGTGAAAAATGGGAAGAAAACCCGGTAAACGTCCAGTTTGATGAAGATGGAAATAAGAAAGAAAAATATTACTGTCTGGATATGTTCCCGTATCCATCAGGAAATGGACTTCATGTAGGTCACTGGAGAGGATATGTAATCTCTGATGTATGGAGCCGCTATAAATTACAGCAGGGCTATTACATCATTCATCCAATGGGATGGGATGCATTCGGACTTCCGGCTGAGAACTACGCAATTAAGATGGGCGTTCACCCGGAGATCTCAACAGCTGCCAATATTAAGAATATCAAACGTCAGATCAATGAGATCGCAGCTCTCTATGACTGGGACAGAGAAGTAAATACAACAGATCCGAACTTCTACAAATGGACACAGTGGATCTTTGTTAAGATGTTCAAAGAAGGACTTGCATACGAGAAAGAATTCCCGATCAACTGGTGCCCTTCATGTAAGACAGGACTTGCTAACGAAGAAGTGGTTGGCGGAAAATGTGAACGTTGCGGCGCTGAGGTTACAAAGAAGAACCTTCGTCAGTGGATGTTAAAGATTACAAAATACGCAGACAGACTGTTGAATGATCTGGATAAGCTGGACTGGCCGGAGAAGGTTAAGAAGATGCAGGCTGACTGGATTGGAAAGTCTTACGGAGCAGAGGTTGATTTCCCTGTAGAAGGAAGAGACGAGAAGATTACTGTTTACACAACAAGACCGGATACTTTATACGGAGCAACATTTATGGTTCTGGCACCGGAGCATGAACTGGCTAAGAGCCTTGCAAATGACGAGACAAGAGAAGCAGTAGAACAGTACATTTATGATGCTTCTATGAAGTCGAATGTAGATCGTATGCAGGATAAGGAAAAGACAGGTGTATTCACAGGTAGCTATGCAATCAATCCAATCAACGGGGCGAAAGTTCCAATCTGGCTGTCTGATTATGTACTTGCTGACTATGGTACAGGAGCAATTATGTGTGTACCGGCTCATGATGACCGTGACTTTGAATTTGCTACAAAGTTCAATATTCCGATCATCCAGGTAATTGCAAAAGACGGAAAAGAGATTGAGAATATGACAGAGGCTTACACAGACGCTGTCGGAACAATGATCAATTCCGGAGAATGGAATGGACAGGAATCTTCTGTACTGAAGAAAGAAGCTCCGCATATGATCGAAGAGCGTGGAATCGGACGCGCAACAGTAAACTTCAAACTGCGTGACTGGGTATTCTCGCGTCAGAGATACTGGGGAGAGCCAATCCCGATCGTACATTGTCCGAAATGTGGAAATGTACCGGTGCCGGAAGAAGAACTTCCACTCCGTCTGCCGGAAGTAGAATCTTACGAACCTACAGGAACGGGAGAATCCCCGCTTGCAGCAATTGATGAGTGGGTAAACTGCAAGTGCCCTCAGTGTGGAGCTGATGCGAAGAGAGAGACAAACACAATGCCGCAGTGGGCAGGATCTTCATGGTACTTCCTGCGTTACGTAGATAACCACAATGATAAAGAATTGGTATCAAGAGAAAAAGCAGATGAGATGCTTCCTGTAGATATGTATATCGGAGGAGTAGAACATGCAGTTCTTCACCTTCTGTACTCACGTTTCTACACCAAGTTCTTATATGATATCGGGGTAGTAGATTTTGATGAGCCATTCCACAAACTGTTCAATCAGGGAATGATCACTGGTAAGAATGGTATCAAGATGAGTAAGTCAAAAGGAAATGTCGTATCACCGGACGATCTGGTAAGAGACTATGGATGTGACTCTTTAAGAATGTATGAACTCTTCGTTGGACCACCGGAGTTAGATGCTGAGTGGGATGACAGAGGAATCGACGGAGTAAACCGTTTCCTGAAACGTGTATGGAACCTTGTTATGGACAGCAAAGATGCAGACATTACAGCTACAAAAGAGATGATCAAAGAGCGTCATAAACTGATATACGATGTAACAACACGTCTGGAAAGCTTCAGCCTGAATACGGTAATCTCAGCATTCATGGAACACAATAACAAACTGATCGAGATTGCCAAGAAAGAGGGCGGAATCGATAAAGAGACATTGTCTACAATGGCAGTACTCCTGTCTCCATTCGCGCCACATGTTGCGGAAGAACTGTGGGAAGAACTGGGACACACAGAGAGCGTATTCAAAGCCGGATGGCCAAAATATGATGAGCACGCCATGAAAGATGATGAGATCAAAGTTCCGGTACAGATCAACGGAAAGACAAAAGCAGTTATTGAAATCTCAGCAGATGCATCAAAAGAAGAAGCACTTGCAACAGGTAAAGAAGCAATTGCTGATAAGCTGACAGGAAATGTGATCAAAGAGATCTATGTTCCGAAGAAGATCATTAATATTGTGATGAAATAAGAAATCTATATAGAATTATAATGAATGGAAAAGAGGATTGCCGGGAAGAGAACGGGTGATCCTCTTTTCATCCATATGCATCAGACATTATTCGAAAGATAATAGAAGATTTACAAGGAGAAGTATAAAATGAATATTACAGTATACCTCGGAGCAAATGAAGGAAATGATCCATTTTTAAAAGAAACAGTGCGCGAGTTGGGAGCGTGGATCGGAACAAATGGAAATACTCTTGTATATGGCGGTTCAAAATCCGGTCTGATGGGAGAACTTGCAGAAAGTGTATTACAGGCCGGTGGTAAAGTGATCGGGGTAGAGCCACAGTTTTTTATTGATGCAGGATTTGTGTATGACGAGATTACAGAACTGATCACGACGAAAGATATGTCAGAAAGAAAGGCAAAGATGATAGAACTTGGAGATGTGTTCATTGCATTTCCTGGAGGAACGGGAACACTGGAAGAGATCACGGAGGTGATGTCTAAAGTATCGTTAAAACATTTGGATGCGCCATGTATTCTCTATAATCTGAACGGATATTATGACAGTCTGAAGCAGCTTCTGGAGCATATGATCGAGATGGATCTTTCTTCTGAGGAAAAGCAGGAGGGAATATATTTTGCGGAGGATTTGGAAGAGATCCAGCGGATTCTGGACAAATAAAGTGATATAGAAGAAAGCATTGACCATTGAATTGCAAAGATGGTAAGATGAAAAAAGAAGATATATCAAAAATGAGAGACAAATGAGGAAAGGATAAAGCGCACTATGAAAAAATTCATGAATGAATTCAAAGAATTTATCAGCCGTGGTAATGTCATGGACATGGCAGTAGGTATCATTATCGGAGGTGCATTTACAAGTATCGTATCATCCCTGGTAGATGATATCATCAATCCAATTCTTGGATTGTTCGGAGGGATGAACTTTGATCAGTTGAAAGTGAATCTTCTGGGAGAAGTTACACTGAATTATGGCAAATTCATTTCTACAGTCATTAATTTCCTGATCATGGCTTTGATTGTATTCATTATGATGAAAGTTATGAACGGGGAAGCGGCCTCTCAGTCCTTGAAGGAAACAATAGATAAGGCTTCTTGTTCAGGTTCCATACCATAAGAAACACTAAGAGAGTCAGAATCACCTAAAAGCAAAGGAACTACGCTCAAACTCGGCGTTCGCCTCAAACACGTTCGCTTCGTTCCTTTAACGGTGCTTCTGACTCTCTAATTGTTTCTAACGGCATTCCACATTCACAATAATCCTTATCTATTGTTTCCTTCAAGTCGTGACTGGCAGCG
>ENA-ORUU01001057-ORUU01001057.1-human-gut-metagenome-genome-assembly--contig:-NODE-1057-length-16780-cov-4.48329_pt1 | contig 16780 bp, 17 predicted proteins | sample MGYA00242085_ERZ509221 | MGnify/ENA primary metagenome ERZ509221 (study PRJEB26280, sample SAMEA2338809) | human gut metagenome | biome: human gut; feature: human-associated habitat; material: faeces... | reverse complement strand
AGTGTGCTTATTGTAACATAAACCAAGTTATATGTATTCATAAAGAAAATAGGAAAGAAGGAAAACAGGATTTAAGAAAAAAACTGGAAGAGTTCCAGAGAATTATACAAGACCAATTGAAAGAAGAAAAAACGAAATACGAATTTCTGATTGGGGTAGGAAATAAAGTTAAGGGTTACCACAATCTGAAAGAATCTTTCGCAGACTCTAAAATTGCAATAGAATATATTGATGTCGTTAGAAAAATAGTAGGAGATATAAATAAAACAGTAGTGGATTGTTCAAAATTAGGTTTTTTTTATATTTTTGCAAATATTAAGGATAAAAAGAAACTAATAACATATATACCAGATACAGTGCATGAAATTCATCAGTATGATATTCAGAAAAATGGAGAACTGATTGATACGCTGGAATGCTATCTGAATCATAAACAGAGTATTCGAAAAACTTCTGAACTAATGGGCGTGCATGCCCGGACAGTTTCGTATCGTTTGCAAAAAATAGTAAAACTAACGGGGATGGACTTTGACAACATAGCTGAGATGTTAGCTGTCCGAAATGGAATTATTATATTAAAAATATTGGAATTGTTATAAAAGATAACGAATCACATGATTAGTGTGGTTCGTTTTTTTTATTTGCCTGTTAATCGAAAATGGAGCACTTTGAACAAAAAAAACTAAAAATTTTTTCGTTAGTTGTACATTATATTAACGATTTTAAAAGTGTATAATGTCGAAATTGATGAGAAAATTATTAGGAAAAAATATTGTAGCTATAAGTTCATGATATTTTTTTTGATACAAACTAAGACTTCGCAGGGTTTAGATTAGAGGTATACGGATGCAACTGAAAAATTCAACGGATTACGCACTTAGGATTGTGTGTTACTTAGCAGCACAGGAACGGATGGTGTCTACATCAGAATTGTCACAGAAGTTAAATATTTCTGCTAATTATATTCCTAAAATAGCAAAAAAACTGAAAAATGCAAAAATAATCACTGCCTGTGAAGGTACAAATGGTGGTTATATGTTAGCAAAACAACCTGAGAATATTTCTTTAATGGAAATTATATCGTGTGTTGAGGAAACAATAGCAATTAATCGATGCTTGGAAAAAGATCGTTTTTGTTCCAGAAATTTAGAAGATAGCTGTAAGATACATAAAGTATTGTTAAGCTTGCAGAACACATGTAGTAACAAATTAGAGAGTGTGAAGGTTTCAGATGTTATCCATCCTGGAAAAGATGAATATTTTGGTCGTTTTTATGTTGTACTCAAATTGAACTTAGAGAAAAAAAGTTATGAATGTATCTATTCACATATCCAAGATGTGTATGAAGAAGTGAGAAAAACAGAAAGTTATGAAGAGTTTATAAGCAGATATATAGAAAAATATGTGTATGTTTCTGATAAAAAAATAGTTCATGAATTCTTGGCGAGTGAAAGTCTGGAAGAAGGTCTGGTTGATGGATGTGTGGAAAAAGATCTTCCATACCGTAGAGTTACTGGAAAAGATAAGGATGCATATATTTGGATGGAAGCAAAAAAATTTGTAGATACAAACAAGAATACTGCAATTATCACATTACATAATGAAAAAATCGTCCAGAATGCAATTATAAAAATGGAACAGGAACTTATAAAGAAAGAGCAGGATATGGCGAAGCAGTATTGGGATATGATAGCCCTTTTAATCGCTGTGTTAAATCATAACCATTTAGTTGGAATAGAGTATCAGGATAATATCAGTTTTTATACAAAACAGGTATATATTCAGCTGCAGAAGAATTATCCAGAATATGGGATTACGGATGAAGAAATTGCATCAGTATCTCATTTAGCACCGATTCATGATATTGGAAAGATAAAAGTGCCTATTGAAATTTTAAATAAAAATGGAAAATTGACACGAGAAGAAATGAATGTGGTGAAACAACATCCATTAGTAGGTGCAGAGATGACCCAGAGATTCCCAGAGGGGATAACAACGGAGAAACTGAACCAATATAGCTATGAAATATGCAGACATCACCATGAAAGATATGATGGATCTGGATACCCGGATGGTTTGAAAGGAAATGCGATTCCCATCTGTGCACAGGTTGTAGGAATTGTTGATGCTTACGATGCATTGATCAACAAGCGCCCATATAAGAGAAAATATGAACCTGAAGAAGCAATACAGATGATTTCAAAGGGTGAATGCGGAGCGTTTTCTAATCAGTTAGTGCAATGTTTTCAAGAAGCAGCAAAGCAGAAAACCTGGTTAAGCAAAGCAGAATGAAAGAAACAAATGAAGGTAAAAGATTAGAGGTCTAGGTATGAAGGAAAAAAGAAGGATAGGGAAAAGAATTATCGCAGTAATGCTATGCGTGGCTATCTTATTTTCACAAGTGAATATTACGGATGCGGCAGATTTGAATCTATCGGATACCAACACTAATCAAGTGACACTTTCTGATGATGCAAACAGGAACAATGGCGAAGATATGTCTACAACTGAATCCTCGGTTTCTGATGAAACAAAAAGCACCACAGAATCTGCTCCTCCGGTTTCCGATGAAATAAAAGATACCACCGAATCTGAATCGCCAGTTTCCGATGAAATAAAAGGAACCACCGAATCCAACCCCTCGGTTTCAGAGAAAATCAATAAAGATGCAAAGAATAATGAAGTGAAAAACTCCGATGAAAATATTAAAACAGAATCAACAGAGAATATAGATGCTTATTATAAAGACAATAAAATATGTATTTATAATTATGATCAATTAAAACAGATCGGTTCAGATGCCTATGTTTATACCGATGATAAGGATGGAATGATTGGTTCTGGAGATGTAGTAAAGAGTGATGGTACAGAGCTGATATACAGTTCAGATGCCCAGTACATTTTAATGAATGATATTCAGATGAACTTGGAACAGGTCTGGACAGTGCCAGATTCCTTTACCGGAACTATTACAGGGTCGAAGATAGAAGAAAATGAAACCCCGACCTTGTATGATAAGGAAACAGATACCATTTACATTTATAATCCGTATCAGTTAATGGTACTTGTACAGGAAGATTCTGAAAACGAACCGGTTATGTCATTAGATTATGATGCACCACAGTTTGGTATGGGGCAGATGATTTATCCGGATGGAGAAGATCAGGAGTATCTGACTTATAGTAAGTCTCATAATTATGTGTTATCGCAGAAGTTTAATTCGGATAAGCCGGAACTGGTTGCGGATCAGTTGAGTAAAGTAAGTGCAGAGGGAACAGAAGGTCGAGATTTCAAAGGACAAGTTGTTAAGACTATCGGAGATAAGACCTATATCTTAATCGGAAATGAGCAGCAGTTAAGGAAAATTGGTACGGATGAACAAGTAAATGGTGCGGTTTATCAGGCATATCTGGATGGTGTATGGAAACGTGATACAGATTCAAGTGGCAAACCGATCATGCTTTATAGTGGTGATGCTGATTTAACAAAAGACCAGAATGGAGTAGAAGATTTTACTTTTGGACAAATTAAAGATGCTGATAGAAAATATAGTCAGCATCTCAAGATATTATATACCAGAGGCAGATGTGGAGTTAATCAGGTAACAGGCGAGATCAATCCAAAACTTAATATCGAAGATGCAACAAAACAGAAATATACTGCAAATGCAAATTATATTATTTTCCGAGATATAGATTTGAGCAGTGAAGAGTGGAAGCCTCTTAGCTTTCAGGGAAAAATGATTGGTGCAAAGGCACAAGAAGGTGAGTCCCTTTGGGATTCAACATCCAGTCAAATCACAGCTAGTATGAAACCAGTACTTTCTAATGTAAGGGTTGTGCAATCAAGTAAACTCAATGTTGGAGAACAAATGGGTGTAGGTTTTTTCTCTACAATATCGAGTGAAGTAAGTGATAACGATATCGGTCTTAGTAAAGGATTAGTGCAAGTTTCAAATATTAAGTTTGAAAATATTACTGTTCAAACATCAACTTCTGAAACGTATTATCCGGAAACTCTTGTAAGTACCTTAACAAGTACTCTGGGTAAGTTGCTTGGTGGAGTCTTAAGTGGATTGACATTTATTTTAACGTTCGGTCAGGTAAAAATTGATCTTGGAAAAACATTAGGAGATGTTCTTGATGCGAGAAAGAAAGATCCGACAGCATTAGCAACTGGTGCGATTGCTGGGCGAGTAGAAGGGCAGGTAGAACTATCTAATCTTGAAGTGAACAGTGCTACTGTCGAAAATGTAAATAACAATACAGGTGGATTTGTTGGATATATCGTTGGTAAAACACAGTATGATGGGCTATCAAACGCACTTGGTGGACTTGTCAAATTACTTACAAATATATTGAATGTAATTCCAGGATTAGGTTTAGGTGACTTAATCACGATTCTTCTTGGAAATGCTATTCCTTTAAAAGAGTTAATTCCGACAGGTTATATCAATGCCAAAATTATAAATTGTACTGTAAATGGATTAAGTATTTCTACATCCGCTGATAAAGACTATGCAGGAGGATTTATTGGACAGCAGAAAGGAACAATTGTAGAAAACTGTTCTATTACAAATGGTGACTATACAATTAAAGGAAAATCTTTTGCAGGCGGTTTTGTTGGACTTGCTCGTGATGATGTAATAAAAGGTACACTTTCTGGTGCATTGGATATTGAAACAAAACTACCAAAAATGAATCCAGAAAGCTTACTTTTAAACTGTTCAATAGAGAATAAAGGACTAACCGTCACAAGTGAAACTTACGCTGGGGGATTTGCGGGTGGTCTGGCAAATACAGCAGCTGTAAATTGTACTGTGCATGCTACAGATACACTTGGAGTAACTGCTAGTGGAAATTATGCAGGAGGATTTGCAGGTATTGCATCCCTAGGCTGGGCTGCAGATTTGGGAAAAGGAGATACTAAAGACAATTTACTCGGTGGGGTTGTTGATCTTGTAGTACAGCTGTTAAGCGATCATAAGGATATATCACCTTCCCTTCTCTCTTTAGCTGGGGTTAACCCGTCTTATATTCTAGGTGCTACAGTGTATGGTCCACTCAAGTTAAGCGGGCAGGATTATGGAAAACCTCAGCCACCTGCATTTCATGAGCATATGAAACTTGTGCTTCCTTCAGAAGATAGCCAGAAACCGGATGCAGAAGCTCCGCAAGCGGAGGATGCTCCAATAGAAGTTGTAGGTACATGGACAGATGAAACACATACAAGCTGTACGTGGATCGTTAAGGCGGACTCATTCTGGAAATACACATTAAAAGAGTACAACTATAAGCCAAAAGATTCGAATGTGAAATTTTCAGGTTGGTACAATGTTCGCAATTCTCATGAACAAGGAGATAATGTAAATTCATGGGAAGCATATCCAGAAAGTGGAATTAAATTCACAGGACGTGGAATTGGACGCGGTGGTGAAACTCTTACTATTGAATTGGAGAACCGTTATCAGAAAGAGGGAATACTCACACTGAACAAATTTGATGAGTCTACCGGACAGGGAATGGAGAAAATCAATTTTGCTGTCAGTAAGAACGGTGTTGAGGAGGAAGCGGTAACAACTGATAAATACGGAATCGCACAACTTCACATTCCGTTACAAGATGAAAACAAACAGAACAGAACAGCAACTGAGACGTATTTGTTGCGAGAGACAAACTTACCGACGGGATATGTAGACACAGGAGATATACAGATCATAGTTGAGATTGCCAATGGAACATTCAAAATCATTGATGCAAAATTGGTGGATAGGAAGGCTAACGAAAATCAGGAGGCTGTTACAGCACCAGTTGATGGTAAGATAAACGGAAAATCTGTTCTGCTTCAGCGAGGAGATACCAGCCTTAATATCCGAAATTTTGCTAAAACAGGCACTCTGCATATCAAAAAGACATGGGGAAATCCAAATGATGCACTGATGGAAAAACAGGTGAAAATCAGATTGTATCAGAATGGAATTTCTACAGGACAGGAATTCCTGCTGAATGAAGAGAACGGATGGGAACACACAGTCGACAATGTTCCACTATTCCAGGACAGAAATCCGGTGGAATATAAGGTGGAAGAAATTGAGATAGGAAAGACACATTATTCTTCGGAATACGGGGATGGTTTCCTATATTATGAAGTTATTTATCCAGAAATTCAGTATTTCGATTCAAATGGACAACCATTATTCCCGAAGGATGGGAATGAGTTCAAGAATGTTTCCAAGATGGAACTGGAAGTGCAGAATCTGCATTTCAATCTTGCTGAACGAAGTTTCTTAAAGACGGATGATCTTCCAAGAAACCGACTTGAAGGTGCAGGTTTTCTGTTCTACAAAGTACCGTATAATGATGTTACGAAAGAATATGCGGATGATACAGGATATACAGTAGATTATGACAATATACAGAGCAAGGACGAAATCGTTCTGAAAAAGGATGGACAGAAGTGTAATCCTGATTTCAATTTAATGGCGACTGATGCTAACGGAATGCTTCAGTTATCGGAAGAGATACCAGATGGCAGATACTGGATGGTAGAATCTGTTACTCCGAACAAAAAGGACAAAACAGATAAAACTAAAACACAGTATCAGGATAACTTTAATCTATATATGGTAGAGGTGGAATCCGATATTTTATTCCTATATGAGAAATCTCCGATGACAAATACCTGGAGAGCTGTTTCGGACAGACATATCGTCAATCATCCACAAAAAGGTGGGGTGACAGTTAACATTATAAAGGAAGTCACTGGTCCACTTGGAAACCGCAAGAAGCCATTTGATATGGAAATTCTCTATTGGGAAGATGGTCAAAAGCTGCGTAGTAAGACACTTAGAACATCCTTGAAACATGGAGATAAAGTTACATTACAAAATGTAGATATATCTTCGGATATCATAATAACAGAAACTGTTGATACATCAAAATATGCTGTTTCGATTTCTAAAAAAGAAGAGAATGATAAGTATTCAGATCCAGTGCAGGCGAAGTTGAATGGAAATACAGCTGTCATGAAACAGCGGATTGAGGCTGCACGAGGAGATGTGATTGGATTAAAGATCACAAATGAAAACACAGAATCAATACCAGACACAGGAGTGCATTTAGGGAAGAATCTGCATGCATGGATGTTGCTCACTATAAGTATAGCGGTGGGTCTGCTCTTCTGGAGAAGAACGAAAAACAACGGCAGCAACCTTAGTTGAAGGAGTTTTACATGGAACATATCTTGCAAAAAAGACATGAAAAATCTTACAGATTTGTTGCATTGAAAGAGCAAAAGAAACAAGTATAATTGTATATAAACTAACACCATGGATGTCCGAGTTAATCTGAATTAGGCAGGACTTCTGAGAAGATTATGGATGTCCGGATAAATTTATGGAAGAGCAGGATGAAGAAAGAAACCAATATAGCAAACCCTAATAACAACATAGTACAGGAAACTTCACTAGCACAGGATATTGTTCAGCTGCTGCTTAAAATCGCCTTTATCATTCTGGTGGTATTTCTGATTTTTACATTTCTTTATGGAATTGTAAGGGTAAATGATGTCTCCATGAAACCAGCGATCAAAGATGGAGATATGGTTCTGTATTATCGGTTAGATAAACGATTCATATCGGGAGATGTAGCAGTATTTGAAGATGATGGAAGAACAACCTGTGGACGGGTTGTGGCAGTAGCCGGAGACACTGTAGATATTACAAAAAATGCTCTCAAGATAAACGGTGCAGAGCAGATATCTCAGGACATATATTTTAACACTACTCGATTCAAAAATGGAGTAGATTTCCCGATTACGGTTGGGGAAGGGCAGATTTTTGTGCTTGGAGACAACAGACCACAGGCATCAGACAGTCGTATCTATGGCTGTATTGATACCACGAATATCCGGGGAAAAGTCATTGCGGTTATTCGGAGCAGGGGAATATGATCACCTTGTCCGTTAATCAAATAAAAAACAAAAGAATTCACAAGGGAGGAACTAAAATGAACATGAAAAAATTCACAAAAAGAATACTCGCCATTGTCGCAGCAGGTGTTATGACAATGGGAATGGCAATGCCGGCATTTGCAGCGGAACCCGACACAACAAATAATGCAAAAGAAGCCTATATCAGCAAGACCTATAATACTGAGGTGGGAAAGGCAGAGACATTTAGCTTTACTGCTACACAGATTACAGAGGGCGAAGATGTAATAAAGACTGCTCATCCTGTTACAATTCCAACAATTAGTTTTGAAGCAACTGAACTTGGAACAAACACAAAAAGAGCTAAGATTGATTGCGGAACTTTTAATGAGGCAGGTAAATATTCCTATATAGTAAAAGAGAGTGGAGCAACTCCAGCTGTTACAGAAACAGCATATGAAAAAATGATCATGTCCGAAGCAGAATACAGAATGGATGTATATGTTCAAGATACAGATAGCGGACTTGAGATTAATAAGATTATTGTAAATATATTAAAAGATGACGAGGGCGAGGCATTTGAAGAAGGAACCGGAATAACCGGTAAAGTGGATGTTGGAGATTCAGACCAGAACGGTTTCAAATTTGTCAACACTTATGTGCAGGAAGCTGGTACAGGTGAAAACCCAGATCCTTCAAAACCAGACCCTGACTATACTACAAACGGTTCCTTAAATGTATTGAAGAAGGTTGTAAAGAATGTAAACTCTAGTGATGCAACTGCACCTGATTCTAATGAAGAATTTGACTTCACTGCAGAATTTACTTTCCCGGCAGGAACAGATCAGAACACTCTTGGTGGTGTAAAAGCAAATGGTACTGTGATTCCTCTTGCAGGTGGCAAGACTCATACATTTAAACTGAAAGCTGATGGAAATATGAAATTCACAGAGCTTCCAGTAGGAACAACAATTAAAGTTACTGAGGCTGCTAAAGCAAACTACAAGGGAAGTGCTGTAGTTACACTTAATGGTGTAGAAACATCTATTGCAGCAGCAAAATACAATGAAGCACTTACAGCCAATGGTAAACTTGGCCAGAAAAAGAACATTGTTGACGTAACCAACAGATACAATAACGTGCCAACAACTGGTATTATCATGAACGTCCTTCCGTATGTTCTAATGATCGCTCTTTGTGGTGCTGCTCTGACAGCATTTGTTGTTTTTAAACGCAGAAGAGTACAGAAATAATTTCATAAAATCATAAAAGTAACAACAAAGGGAATGCGTGCGGCGAGACTCCGTCGCATTCCCTTTTATAACAAATAACATGGGTTTATATGCTTAGAATTTTGTAACAGCCAAAGAAGATCTGTTATGAAGTTCTAAACATATAAAAGATACAGAATCATGCAGACGGGAAAGGATATTACAGGAATAGTTTATATGAAAAAAACAGCGAAATTTATCGTCAGAATGATAGATCATATGGTAAATCTTACAGCATTATTATTGATTCTTATAGTAATGTTCCTGTCCTGTTATATGCTATGGGATTCAAACCAGGTATACCAGGCAGCAGATGCTAAAAATTATGAGGCTTATATACCAACGGAAAAACATACAAAATCTTTTGAAGAGTTACAGAAGATCAATCCGGATATTATCGGTTGGATTCGGGTAAATGACACCAATATCAATTATCCTCTGTTACAGGCAGAAGATGATGACACTTATATGAATACAGATGCAGAGGGAAAATATTCCTTAAGTGGTTCGATTTTTTTACACTGTGCCAACAAACCTGATTTTTCAGATTTTAATAATATGATTTACGGACACCATATGGAAAAACACAAGATGTTTGGAGATGTAGGAATGTTTACAGATAAGACGTATTTTGAGAAACACCCATATGGAAATCTGTTTTTTGACGGAAAGGATCATGGCGTAGAATTTTATGCATTGATTCAGGCAGATGCTTATAATGAGAGAATATTCAGTATCTGTCCGGATGATCCAAAAGCAAAGCAGGCATATCTGCAGGAAATATTGGACAATGCTTTATATAAAAGAAATTTTGAGATCACACAAAATGACCATTTGGTTTTGCTGATAACATGTACTTCAGAAATGACAAATGGAAGAAATATTTTGGTAGGAAAGCTTTCAGATCAGATTTATCCGGAGAAAGAAAAACCTAAGAGCCTGGGAACGGGAATTGATGAACTAAAAGAAAAGATGAGGCAGGTGCCGGTTATCTGCTGGATACTTCTGCTTATTATCGTGTTATGGATAACAGATAGAAAAATGAGGAAGAGGGGAAAGAAAATATGAAAATAATTGATTTAAAGAAAGTAAACAGTATATTGTTGGTTATAGTCATTTTTCTGAGTTATCAGATACCGGTATGGGCAGATACGGATTATACTACTGTAAAAATTCCTGTACAGCAGATCTTTTCCAGTGAAGCTGAGGATATTTCGGGTAGATGTTCTTATGTTATGACAACGAATCAGGACGATGCCCCTATGCCGGAAGAAAGCAGGAATATGAAGTATTCTTGGAAAATGGAAAATAATTCAGCTGTGGAAATCGTAATGAAGGTAAAGACAGCTGGTTTGTATCAGTATAAGATTTATCAGACATCGGAGAAAAAAGATAATTACCAATATGATCAGAATAGCTATGTTGTGATAGTCGAGGCTTTTTATGATCAGGAGAATCAGTTGAAGGTGGTTACAGTTGTAAAAAATCATAAAGGTGAAAAAGTAGAAAGTATCATATTTGAAAACTGCTATATAGGAAAAGATAAAGAAGAAGACTCATCACAGTCGTCAAATGCACCAAATGTACCAAAGCCACATAGATCAAGTAAGAGTGGACGTGTGAAGACAGGTGATGATAGTTCTATTATAGGATACTTTATACTGTTGGTTATCTCAGCTGTTTGTATGGGAATTTTGATAGATGAAAAACAAAGAAGGAAGAAAGAAGAATCACAGAACAAGAAATAACAAGAAATATTCAGCAATGAGGGTAGGAGATGCAATTAAAGATTACAACGGATTATGCAGTTAGGATTGTGTATTATTTAGCTTTGCACAGAGGGACCGTCACAGCAGCGGAACTGTCCGAAGCATTAAAAATCCCAGAAAGCTATATTCCAAAGATAACAAAAAAATTAAAAGATGCGAATATGATTACAGCCTGTGAAGGGATAAAAGGAGGATATTCACTTTCCAGAAAGCCAGAGGATATCTCTCTGTTCGATATAATATCCTCAACAGAGATAACTATGAAAATAAATCGCTGTCTGGAAGAAGATGGATTTTGTTCCCGAAATGCCACAGATTATTGCAGTGTGCATAAGACATTCTTAAAAGTACAAAAGTTATATGAAGATTCATTACGAGAGGTTAAGATTTCAGATATGATATAAAGAAAGACCCAATTTATACAGGAGAGAACTTTTTGCACAGACTTATGGAAGCAATAATATTGTGGTTATGATCAGTAAGAATGAAGACAATATATGTATATTGCTGAATATAACATTCACAATAAGCAAGATTGGGGTGATATAATGAAAGTTGAAGTGGGGACAGTGGTAGGAAATTTAACGGTAGATAGTGATAGTGGACTTAGAAAAAATCGTTATACCGTTTGGAAATGTAAATGCATTTGTGGAAAAGAAATCCTGTTAGACACACGAACCATCCAACGAGGCACAGTTTTAGACTGTGGTTGTATTACTAAAGTAAAGAAAAATATTCATGATATAAGTAACCAGAGATTTGGAAGATTGATTGCAGTAAGACCACTTGAAAAACGTGACCAATCTGGAGGTGTTTTATGGGAATGTAAATGTGATTGTGGGAATGTTTGTTATGCAAGTGGAATACAATTACGAAAAGGAAATATTAAAAGTTGTGGTTGTCTGAGTCATCCTACAATAAAAAATTGGTTTGGTAAACGATTTGGAAAACTTATAGTAATAAAATATGTGGGAAAACAAAAAGGTGTTCATTATTGGAAATGTAAATGTGACTGCGGAAAAGAAACCATTGTTAGCCAGACAAATTTACAAAATGGACATACAAAGAGTTGTGGATGCCTTCAAACAGAAAGTGGAATTAAAAACTTAAAATTAATAGAAGGTACGTCAATTAGCAAGCTAGAGGCAACAAATAAACAATTATATAAAACAAATACCAGTGGGTTTAATGGTGTCTATTATGCGAAGAAAAACCGTAAATGGATTGCACAGATCTCTTTTAAGAGAAAAATATATTATCTGGGGGAATTTGATAATAAGCAAGAAGCTATAGAATGCAGAAAAGAAGCAAATCGCTGTTTGTATGATAGTTTTCTGGAAAAGTATTATTCAGAAACAAAGAAAAAGTGAACTATATAGCAGCTGATAAGATTGATATGATCCTCCTAAAGTAGACAAAGCAAATAACTAATCTACTTTAGGAGAATTTTTTATGTCCAAGAGAAGGAAATATAGTAAGGGCACAGTTCGATATAAAACACAAAGCTCTAGAGCATTTTTCAAACACGCTCTAGCGTGTGGGTTATAATTGGAAATCTTTTTTTTAAATTAGATGATATTAAATTATATCTTTTCTTAATGATTAATAAAAATATTGTATATATTATATTTTATCATATTTAATTTATTGACTATACTAATATTATTCGGTATAATTTTGTTATAAAGGAGGGGAGAAAATGATAATTAAAAAAAGAAAATTATCTGAGCGGAAACTTATGGCTTTATCTTGTGTAAGTTATTTATTGGGGATTGTGTGTATGACTATTTTAGGATATTTTTATGATAAAATACCATACAGAAATCTCTTATATATTATTCCGATTTGTTTATTACTATTTGGAGCAATTTTTTCAGGCATGCTTCATATTATGTATCCAATTTTTCTAATTGAATGGAAAGAAGTATCTAAGAAAGATATAAAAGAAATGACTACGAAAAAAGAATAGGAATAGATTAAAAATCCAGGGCGATGTGTAATTTTTCAATATACTATTCAACCCTTTTTATTTTTAAAAATATACTTCTGAATTTGAAACTAAATACTTGCAAAGTAGGTATCTAATAATTTTCTATCATTACAGGTACAATAGAATTATGTAATGATGGAAATGAGGTGTATTTACTTGCATATAGAGAAGTATGTTGCGAAGAATATAATTTCTTTGTGTGAAAAGCGTGACATCAGTAAATACCGATTATCGCAGTTGTCCGGAATTTCTCAGTCTTCGCTTAGCAGAATTATGACACAGGAAAGTCTGCCGTCATTGATTACTCTTGAAAAAATATGTGTAGCCTTGGGGGTAACTTTATCACAATTCTTCAGAGAAGAAAATCCAGTAGATTTAACGGAATCACAAAAAGAAATACTTAAAATATGGGACAATTTAAGCACGAAAGAACAGGAGACAGTTTTAGCAATGCTTAGAGGTCTTCAGAAATGAGGAAACAGTTCAAACATATATGTTTGGCTGTTTCTTTTTTTATGCGGATAAATAGAGAGTTAGATATAATTTTAATTATTTAAAAATTGAAATATTTATAAAGAAATTAACAAGAAAGACAATATAGAAAACACTAAAAACAACTAATATATATGAGATGAAAAAACATCTATTTTAATAAAAAAATCTAATAATATATATTATATAATCATTACTATTTAAAAAATAAATACTATGTTAAAATATTTATGGCGTTCTGCAAACACAGAACGTCTTTTTTTTGCAAAAAAATAATTTTTTACAAAAAGAACCGAAAAAACAGGGGGTCCCATTCGGGATAAAGAATGAAAGGGGGAAATCGTTGCTTTTTGTAGGAAGGGGGTGAGCCTTAATGGAGCAATCACCTTCTTACAAAAGAAAAATTCAAATTCAATTTCAGGCATACTGTTATAAAATTTTGCGAGGTGAAGCAGTTGACTATTATCGTTATGTAAATTATTTGCAAAAACATGAGAAATCTATTGAGAATTTATCATCGGAAGAATCTGGTGAACTTTATGTATCAGATGAATACAGATCAGATGATCATCTGTTTAAAGTATTGGAATATGACATAGGGATAAAAAGTGATTTACTTGCTGAAGTATTACATCTGTTATCACAAAAGAAAAGAGATGTTATATTACTTTCATTTTTCTTGGGTATGAGCGATACAGAAATTGCCAGAATAATGTGTGTAGTAAACAGTACAATACATGAGCATAAGAAAAAAGCACTTAAATTGATGAAAAGTGAACTGGAGAAAAGAGGAATGGAGGAATAGTTACAATGCAAAAAGATTCAAGAAAAAATGAAGAAAGATTATTACCTTTTGAAACGATTAAGGTAGCTACGGAAGGAGATGTAGATAAAAACTTTGCCCCGAAACAGAATGAAAGAGATTGCCTTATGACATAAATTGTAGCGGGGCAAAGTAAAATATCCTGTTAAGGGGCAAAACTGACAGCCTCTAATAGAAAGAAAAAACTTGAAAGTCTGAGAAATCAGGCTTTCGGGGTTTTTGTTATATAGGATATATATGGAATGGAAGCAAGAAACTGTTTTTAAGTTTGGAGTGCAAAAATGTCAAAATTTAAAGATAGATTTCATCTAACACCAGAACAGAGTTTATTTTTGGCAAAAGAGAAAGGGAGTGTATAAAATGCGAGATATATCTACATGACAACTATATATAATAATGTTATAATGTAGATAAATGAAATAAATGTTATATTAAAAATTGTAGATGGAGGTGTTCTAATGAATATTGCTAAAGCTTATCTAAGTAACGATAAGGATATGATAAAATTTCAATATGGAGATAAAATTATTCGGTTTCGTGGACCATATTCGTTAGAAAAATTTACGTCTGTGAAAGAATGGGATAATGGATATTTGGTGGTAATGGCGAAATACCAACATAATAAAGACCCCGAAGAGGAATATATTGATTTAATACCGATTTTAAGAGATTTATATATTGATGCAGCGCATTTTTTAAAACCTATTAAAGAAGTGAGGTTAGCTTATGGACAAAATTAAAGAAATCGCAGATAAAGCGGATATGATTGTGAATGGTTATGCATTTACGAGAGAGAATAACCAAATTAGAATATTGAATCTAAATAATCTGGAAAAAGCGTTAGTAATATCTGAGGATGGAAAGGTACTGGAAACTACTATGGATGATATTGAAATTCGTATCGTTTTAGATTATTGGAATAGCGATTGCGAATTTATGGAGAATGAAGATGCCTAAATATTATCAGAATAAAATATGTGGATATTATTTGTACTTCACCTCTTTTTGCACTGTTGAATGCATGCATGTTCATGCAAGTAATCGAAAATTAACAGAAGAGGGGTCTGCGAAATTTTTTGTTAAAGAAGATGGAAGTACAATTTTACAAAAACGGGGAATTTTAAATGATAGAGAGATAAGTAAGATACAGGAATATATCAAACGTCATTATAAAGAAATGTATATAAAATGGGTAGAATATAGTAAGAACGGATTTTATCAAGGTAATTAAAATTAATCTCTCACCAACAGTAGGAGAAAGCTAACAAAACTGTTGTTAAATTGTTCTCTGGAAAAGAAAATTGAAAGAAAATGATTTATAAAGCGACAAATTATTACTGACGTAATGTGGCAGAATGATGAAACTGAGTGGAAAGGCACTAACGGAAAAGAATTCCAAGAAATGAGAAATAGGTATGTGGAGCGAAAAAAGGCTTCAGGACGTAGATAAAATTGGAGTTTTATTGAGATTTAAAAGTCAGTTTCACTATTACCATGTCTGCTTGTGTAAGGATACAGATTTTATCTTTTGAAAGGATATTTTACTTTGCCCCGGTACAAAATTGTAGCGGGGCAAAGTAAAATATTCTGTTAAGGGGCAAAACTGACAGCCTCTATATAGAAAGAAAAACCTTGAAAGTCTGAGAGATCAGGCTTTCGGGGTTTTTTTATTATCTAGCTGACATAGAGTGGAAACCTTAATTTATGCGATATTTCCAAAACAATTCTCCCTAAACATAACAAGGCAAAATAAAAAAAGAGAGAATAAACCAATGAAAGGAAACAAGAAATTAGAAGCAAGTAATACAGAATTAGTGGCAGAAATACTCTAATTATACAGCATCATCACTGAAAATGATAGCAATATACCAATGCAGGAGAAAGATATAAAATGTGCGATAATAAACTTGACCCACGTTTCTATCCAGAAGTATATCAGGCGGTGGCAGGAAAAGATTACACAGTATACGCCTATATGAACGATGGCAGCGTAAGGAAATTTGATGTTAAGCCCCTGATAAAGAAAGGCGGCGTTTTCAGGAAAATTGAGGATAAAGAGATATTTAAAAATACACTGACAGTTTTAAACGGTACAGTTGCGTGGGATATAGCCGGAAACCGGAATATATATAAGTGTATAGATATTGATCCTATGACAATCTTCAAATCGCCAGCAGTGCCAGATTTCCCTGAAATTTAGAGGCTTTAGAGCAATAAGAAAGGGAGTGTGAGATATGGACTGGAATCTTAAAATAACAGACATGATAGGAGATATGCCAGAACACTCTACCGTAATCGTAAATTTTGTTGCAGCGATTAGACATAAGTTGAAGAAAAAGTTTCTGCTGTCGAGGATTAACTGAATGGAATACGTTCTGCCTCTGAAATTATGGTAGATTTATCTATAAAATAAGAAAAATGATAAAAAATATTTTGAAAGAACTATCTTGAGAAGCGAATACTTTTGATACCTTTAAGGTTGAACCGTCCCTGATGACCGTCTTTG
>ENA-ORUU01001046-ORUU01001046.1-human-gut-metagenome-genome-assembly--contig:-NODE-1046-length-16928-cov-2.78806_pt1 | contig 16928 bp, 18 predicted proteins | sample MGYA00242085_ERZ509221 | MGnify/ENA primary metagenome ERZ509221 (study PRJEB26280, sample SAMEA2338809) | human gut metagenome | biome: human gut; feature: human-associated habitat; material: faeces... | reverse complement strand
CCGTTGTGGCAGACTCTCTTTCCGCTATCAAATTTGCCAAAGTGACTCCTGTGCGGGATGAAAACGGTGTAACCGTTGATTTTAACGTAGAAGGGGATTTCCCGAAATACGGCAATGACGACGACCGTGTGGATGAACTGGCAGTGGAAGTGGCAACTTATTTCTCCAATGCGCTGAAGAAACATCCTATTTATCGCAATGCAAAACATACATTGTCTGCTCTGACCATCACCAGTAATGTGATGTATGGAAAGAAGACTGGTACAACACCAGATGGCAGAAAGCATGGGGAACCTTTAGCTCCTGGTGCAAACCCCATGCATGGCAGAGATGAAAATGGAGCGTTGGCTTCTTTGAATTCTGTCGCAAAAATTCCTTACAGAAATGTCTGCCAGGATGGTGTTTCCAATACATTCTCCATTGTTCCTGATGCCTTAGGAAAAGATGAAACACAACGTATTGAAAATCTGGTTCATATTCTGGATGGTTATTTCTATCAGGGAGCACACCATCTGAATGTCAATGTCATGAATAGAGATATTCTGTTGGATGCCATGGAACATCCTGAAAAATATCCAACACTGACCATTCGTGTTTCTGGTTATGCTGTAAATTTCAATCGCTTGTCTAAAGACCAGCAGAGAGAAGTTATTATGCGTACCTTCCATGAAGCGGTATAAATATGAAAATAATAAAGTCGAGTTCTTTATAGAGTCTCGGCTTTTTATTTTGTAACAATTTCCATATGATGTAAAAATAATGTAAAGATATATGATATTAATTTACATTTATGGAAATAAGTGGTAGTATATGTCGATGTTGGTTATAGGACATTATGAGACCAGAGTCCACTCTGTGCGGACAGTGCTTAGATATGACATGGTGTCATATGAATATTTGTCTTTTGGAAGAGCAGAAATGGAATCTGAAAAGGTTTGAAATTTTTCTGAGATATTCAGAAAATGGATGGTTTGAAAATTTGAAATGTATGATGCAGATTTGAGGAGAGCATCATTTTTTTTGTGAGGAAAGCCGCTGTTGGCAAAGGTCAATACATGTTTTTAACCAATGACAGTTTGTTTCCTCTCTGGCAACTGCACCACCTAGAACTAAGTAATCACTAAAATAAGGTTCTTCCGTAGGCGGAATGGAATCAAATTTCTGCATGATCCGTTTTAGTTTCTGTAATTTTGCTTGATGCAGGGCTAATTGGTGTTCCAGTAGTTCAATGCGTTTTTCCGGTGGAAGACAACTGGAAAAGTATAATTGCAGCCGAAATTCATCTTTGGTGTTTGGCTGCAATGGAAGTTTTTTGGATTCCCAATGCAAAAAATCGCTGCGTCCTTCTTCTGTAATGGAATATACCTTCTTTTCCAATACAGTGCCGGAGATCTCAACTTCATATTTTACCAGCCCTTTTTGTGTCAAAGATTTTAATTCAGGATAAATTTGGCTGTGTTTTGCGCGCCATGATCCCAGAAGGCTGTGTTCAATTACTTTTGTCAATTCATAGCCTGTCATCTCTTGTCGGTTCAATAACCCAAGGATGGCATATTTTAACGTCCCCATATATTTCACTCCTTATTTGTACCTATGCCATGAAAATCAATTGTATTATATCACAAACATTTTAACTTGACTAGAATTACATGTTAAAAAAAACATGGAATTTTAAACATGTAAATATTGACATGTTGTAATTGTAGTGCTAATATGAGTGCGTGTTCGAAGCGTATATCATCAATACACGGAAACACCCTGGAATTTATGACAACAAAGGAGTGTGGTGTGATTGGACGAGGACAATGAAAATAGGATGCTGGATTACATCTAGTATGCCAGAGCATATGAGAATACCCGTAGTGGTTTTTATCTCATAATGGTAATAAGGAATTATGGAATCAAATATTTGTTATTTTTGTGAACGCCCAAATGGGAAGCGCAGACGAACTGATATTTCTGGAGATGCCGGATGTGGTTTGCTGCGGAGACAGAAAGAAGGGATGAGGCAGCAAAAAATGCAAAAAAAAATACACGATCGGAAAGTACTGAAAAAAAGACAGTTTCACAGTGAAAAAATCAGAAAATTCTTTGGCAATTCTATTGTTTGAATTGTCCTGCATGTTCTCAAAAGACATTGGGTATAATTTCCTACAAAATGAAATCATTTCTGCCGATTTCAGAGAAAAAAGACGAAAATAAAAAAACACTTACATGACACAAAAGAAATTACTACAATATTTCTTGTGGACAAAAAAGGCAGTAATGGAAATAAAAGGAGGATAATTATGCCGCAGAATAAAAGAGAAAGTCTGATTTATACTGTATTGATGTGTTTTGTAATGGTGTTTTGGATGAGCATGTATAATGTTACGCTCCATATGGGCAGCCCGTCATTGGATGTGCTCAGGGAAGGCTGGCTTGGTTTTCCCATTGCTTACATATACGCCATGTGCTTTGACTGGTTTTTGGTTTCCAAATTGGCAAAAGGCTTTGCCTTCCGCTTTCTGGTAAAACCTGAAAGCAGCACACTGCGTAAGGTCATTTGCATTTCCACATGTATGGTTGTGCCTATGGTCATTGTCATGAGTTTGTATGGCGGACTGGAAGTATGTGTCAGAACGGGAGAATGGGGACAGCTTGGTATGATCTGGCTGATCAATATTCCCAAAAACTTTATCATGGCTTTGCCATTCCAGCTGCTCATTGCAGGCCCCATTGTACGAAAAGTATTCCGCAGTGCTTTCCCGGTAGGAAGTGTACAATAATGTAAAAAAGGAGTAATCATATGGGAAGTTTAGCAGAAGAACTGATGAACGAGCTGAACTGTGAAACGGCATTTACCATTCCTGTATTTGGCGGGATACCTGTTCCGGAATCCGTGGTAGCTACATGGATCATCATGGCTTTTCTTGTAGTGGCTTCGCTTTATCTGACCAGAAATCTGCAAATCGTGCCAACAGGAAAACGTCAGGTTTTTGTGGAATCCTGTGTGACATTTTTACAGGATTTTTTCACGGGGATTTTTGGTGAACATGGTAAAAGATATGTGCCATATCTGGGAACGGTGCTTCTGTTCATAGGCTGTGCGAACCTCATCGGACTTTTTGGCATTAAACCGCCAACAAAAGATCTGAATGTGACAGCAGGACTTGCCATCATGAGCATTGTACTCATTGAGTACGCAGGCATTCATCAGAAAGGTGTGAAAGGCTGGGTAAAAAGTTTTGCAGAACCTATGCCTATCATCACCCCCATTAATATTTTGGAAATCTTTATCAAGCCGCTGTCTCTTTGCATGCGACTTTTTGGGAATGTATTGGGTGCATTTGTCGTTATGGAACTGATCAAGATCATTGTACCGGCGATCATTCCAGTGGCATTCAGCCTGTACTTCGATATTTTCGATGGACTGATTCAGGCTTATGTATTTGTATTTCTGACTGCTTTGTTTATCAAAGAAGCCATAGAATAAAAAAGAATTTAGGATATTCAAGGAGGAAATAGAAATGACAACTTTAATTGCGATTGGTGCAGGTATTGCAGTATTTACAGGTATTGGCGCAGGTATCGGTATTGGTATCGCTACATCTAAAGCCGTAGAATCCATTGCAAGACAGCCCGAAGCAGAAAACAAAATCAGCAAAACACTGCTGCTTGGTGCCGCACTGGCCGAAGCAACTGCAATTTACGGCTTTGTTATCGCATTGCTGATTATCCTGTTCTTAGGCTGATAAAAGGAGAATGTGGAAATGTTAACGCTGAATTGGAATATTATTTGGACTTTTGTTGATTTGATCGTACTGTATGTCCTTTTGAAAAAATTTCTGTTCGCAAGGGTACAAAAAGTTCTGGATCAGCGGCAGGAAATGATTCAGGGACAGATGGATTATGCCAAAGAGCAGGAGGCATTGGCAAACCAGAATCTCCAGCAGGCCCGGGAAACCGTGGAAAATGCCACTAAAGAGGCAAGGGAAAAGGCACAGCGCATTTTGGAGGCAGCCAGCAGAAAAGAAAAAGAACAATTGCAGGCTTCTGAAGAAGAGGCAAAACGCATTTTGATTTCATCCAGAAAGCAGGCTGAGCAGGAACGGAAAAAACTGCTGGCAGATACCCAGGATGAAATGGTTACCATTGCCATGCTTGCTGCAAGAAAAGCAGTGGGGAACAATATCAACGAAGAAAAAGAAAAAGCGCTCTTTGAAGATTTGCTGAAGAAGGTAGGTGAAGCGTGATGGCAGAAAATTTCACAAAAGAATTTTTTGAAGAAAATCGAATTTTGAAGGCGATCATTCATTATGCCAAAAGACCTTCTGAAGGAGATTTGCAGGAGCTGAAAAAAATCCTCCAGAAAACATACAATGCCACAGACGTGGTGCTGGAGGAACATCAAAATGATGACATTCTGGGCGGTTATATGCTCCAGATTGGGAATAAAGTTTTTGACAATACATTCAAACTGACTTTTGACAAACTGGAACGTCAGCTTCGGAAAGAAAAAGGTAGAGAAGATATCATTTCCATTATGAAAAGCGATATCAATGGTTTTGAAGATGAATTTTCCATCGAGGAAGGCGGCTATGTACACCATCTTCATGATGGGATTGCTGCGGTAAAAGGTATCTCAAAAGCCATGTATGGTGAAATCGTATTGTTTGAAAACGGCCTGAAAGGTCTGGTACAGAATATCGATGAAACAGAAATCCTTTGCATGGTTCTGGGTGACGAACAGACTTTGACAGAAGGCACCCGTGTGATGCGTACCAAACGCAGAGCCGGTATTCCCGTAGGGGACAGCATTCTGGGACGTGTTGTGGATGCCCTAGGTGCTCCCATTGACGGCAAAGGCGAAATTGAAGCAAAAGACTGGTATATGCTGGAAAGAAAAGCAGCTGGCGTTATTGAAAGACAGTCCGTCAATGTTCCTTTGCAGACAGGAATCATGGCCATTGACTCTATGTTCCCTATTGGACGTGGTCAGAGAGAATTGATTATCGGCGACAGACAGACCGGTAAAACAGCCATTGCCGTAGATACCATTCTGAACCAGAAAGATAAAGATGTCATCTGTGTATATGTAGCCATTGGTCAGAAAGCCTCTACCATTGCACAGGTTATGACCAATTTAAAAAAGCATGGTGCTATGGATTATACAGTTGTTGTTGCGGCAACAGCCAGCGCACCAGCAGCGTTGCAGTACCTGGCACCTTATTCTGGTACTGCTATTGCGGAATACTTCATGGATCAGGGAAAAGATGTTCTCATTGTTTATGATGATTTATCAAAACATGCGGTGGCATATCGTGCGCTGTCCTTGTTGTTGGAACGTTCTCCCGGACGTGAAGCATATCCTGGTGACGTATTTTATCTGCATTCTAGATTGTTGGAACGTTCTTGCCGTATGGATGAAGCCCATGGGGGCGGCTCCATTACTGCACTGCCCATCATCGAAACACAGGCAGGGGACGTTTCTGCGTACATCCCTACCAACGTTATTTCTATTACTGATGGTCAGATTTATCTTGAAAGCGATTTGTTCTTTGAAGGTTTTCGCCCTGCGGTTAACGTAGGTCTTTCCGTATCCCGTGTAGGCGGTGCGGCACAGACCAGAGCTATTAAGAGTGTCAGCGGTACATTGCGTATCGACTTGGCGCAGTATAAGGAAATCGAATCTTTCTCCCAGTTCAGTTCTGAACTGGATACCAGCACAAGAGAACAGATCGAATATGGTCAGCAGCTGATGGAATTGCTGAAACAGCCTTTGTATCAGCCAAAATCTCTGGAAAGACAGGTTATTACCCTTTGTGTTGCCACCAGTAGAAAACTCCTTGGCATTCCTAAAGAAAAGGTCGCTGGTTTTGTGGCTGACTTTTATGGACATATGGGAGAAAATAAACCTGAAATTCTGGAATTTATCAGAAGTGAAAAACAATTTACACCGGAACAGAAAGAAGCTGTTCTGGCAGAATTAGACGTATTCAAGAAGGAGCAAGGATATGGCAAGCAGTAAAGAAATTCAGGATCGTATGAAAAGTATTTCAGACACCATGAAGATCACAAATGCAATGTATCTGATCTCCTCATCCAAATTGCGAAAAGCAAGAAAAAATATGGAGCAGGTGTATGATTACTTTCATACCATTCGCCGAAGCATTGGCGATATTTTGCATCATATACCAGAAATGGAACATCGCTTTTTGGAACCTGTGGATGCTCCCGATTTTGCCGGAAAACGGGCTTATATTGTCATCACGGCAGATAAAGGTCTTGCTGGGGCATATAATTTGAACGTGGAAAAGAAAGCAGAACAGGAATATCATGCCCATCCCGATGCTCGTTTCTTTGTCATTGGACAAGTGGGACGCCATTATTTTCTGCACAAACAGATTCCCTTTGAAGAAGATTTTTTATATTCTTCTCAAAAGCCTACTTTGCAGCGAGCAAGGCAGATTACGGTAGACCTGCTGGATGAAGTAAGAAATGAACGAGTGCAGGAAGTATATATCATTTATACACGTATGAAAAATGGTCTGCAATCGGAACCCGTGATGATGAAGATGCTGCCTCTTTCCCGTGAGCAGTTTTATCATAAAGATATGGGGCTGCCAGAAGGTGACGAACCGGAAGTACCGGAAGAGTTTTTCCCGGATGCGGCTTCTGTGTTCAACCAATTGGCACCTATTACCATGCAGGGCATTATTTTCAGTGCATTGACAGAAAGTTACTGCGCAGAACTCAATGACCGTATGGTTGCCATGGATGGCGCAACCAAAAACGGAACGGAAATGTTACAGCAATTGCAGCTGCAATACAACCGCTTACGTCAGGGAAGTATCACACAGGAAATCACGGAAGTCATTGCTGGTGCGAAAGCCCAGAAAAAGAAGCGGTTGTAAAGGAGGAACTGGTGTATGGAACAAGGAAAAATCATACAAATCATGGGTGCTGTTGTGGACGTGCGTTTTCCGCAGGAGCATGTACCCAAAATTCAGGAAGCACTGACTGTTGTGGTAGAAGACCATACACGGGTAATGGAAGTAGCACAGCAGTTGGGGGAAGGCGTCGTGCGCTGCATCATGATGGATACCAGCGAAGGCCTTTCCAAAGGATTGGAAGTTACCGCAACAGGTGCCGGCATTACGGTTCCTGTTGGCGAAAAAGTATTGGGCAGAATGTTTAACCTTTTGGGGGAACCCATTGACGGCGGCGAACCTGTGCAGGCAGAAGAACACTGGCAGATTCACCGGAAAGCCCCTGATTTTGAAAAACAGAGCCCCGCAGTAGAAATACTGGAAACAGGTATCAAAGTTATCGACCTGTTGGCACCGTACGCAAAAGGCGGTAAGATCGGTCTGTTCGGTGGTGCTGGTGTTGGGAAAACCGTGCTGATTCAGGAACTGATTCATAATGTAGCCACAGAACATGGCGGTTATTCCATTTTCACAGGCGTTGGCGAACGTTCAAGAGAAGGCAATGACCTGTATTGGGAAATGAAAGAATCTGGCGTATTGAGCAAAACTGCTTTGGTATTCGGTCAGATGAACGAAGTCCCCGGTGCCAGAATGCGTGTTGCAGAAACAGGTTTGACTATGGCAGAATACTTCCGTGATCGGGAACATCAGGACGTACTGCTGTTCATCGACAATATTTATCGTTTTGTACAGGCTGGCTCTGAAGTATCTGCATTGCTGGGTCGTATGCCTTCTGCTGTTGGTTATCAGCCCACACTGGCAAATGAACTGGGGCAGTTACAGGAACGTATTACTTCCACAACAGATGGGTCTATCACTTCTGTACAGGCAGTATATGTGCCTGCCGATGACTTAACTGACCCTGCGCCTTCCACAACATTTGCCCATCTGGATGCCACAACAGTATTGTCCAGAAAAATCGTGGAACAGGGGATTTATCCCGCTGTTGACCCCTTGGCATCTTCCTCCAGAATTCTGGAAGCAGATATCGTAGGGGAGGAACATTATCAGACAGCCATGAAGGTACAGCAGATGCTGCAGAAATATCAGGAATTGCAGGATATTATCGCGATTTTGGGTATGGATGAACTGAGCGGCGAGGATAAACTGACAGTTTATCGTGCCAGAAAGATTCAGCGTTTCCTGTCTCAGCCATTCTCTGTGGCTGAAAACTTCACAGGCGTGAAAGGTGTATACATCCCTCTTGCAGAGACCGTTCGTGGTTTTAAAGCCATTGTATCCGGTGAAATGGATGACTATCCGGAAGCGGCATTCTTTAACGTCGGAACTATTGATGATGTGAAGAAAAAAGCGGAATTGATGGCACAGGGCGCGTAAGGAGGCGGCAATATGACACAGTTTCAGTTGAAGATTTCCTCCAGCAGCGGTCTGTTTTATGAAGGTACCTGCGAAAGTTTGGTAGTTCCCACCAGCGATGGGGAATATGGCGTTCTGGCGAACCATGTTTCCATGGTAATTGGCATTGCCATTGGTATCCTGCGTTATAAACTGGATGGAAAATGGTATTATGTAGCTGTTGGACAGGGGTTTGCCCGTGTCGTGGGGAATACAGTCACCATGGTCGTAGACAGTGCGGAAAGACCGGAAGATGTAGACGCAAAACGTGCGCAGGAAGCAAAAGAACGTGCAGAGGAACGCATTGCTTTGCAGACAAGCCGAAAAGAGTATTATCGTGGTCAAATGGCAATGGCAAGAGCTATGACACGTTTGAAGATCAAAGAAAAGAAATTCATGTAATTTATTTGATGAAGTAGTAGTATGGAATGAAAAGGCAGAACCGGGGAAGGTTCTGCCTTTTCTGTTATGATGTAGAAAAAATTAAATTTGACGGAATGGTAAACAAAGGCCATAATGGAATCAGTACAGATTGTGAGGAGAGGATCGAATGCGGATATTGGTTGTAGAAGACGAAATGGATATGAACCGTTTGCTGGTAAAAACATTAAAACGGGAAGGATACAGCGTAGACGGCTGTTTTGATGGAGAAGAAGCATGGCTGCATCTGATGGGCGCGGAATATGATGCTGTGGTACTGGATGTGATGATGCCGAAAAAAGATGGCTATACGCTGATACAGGAATTACGGGACAAGGGGAAAGACATTCCTGTACTGTTTTTAACCGCAAAAGACAGCATTGCAGATCGAGTGAAAGGATTGGACTTAGGCGCAGATGATTATCTGATCAAACCTTTTGATTTTGATGAGCTTTTGGCAAGAATTCGGGCAATGACAAGAAAACATGCGGGAAACAGAAATAACTGTTTTACCGCGGGAAACCTGACGATGGACGTGAAAAGCCACGTTGTTACAAGAGACGGCAAAGAGATTACCCTGCTGCCAAAGAAATTTTCCATTCTGGAATATCTTTTGCGAAATAAGGGGAATGTTGTTTCCAGAGAGCAGATTGAAGATCGTATTTGGAATTATAAGTATTCCGGCAATTCCAATAATGTGGATGTGTATATGAGTAAACTTCGTAAGAAAATTGATGATGGTTATGACACGAAACTCATCCATACCATCCGTGGCGTTGGTTGGGTACTGCGTGAGGAGGAACAAGGGGGGAAATCATGAAACGTATTTCCATTAAACTGAAAATCACCATCTGGTATTTTATACTTATGACTGTTATGGGGATGCTGCTGATTGGTTTTCTCTGGTTTGTCAGCAATGCTGTCACGACACAGACGGCTATGAATAACGTATCACAGATAGTACGCAATAATTTAGAAGAAGTGGATGTGGCAGATGGAAAACTGCAGTTGGGTGATGAGTTTCAGTTTTATCAAAATGGCGTATATTCTGTGATTTACAGTCAGAAAGAATCTCTGCTGGCAGGTCAGATTCCAGCTTCTTTTACCGTTTCAGAACCCTTTGAGAATGGTCTGACTCGTATGGTTTCTGATGGAGAGAATCGATTTTATGTTTTTGACCTTTGGTGCCCCTTTGGATGGGATAATGGCGTATGGGTAAGAGGGGTTATGGAAGTGTCAGAAGATACGATGATGATTCGAAATCTGGTTATGAGTTCCGCCGCAGCCATGCCTATCTTTATTCTGCTGGCAACCATTGGCGGTTATTTGATTGCAAAGCGTGCTTTCCGACCTTTGGAGCAGATGATACAGACAGCTGATACCATTAGTGAAGCATCGGACTTGTCTGCAAGAATGGAAATACCTGAGGGCAATAATGAATTTACCAGACTGGCAACGACTTTTGATAAAATGTTTGCAAGGTTGGAAAAATCGTTCGAAGCGGAACAGCAGTTTACTGCCGATGCTTCCCATGAGTTGAGAACGCCTACTTCTGTTATCAAAAGTGCCTGTGAGTATGCGAAAAAGTATGAAGAAACGCCGGAAGAACGTGCGGAAACCATTGATATGATCTATCGGCAGGCAGTGAAAATGTCTGATTTGATTTCTGAGCTTCTCAGTATTACCAGATTGGATCAGGGGACAGAATCTGTGAAGTTTGCTCCAGTGAATTTTGCTGATTTGATTCATAAGACTTGCGAAGAAAATGGATATGATCTCACAAAATTCCATTTTGCATTGGATGATACCATTGTATTGCAGCTGGATATGTCGTTGATGGGACGTTTGATTCAGAACCTGGTAGAAAATGCTATTAAATATGGTAAGGCTGATGGTCAGATTTGGATAAAGCTGGAACGAAAAGGCAATGAGGTTTTGTTCCATGTGAAAGATTATGGTATTGGCATCGCCAAAGAGGAGCAGGAAAAAATATGGAAGCGTTTTTACCAAGTGGATGCTTCCCGTACTGGCAAACGTGGTGCGGGTCTGGGTCTTTCCATGGTACAGAAGATTGCGGAACTGCATCATGGATATATGGAGTTGGAAAGCGCACCAGGAAAAGGCAGTACATTTACACTTCATTTGCCAGAATCACAGAAATAAAAAAATTTAAAAATTCTTTCCAAATTTCATGTTTCTTTCATGTTTGCAGGTTATGATAAGTACAACAAAGAAAACAAAACATAACCGAAGCAAAAGGGAGGCGTTTATATGAAATATTTAGGTAGATTGACATTAATGACAGCAGCAGCGTGGATGATGACAGGCTGTGTACAGCAGACAAAACAGGCGGAATATCTGGGCGTTGATGCAGCAAAAGCCATCGCATTGGCAGCGGCAGATATTACCGAAAGTGACGCAGTATTTACCACAGCGGAATTGGCAGAAAAAAATGGACTTTCCTATTATGAAATTGATTTTACCGTAGGCGGTCAGGAATATGATTACGATATCGATGCCATCAGTGGTAAGATCATTGAGAACCAGACAAAGGCAGTCGATGAAACTGCTGTGGCAAATACAGCAAATGTAGCTTCTGACGGACAGGTTACACTGGAAGAAGCAAAGGAAATTGCACTGAACCATGCGGGACTGACTGCGGATGGAGTAACTTTCATCAAAGGCAAACTGGAACGTGACGACGGCAGAGAAAAATACGATATCGAATTCTATACTTCTGATTTCAAAGAATATGACTACGAAATCGATCCTCAAACAGGAGAAATCCTTTCTTATGACTATGACGCAGAAGATTATGCACCTCAAAAATCATCTGCAGGAAACAGCAGTGCCATTACAGAAGCAAAAGCCAAAGAAATTGCAGTAGCGCAGGTTTCTGGTGCCACAGTGGATGACATTCGAGAATGGGAAGCAGATTATGATGATGGACGTCTGGAATATGAAGGTAAAATCTATGACGCAGATACAGAATATGAATTTACCATTGATGGGTACAGTGGTTCCATCATTAGCTGGGAAACAGAGCCTCTGCGCCGCTAAATAACATCAGAATACAGAAAAACGGCTAAAGCCTTTTGGTTTTAGCCGTTTTTTATATTGCCAAAACTTTAAGGAATGCGTAAGAAAAAAGTCTTGACTATGAAATATTACTGATGTAATATTTAGAAAAATATTTTTTTGATTTTAAATATTACGTTTGTAATAAAATGGGGTGGAAAGAATGTATAGAAAAAGGTTACTTGTTTTATGTGTGCTTGCTGCAACATTGGGATGTTCCTGCGCAAAGGTAGAAACAGAACTGCCAGCAGAAATGGATGTTGGTGAGCAGACATCTTTCGATGAAGAAAAGTCCCTTCACATCATTGATATTTCTTTAGCGGCAATGGAAACACAGACGGAAAATACTTCTGAAACGAAATTGGCGAAGATCAAACGGGTCATACAAAGACTGCAAGAACAAGGATATGCTGCCATAGACAGTAAAAATCAGATCAATATGGTTTGTGCAGATCAGGCAATTGATTTTTGTCAGGCGGTAGAAGAAAAGCGGCAGGATGATTTTATGCTTACAGTGATTTCAGATACATTTCAGTGGATCATATATGATTTTCACTGTGCCGATGGAGCTGTCACAGTGGCAAGAAATATCTACCAATATGAAGATGGTGATATGCAATTGGAAGATTCAGCTGTTTACACAGCTTCAGATTGGAAATATACAGCGGAAGGATATATCATGTTTTCCGGCAGTTGGTATTCAGAAGCATATTATCTTTTTGCATTGAGCGATATGCAAGAAAAAGTTGCTCTTTGGGTACTTCCGTTGGATGAGAAATGCCGCGCTTTGAATGAAGCTTATATGATGCCTATTGGCTATGTGAAAAATAATATGTTTCTAGTGGACTGGAGTGAGAATGATTTTTCTTCGCTTGATTTTTATGATCTGTTTGATATTTTTTACCGTCAGATTTATGGAAAAGAAGTACCATATGAACCAAGTGATAATTTGGGTGTCGGCACAGTCTATCAAATTCCCAAAGAAGAATTTGAGCATATCATGATGGCATATCTGAATATTGACAGCGAAACATTACAGCAAAAAACATTGTATCACACAGACACGAAAACATATGAATATCGTCCTCGAGGATTTTATGAGGCAGAATATCCAGAGCATCCATATCCGGAAGTGGTAGATTATACGGAAAATGCGGATGGAACCATTGCTTTACTTGTAAATGTGGTATTTCCCTATGAAGGCCTGTCCAAAGTATTTTCTCATGAAGTGGTGGTACGTCCGCTGGAAAATGACGGTGTGCAATACGTTTCCAATCATGTGATACCATCAGAAGATAACATAGAAGAAAGCTGGTATAAACCGAGGCTGACGCTGGCAGAATGGGCAGAAGTTTATGGAGCGGAATAAAAATTATGAAAAGGCAGGTGAATGACTGTTGAAAGAACAAATTGAAAAACTTTACAAAAAACAAAAGAGCGGACGGTTAAAGGCTGTCGTAATATGTGTGATTACTTATTTTGCCATGATTGGCATCGTCAGTATGTTTTTAGGCAGTCGTTTTCCACACAAAACACAAATTCTTTTCATGGAAACTATGGTAAATGGATGGATCAATACCCATGGATATTTGTTGATTCTTTGCGGAATCATCGGAATTTTTGTAGGCATAGGAAGTATCCTATATCAAATCCTGCGTGATTTCCAACAATTAGACAGGATTCTCATGGAAGAATGTGATACCAAAAAATATCTGGAAATTATGGAATGTGCCGTATCATACAGAACAGAAATAAAACTGAAAGATTTCCAGAAATCTGTTTTTATACTGGCACAGCAGCGGTATGTGTTGGCGCTGATGGCAGAACATCGTTTTCCAAAAGCAATTGCGTACCTACAAAATCATTGGCAGGGCAAACATACAACAAATCTTTACCAAAATACAATGCTGAATGTGCAGCTGATATCCTCTTTTGAAAATAGAAACAAGGAGGAATTTGCGGGATTATATCTGAAGGGTGAAAAATTATTCCGTAAAAATAAAATTTTCTTAGGAGAAAAATTGTTTTTGGAAGGGAAATATGGCGATGCAGTCAAGCTTCTTCAGAACATCACAGAGAAAACGACCTATCATGAAGTTCGAAGACAATATATTTTAGCTATGTGTTATGAGGCATTGAAAAAAATGGAGCAAGCAACTGACTGCATGGAGTATGTTGCAAAATATGGAAATACCATGCCATGCAGGTACGCGGCAGAACAATGGAGAAGAGAAAACACTTCTTTATTATCTGAATCAATAACAACATGAGAAGGCTGTTTTGCAAAACAAAGAAAGCTGGAATGTTTACATTAGTAAAGGATTCCAGCTTTCTTATTTTATGGCAGAATATGCCGATCGGTTAAGATAGAAAGTGCGATTTCTGACGCGTGACTGCCTGTGGCATTTGCGTCAGACTGAATGTTGCAGGCAAAGAAGTAAGTATGCTGTCCATTTTCTACTGAACCTACAAACCAGCCGTTGATATCTTTGCCATTGACTCTGCCAGTCCCTGTTTTTCCGTATAATACAGCGTCAGAAGAAGCGGAAAGTTGTATGGCTTCTTTTACAGCTTCAATGTTTTCTGCTTTAAAATCGAATTCATTTTGATGTAATTTCGTCAGAAGTTCCACTTGTTCTATGGGGGATATCTTCAGAGAAGATTCCATCCAGTAAGAGGAAATATCTCCTGTGACGTCGGCATTGCCATATCCGATTTTCTGGAAATATGCAGCAAGACGATCATTGCCAAGCTGGGTATCCATGGTCTGAAAATACCAGTTTACAGATGATGCCATGGCGGAAGATAATGTCTGGTCAGTATTCCAAGCAGCAAACGGATTCTCTTGTCCATCCCATGCCACAAAAGAATTGTCCGGCGTTATAATGCCTTCTTCCAGAGCGAATAATGCATCATAAATTTTATAGGTGGAATCAGGGGAGATACGCTTCTCTGCCTGTTCCATATTGTAAATTTGCCATGTGTCTTCTTCCAGATTATACAGAACAAAACAGCCTTCATAATCTCCAAAATAATTCGAGAGATCCACAGAAGTGATATTTTTGGATGATATATTCCAATTGTATTGGTTTTGTTCTGCACCATAAATGGAGAATGCCGGAGAAACGCCGCAAAAAAATAGAGCCGTGCATGCAAGAATACAAATACTTTTCCGCTGTTTCGCTTTCGTTGGCATTTCATATTGAACAATATGCAAGATACGTCTTTTTATTTGACTTTTGCTGTTTATGAGACTTGCAGCAGCCGGGAAGGTTTCCAGCGCATTTCTTTCTGCAAAACGAAGCAATGTGTTTCCGTATTCCAAACGCTGAGAAGCATCCAGTGCTTCCAATACAGCAGTATCACAAGCCATTTCCTGCATGCTGCGCATGTCTTTGAAAGCAAATCTAATGAATGGATGAAACCAGTACAGAACACCAGCCAAATTGATGAAGTGGTTTATTAGGTTGTCTTTATGCTTATGATGCGACAATTCATGTATCGAAATAAGCCGTAAATCTTCCTGACTGGAATCATTCAATATGGAAATAGGAAGATAAATTCGCGGTTTCCAAAATCCGACCAGTATGGGAGTACGCAGAAAAGCTGTACTGAAAATAGGGATTTCTTTTGTGATGCCGCATTCCTGCAAACAGGAGACAAATAATTGACGTATATTTTCATTTTGCAGGGGCAGAGCGGACTTTTCCAGTGTCCGCAGATGCAGATAGGAACGGCATAACTTGATGGTTGCAATGAATATCCCACAAAGCCAGATGCTTGCCAAGATCCATCCCCAAAAGGACTCAGAATCCTGATTTGCTGAAACAGCAAAGTCATTTGCCAGGTTAACAGCAAAATCTGTGGTTTCTCCAATATTCGAAAGGGGAGCAGCTGTTGTTTTGGGGAAGAGAAAATTGTTTCCCAAAGTCGGAACCCATTCCCATATGCCTTTCAGTGAAAAAGGAAGAAAAGGCACAGCCAGCAGACACAAAAATAAAAGCCAAATTTGATATTGCCTGCGAGGAGACAATATTTTTCTGCATATGTGTTTTAATAAAAATAGCATGCCAATGATTCCGCAGAGGTAGATATTGCAGATCAGAAAATGGATCATAAAAAGAAACATATTATTCGCCTCCTTTTCTGGAAAGAAGCGAGCGTAGTTCTTCGATATCTGATTTTGATAATTCGTCATCCTCCAGGTATGCGGAAACCATGGCTGAAATATTGCCATTAAAATAACGGTTTAAAAAAGAATCGCTTTCCTGTTTGAGATAATCCTGTTCTTGAATCAGGGGCGTATATACAAATACACGACTTTGTTTCTCATATGTGATGGCACCTTTTCCTGCAAGACGCTTGATAAGTGTATGGATGGTTTTAGGACTCCAATCGGTACACTGCAATAATTTATCTGTGATTTCATTGGTGTTGATGGGGGCGTATTTCCATATGACCTTCATCACTTCATATTCTGCTTCAGAAATTTGAGGCAGTTTTTTCATAAATATCACCACCTTTTAATCTTACAATTGTAATATATATTATAAATTCGATTTTGTCATAAGTCAATTTAAAGATATGTTTGATATGTTCTTATCAAAAAAATTTATGAAAATATCTTTCCGCAGGATATATGGATATGGCATCAAAATGCCGAAATCATAGGGTTTTATAAGGAATGGCTGATGCAGAGGAAATTGGTGGTTTCCAAATTTTAGATGGACAAATGTACGCAGATGTGCTATATTGTTGGCGGATGGTATTCGGAAAGAAGCTGTACCGCAATTACTTTATTTTTTATGATGATTCAGGATCGTATTGAAGGCAAGCGATACCGGAAATGACAGATTTTTTATGCCATCACTACCCGGAGAGGAGTGAAGGGCATGAAAGTAGGTTTTTCCCTGGGAAAATATTTCAAGACCCATGGTGTAAGTGTGGTGGGTTATTATAGCAAAACACCAGAATCAGCCAAATCAGCAGCAGATTTTACAGGAACAAAAGTCTATGGCACTATTGCGGATATTGTGCGGGATAGTGACACCGTTTTTGTTACAGTACCGGATGGACAAATTTGTATGGTTTGGGATTGCATAA
>ENA-ORUU01001042-ORUU01001042.1-human-gut-metagenome-genome-assembly--contig:-NODE-1042-length-17008-cov-5.73698_pt1 | contig 17008 bp, 16 predicted proteins | sample MGYA00242085_ERZ509221 | MGnify/ENA primary metagenome ERZ509221 (study PRJEB26280, sample SAMEA2338809) | human gut metagenome | biome: human gut; feature: human-associated habitat; material: faeces... | reverse complement strand
AGAAGTGTCCTACATTTTTCGGAGAAGTGTCCTACATTTTTCGGAGAAGTGTCCTGAACCAAATCGCAAAAGCCGCATATTTACAGAATATTTCGACGTAAGAACTCTCTTAATAATATAATATACTAATATTATATTAACGAAAAGCGGGCATTTGCATTAGCAATGCCCACTTTTTTATAATATCAATATAACTAAAAAATAAATTTTACGGAGATGGAAAGAAAAAGAATTTCCATCCAATCTGTAGGTTTTATAAGACAAAAGGAATCGTATTCTTTAAGTCTTATATATCCTTGACTTAAGAAATAATCTTAATCCATATATAATTTTTTCTTTCCATCCCCGTAAGACATTTTTTATACGGGAGGTATTAATTATGGAGCAGCAGTCTAAATTTATAAGTAATAAAGATTATATGGTTAATAGTTTGTCTGCAGATATTGAGGATTTTGTGAAGGGTGGACGTATTAAGTCTGGTTATCGTAATTTAGATTTGATAACCAATCTGTATCCTGGCTTTTATGTTTTGGGGGCTGTTAGCTCTCTTGGTAAGACTACATTTATTCATCAGATGGCTGATCAGATTGCTTGTGCAGGGCAACCAGTATTATTTTTTTCGTTGGAGCAGACACGTCTGGAGCTTACAACTAAGAGTTTATCGAGAATTATGGCGCAGGTGGATGCCAGAACAGCTAGGACATCCTTGCAGATACGTAAAGGGCGTGTGGATGAGCGTGTTATGGCTGCTGAGCGGATATATAATGAGTACGCAAATAACGTATATGTTGTGGAAAATACATTTAGTGCAACGATGGAATCTATTGAAAACGATGTAGAGATTTTTATTAAGGAGAAGCGGCAAAAACCTGTTGTTGTGATTGATTATTTGCAGGTTATACAGCCGCCGGAGGGCAGTAACAAGACGGCAAAAGATCTTGTGGATATGCATGTATCGCGGCTCAAGAAATTGCAAGCAAAGCATAAATTAGTTATGATGGTAGTATCATCATTTAACAGGCAGAATTATCTAACACAGGTAGATTTTGAAAGTTTTAAAGAGTCGGGTGGAATTGAATATACTGCAGATGTAGTTTGGGGATTGCAGTTAGAAGTATTGCATGACGCACTTTTTAACTCTGCCGCTAAGATTAATGAAAAACGGCAAAAAATTAAAGAAGCCAAAGCGGCCAATCCTCGGCGTGTGGAGCTAGTTTGTTTGAAAAATCGTTTTGGTGTATCTAGTTATACTTGTAATTTTGAGTATTTTCCGCAGTTTGACTTGTTTAGACCAGTTATGCCGCAAAATGTGAGTGAGTTGTCGATGGAAAATGCTGATCCAGATGGTTTTGTACGTTTGCCGGAGAGTTTTAACACGCCTTTTGATGCGTGATTATTATATAGGGAGGGTATTATATGCAGCATTTTACAAAAAGTCAGATGCAGTCTGCCAGAAAAGCTAATTTATATGATTATTTGATGTGTAATCATTTATCTGATTGCATTAAGGATGGTAATAGTTTAAGACCTAAGTGTAATCATAGTATATCTGTAAAAAAAGGGTATGCTGGATATAAGGATTTTGCTTCGGGTGAAACAGGAAATTCGGTTGATTTTCTGGTGCGATACATGGGATATGATTTAGATGATGCAGTTTTTGCTCTTGTTGGACAAAGTTCTCCGCTTGCTGTTAGGATAGAAAAGAAACAGGATATAGTTGTGCCGGTGGAGTTTCCGAAGCCATTAGAAGGGCGTTGGAAGCAGTTATATGCTTATCTGCAAGCTCGTGGGATATCAGTGGATATTATAAATTTACTGATACGGCAAAAAATTATTTATCAGTCTGCAGAGAGAAATAATATTATTTTTGTGAATAAAGAACGAGATTTTGCAGAGGCACGGGGGACATATACATATGGTAAACCTTATCATCGGGTATATAAGGGACAAGCCGATCGGTTTTGGTGGTTTAAACCATGGGAAGGTACTGTGGAGTGTGTGTATGTCTGCGAGGCGGCGATTGATGCAATTAGCTTGTACCAACTTCATGCGTTAGCAAAAGAGTCGCAGAAGGCGATATATGTTAGCTTAGGGGGTGTTGCTAATCAGCAGACAATAGACAGATTAAAAAGGCAACCGGCAGGGTATAAGATTATATTAGCTGTTGATAATGATGCTGCAGGAGAAGCCTGCAGAGTAAGAAATAATGACTTAGATTATATTTTACCAGAGAGTAAGGATTGGAATGAAGATTTATTAAACTGTGATACGCAATAGTAGGAAGGAATCTGATTCTTTAGTATAATTTAGAAAAGGGGGGATTATAAAATTAAAAGGAATCGAATTCTTTTTTGGAAATAGACATATTGAAAATGAAAAATGCATATGATATAATGCCTGTAGGCAAACGAAGAAATGTGTTCATAGTAACGCAGCAAAAGCCCCGGAGGCGCAAACTCCGGGGCTTTTTTTCCGTTTTGGCGAGGTGGATTAGTCCCCAGGCTGACTACCAGCTGCTTATTTTCTATCCAGCCATTTGCAAATGTAGTAGGCGATTACACTTGCCAGAATAGAAAGCATAAACGAAGAAATTATATTCACAATAACGCACCCCCTTTCCGTACCTGTATAAGGGGCGGTAGCCTTGCTATTGTATCATGTTTAGGACTTTTTGTGTATAAAAAAAATAAAATGTTAAAATACTGGTTTTTCTCCCATTTGACAGCCTGGGATCATATCAGGGTGAGTGTAGCCGACCTCATCTTCTTTGTAAATTGCACATCGTGCTTCAAATTCTGTTCCGCACAGCCCACACTTTAATCTTCGCGTGATTATAAGACCTGGAGGGGACATCAAAGAGACGATGGATGATTCTCCTTTGTGTTCTTCCGTGTGTGTGTCTAAAATTGCTTGTTCCTCATCTGTTAATCCAACTTGCCAATATAAATGCTCTTCGCCGCAGCCAGGGCATGTTGGATTGATTTTATATAATCGTTGCATATTATTTCCTCCCTTTATTGATTATTATAATTTATTATAACATACTGATATATTCCAAGTCTTTTTCTTTCCATTTCCGTATGCCTATGTTAAAATTTTTTGTAAAGATTGATATTGAAATTATTGGAGGAAAGTGTTAATGACAGGCTCAGAACAAAGAGAAGCTGCAAGACAGTTTATTAATAGATGGCGTGGAAAAGGGAAAGAGGACGAAGATGGTCGGTCTTATTGGATAGAATTGTTATCTAATGTATTTGGTGTAGAAAATGTAACGGAACGTATTGATTTTGAAAAAAAGGTGGTTGTAGATGGTAATACAAAGCGAATTGATGTTTATATCCCTGAGACAAGAGTCATTATTGAGCAGAAAAGCTTAAATGTCCCTTTAAATAAAAAGATTCGCAATTCAGGTGATATAGACCTTACCCCTTTCGAGCAGGCTGATCGTTATAACAGTAAGCTTATTTTTGACGAGAGAGCAAGATGGATAGTTACCTGTAATTTTGCGGAAATCTGGATTTATGATATGAATGAGAAGCAGCCAGAGCCAACAAAAATCATGTTGGAAGAATTGCAGACAAAGTATTCTCTGTTAGATTTTTTGATAGAAAAAGAAGTCCAAAAAATATCTCATGAGATGGAAGTATCTATTAAGGCAGGAGATATTGTCGGGTTACTTTATAATGCTTTCTTGAAGCAATATAAGATTCCTGAAGAAAAAAAGAATGAGACAGCAGTAGAAAAAGAAAAAAGAGAACATAAGCTAAAGAGTTTAAATGCTTTATGTGTTCGTTTGGTATTTTGTTTATATGCCGAAGATGCTGGCATTTTTGGTGAAAAACATAATATGTTCCATGACTATCTGGCACGTTATGAAGCGCGAGATTGCCGGAGAGCATTGATCGAATTGTTTAAAGTGTTGGATACAGAAGAAGAAGACCGTGAGGATTATTTAGAAGAAGAATTGGTTGATTTCCCGTATGTAAATGGTGGATTATTTGCTGATGAAAGTGTAGAAATACCTCAGTTTACAGAAGAAATTCGAGAATTATTATTAACAAAGGCTTCTGAGGAGTTTAACTGGAGGGATATTTCTCCGACTATTTTTGGTGCAGTATTTGAAAGTACATTAAATCCTGAGACAAGACGTTCTGGAGGTATGCATTACACTTCTATTGAAAATATACATAAGGTGATTGATCCGTTATTTCTGGATGAATTACAAGAAGAATTTGAGACTATACAAGCCTATAAAACTTTGAATGTTAAAAGAAAAAAACTTATGGATTTTCAGGAAAAATTAGCTCATTTAAAATTTTTAGATCCAGCCTGTGGTTCAGGTAATTTTCTTACAGAAACTTATTTATCTTTACGAAGACTGGAAAACAAAGTATTACGGGTATTGTATGGTGAAGGACAAGGAGTTTTAGGTGTTGCGGCATCGGATATTATTAAAGTGTCTATCCAACAGTTTTATGGTATTGAAATAAATGACTTTGCTGTTACAGTTGCTAAAACAGCTTTATGGATAGCTGAGTCTCAGATGCTGGATGAAACAAAAAATATTATATATGGTCTTGATGGGGATTTTTTACCTTTAAAAACATATGTTAATATCACGGAAGGTAATGCTTTAAAAATTGATTGGAATAGTGTTGTTTCGGCTAATGAATTATCTTATATAATGGGGAATCCTCCTTTTGTTGGTCATAAAAATGTATCCATTGAACAAAAAGAGGATATGAAGCGCATATTTAATAATAAACAGGGTCGTTTAGATTATGTATCTGCTTGGTATCTGCTTGCAAGTAGGTATATTCAAAATTCTAAGATAGAGTGTGGTTTTGTTTCTACTAATACTGTAGTGCAAGGAACCCATTTAGAGAGTTTGTGGTATACATTATTAAATAATTATCATTTAAAGATAAATTTTGCATACAACACCTTTAAGTGGGAAAGCGAAGCATCTCAAAAAGCTGCAGTCTTTTGTGTAATAATCGGATTTTCACTTGTAGATAAAAAAGAAAAACTATTATTTGATTCATTCGATCAAAATGCAGCTAACGGAAGAATTGTAGATTATATTAGTCCATATCTGGATGATAAATACACGGTTGTAATAAGAAGTCGAAATAAACCTATTTCAGATCGTCAACCTATGGTATATGGTAATATCCCAAGAGATGGTGGATTTTATACATTTACTGAAGATGAAAAAGAAGAATTTCTACGAGAGGAGCCTAATGCAGCTAAATTTATGTATCGTTTTCTCGGTTCTAAAGAATACATCAATAATACTCAAAGGTGGATTTTATTTCTTAAAGATGCAGAACCAAAAGAATTGAGAACTTTACCTAAAGTAATGGAACGCATACAAGCTGTAAAAGATTTTAGATTATCGAGTAAAGCAAAAGAAATTCGTAAATTTGCTGAAACTCCAACTCTATTTGCACAGCAAACCCAACCAGTTGGAGAGCCTTTTGTAATTGTTCCTATTGTTTCATCTTCACGTCGAAGGTACATTCCTATGGGATATGTAGATGGAGATACCATTGTTAATAATCGTGTATTTTTAATTCCTAATGCTGATTTGTTCATGTTTGGAATACTGAATTCCAATGTACATAATGCCTGGATGCGAAAAGTTGCGGTACGGTTAAAAAATGATTATTCTTATTCAAAGGACCTTGTATATAATACTTTTCCAATACCAGAACTTACAGTGGAACATAAAAAGAATATATCAGAAACTGCAAAATCTATTTTGGATGCCAGAGCCTTTTATCCAAATAGCAGTCTTGCAGATTTATATGATCCTCTTTTGATGCCTATAGAACTCAGAAAAGCTCATATAGCGAATGACAAAGCTGTAATGGCTGCATATGGTTTTAGTCTTAAAATGAGTGAAGAAGATTGTGTGGAGGAACTTATGAAATTGTATCAAAAAATGATACTGGAAGAGAAAATGAAGAAATCTGATAAAAAGTCTAAGAAAAAATAATAAATGGAATTTGATTCTTTTTATTGTTGATTGAATCGGATGATATAGTATTAAAAGAAGGTCTGGCAGCAGCTAGACCTTTTTTCTTTTTTTATTGGATTATGCACTTATCTATAATTTGTTTCGCTATTAAGAGTTCTTCCTGATCGAAATTTTTTATTATTTCTTCAATAAGATTTCTTCTTTTTTTCTTATCTAATCCTGAAGTCAGATGGGTCCAAATGTAGTTAGTCTGAGATATAGCCGGTTTAAAAGATCGGGCGTATACTTTCTCCATTTTCTTAAATCCATCAACTACTATTAAATTTTTTTTCAAAAGTGAATTAATCAGTATATGAAGCGATTTGTCCTTCCAAGTTCTATTTGTAGACGCTTTTAAAATTTCTGAAGCTGTTAAAGCAGTTTCACTTTGCCACAGCACATTCATCATTTCCAATTCTTTTTTAGTTAATGTACCTATTTCTTTTGTTTCTTTTATATTATCTAGGTTATTCATTTGTTCCCCTTACTTATTTTTTATTTTAATAAATATTATTATAATTTATAATATAAAATATCTTATCATTACTTATTGTTTAAGTAAAGTATAAAAAACAAGGCTTAATTATATAAGCAAGTTGTGTGTATAAATAGCACAGCTATATCTATGTATTAAAAGGCACACATATAGCTGTGTAGTTTTTTCACTGATATATGCGTGTAATTAAATATTTTTAGATATGACGTTAGACGTTAATATGCTGTTGTTTACTCTGGCAGGCAATAGTTTAATGGAAGTGGATTCTTTTCTAGTATTGCTCGCCATAGTAAGATGGAATCAGATTCTTTTATTTATTTTATTCATTGTCTTTTATTTGTTGCTCCAATCTGTCACTCTATATTTGTAGATCAGTTAAAGATGTTTGGAGGATATATGTGGCTTGGCTCCTTAGTTGTCTGTAGGCAGATGTAGATAGTGGATTGAGTAGATTAAGTAGAAAAAGAAAATTTTTGAAATCCTACACATTATTTGCGTAGATATTCAAATAAGGAGGAAGCCATAAAGTCTCAGGTATAAATACGATATGATATATGATTGTCTTACAAAGATAGGGCAACGCCTGAGCTTGTAACTATTATTATAGTTGGTGACCTCCTTATTGTGTCCGATGGATCATTGAAAATAAGGTAGGCATAGGATTGCTGCACCGATGTCTTTAAAAATAGATATGCAGCAGGTAACTTGTAAATTTATAGCAACAGAGTTTTTAGTTTTTTCTCGGATTTCCCAAATTATAATTTACAGATAATTACATAATTTTACTGTAAAATTATAGTAAAATATGGAAGTGAAAAAACGGAGATATAGCGATTTGGAGTAGGTAATCGTATCTGCTCCAGAAAGCGGAGAAAGGCACGACAGCCCTGTTTTGACAGGCAGGACTGGTACCATATATAGCCCAGGATAAGGGCGGAGGAACTGAATCATTTAACTGTCAAATGTATTTGTAACTATCAATTATTTAGGTTATTAAGGGTATCCTGGATGTCCCGGAACCCTTAAATTTTTTCGACAAATTAAAGTCACAGTGTCCCCATAGATTTGTCGTGACAACGCTTTGGCACGGCAAATCTATGGGGCACACGAAAGGGCTAGAAACCGTGGGTTATGGAGATTCCATAAAGCTTGAAAGGGGGAAATAAAAATGTCCGAAACGTTACGTCATAAAATGCGGTCTGCGGTCTTTAATGCCTTTAGATTTGGTATTGATAAACGGCAGCATAAGTCCAGTTTGGATACAACAGAAAAGATATATAGCATCACGTCACGCAATCAATATTTAGATAGAATCAATGATTTTTGTAAGACTTGCCCTGATGTAAAAAGCGTGTTACAGTTAACACCAGAGGCAGTAAAAAGGTATCTTGACATTAAGGCAGTAATTGGAAATTGTACTCAAAAAACTTTGGATGATTATAGACATGAGATGAAAAAAATTGGAAAATGCATGGGCTTGGATTTAAGTTGTCCGCAGGTATGGGCCTGGTCTGATCCAGCGAAAGATAGGGGTGCAAAAGATGTGATACCAAGAGAGGATTATTATAAAATAGCATCATACGCGATGGAAAATCCATCAAAATCCGCGGCCTGTTACCTGTTAGAAATGCAGGTAGGCGTACGAGTAAGTGACATGGCTTATGGTGTAAGAGCAACGGAAGAAGGATTATCTATCCGTTGCAAAAATGGTAAAATTTGTTTGCGTCCGTGGACTCCGGAACTACGGCGATTATGGCAGACAGACGCGCTACAGAAAATGGTAAATAAGCAAGGAAAGTTAATTGCCCCGAAGGATAATAGCCTTAATAAATGGTTACGCAGGACGGAAGACAAATTAGACTTAGAACATCATAGCTGGCATAGTGTCCGCCGGCGCATTGCGCAAGATAAATATGATGCTTATCGTGGGTCAGGGATGACCCGAATGGATGCGTTGTCCAAAGTTAGTCTGTGGCTTAATCATGGTCCTAACCGTCAGCGAACAATGCGAGAGTCGTATGTTGCTATGATATGGTAGTTTGTTCTAATTAAATCATAACAAAAAATACTGAAAATCATAACAAAATCTATTTTTTTCAACATGGAATCGGATTCCTTTATATCTGTAATGGTCTATAATATATGCTAGGAGGTGTACTTATGAGTAGTTATCAAGTTTACAAAGACAAAGCATTACGCAATCCAGAAGTCAAAAAAGAATATGATGCGTTGCAGCCAGAGTATGAAAAAGCACTAAAAGACTTGAAAATTTCGGAAAATGAGAAAAATAGCAAATAATTTTTTTAAGAGCAGGAGAAAAATTTTCCTGCTCTTTATTTTTGTATGATAAGTAAAAATATTAATTTTATGTCATTTTTATACTTTTAATCTAAAATATATATTTATTTCTAATATGCATAGTAAATATATTTTTTATTCTAAATATATCTTAAAATAGATTATTTTACTGTAAATTGACTATTTACAATTATCCTATATTTTAACTCTATTTATTTATTAAAATTAACTAAAATAAAAATATCAATATGATATTTTAAATAATTAATTATTTTTATAATTGACAATAATTAATTATTATGTTAGCTTATAAATATAAAAACCAGAAAATAGCAGTAATATATTTCTATTAATGGATAAAAATTAATTAATCATATCTATTTGCTGTAAAAAAAGAAAAAATGGTATTGGAATAACGAATTTTAAAATTATATGTATTTGTAAAATAATTATATTTTATACTGGTAATTTACAATTTCTAAATATAGAAATATTATCCATGTTAAAATACAACTTATATTATTAATATTAACCTATAAACTAATTTTAATATTTTATTTCATATTTTGACAAAACTATACATATTTTAGAAACTTTCAGAGGTCGAACTGCCTGTTTTGTAAATTGCATAAATTTTACAGCAAAGATATAATGATATTACTGTTATCAAAAATATCATATTAATTCTGTAAGAAAATCCATCAAAAAGATACTCACTTATGATAATAGGTTTTGATAAGCTGACAACGGCTTAAAAACGTGCTTTAATAGCCATTATCAAAACTTACAAGTATTGATAACAAATAGCAACTGAACTGCTTCGGTTATAAAATTTTGAAGAGAAAATTATCTGTTATGATAAATTTCCATACGGCAAACCTCAGACCGACGAAGTCGCTCGGGGTTCGGGAACCGAGAGTATGGCTGTCAGAGACTAAGAGAAAAACTCCCGAATGTTCGGGAGTCTCTTTTTTTAGAGCCGGGAATTCCAATAGTCTAACGAACGCTTTTCATATTTGCGTTTATGTTCATCTGTGCGTTGTCCCTCGATATATTGCTTCACAACATCCATGGAAACAGAGCCAGTCGTTGCTACAAAATACGAAGGAGACCACAGCGGGGCATTTCCGTAGATCTGTTTTTTTACTATCCGGTCGTATTCCGGGTGTGCATGAACTTCTTTGGAAAGCTGCGTCTTTAAGCTGCGGACGATATCGGTGATGTTCTTAGATGGCGGCAGGGATACCAGAAGATGGATGTGGTCTCTGTCTGTTTCTCCGGAGATCAGTTCTCCCCCGTAGCCATCGCATAAGCGTTTTGCTGTTGAGACCATAAAATCCCCAATCTCGTCTGTAATCACGGGTTTTCTCCATTTTGTGACAAAGACCATATGGTAAGTGAGCAGGTAAACGGAATGTCTTGTCCTGATATACTCTTTCATAAAAATACCCTCCAGGTAATTGTAAATCGTACTTGTGTTTGGTACTATTATATAGTATAATATAAAAAGAATCAATATGTCAAATGAGATATATGGAAAGGAGAGACCATGGCAGCGAAGGATACGAAAAAGATGGAGATCCATACCTGTTATACAGTAAAGATCAAACACCAGCTGGATGCGGTGCCAGACAGGAAAACAAAGAAACTGAACATCTCCAGAAAACGCAGAGTCGATGACAGATCAATGCAGCAGACGGCAGAGATCTGTCTTGAAGCGTTACGGTTCTGTGTCGATGTTGCCTTAAAAGAATGGGATCATGTAAAAGCACAGGAGCGCAGGCGGGCATTTGATATCCTGCTCCATGGGAGTAAGAAAGAAGCTCCAAAATATCCAGAGTTTGATATCCGCTTTTCAAACATGCCAGCATATATGAGAAGAGCCCTAATCGCAGATGCGGTCGGGATGGTAAAGTCGTACCGGTCCAACCATGCGAACTGGAAAGCCCTGTCTCCGGCAGAACGGGGCGTGGAACCAAAGATAGGGTTTCCTTCGAGATACGAACTGACTTTCTACGACCAGGAACGGAAGATGTCCAATCTGGCAGAGGGACAGATCGGGTTAAAGCTGTACAACGGAAAGACCTGGGACTGGTATTATTTCGAGATCAGTGCTTCTGACGCAGGATATCTGATGCATCTGTGCAAGACAAGGAAGATGCTCTCTCCTGTGGTAGATAAAGTCCGAGGAAGATACCAGATCCGGTTTTCATTCAAAGAGATGCGGGAACTCGTGCAGGATGAAGATAAACTCGCTTACCGGATCCTTGCTGTAGACCTGGGGATCAATGCCGCAGCCTCCTGGTGCGTCATGAAAGCAGACGGTACTGTCCATGCAAAAGGTGTGATCCACCTTCCATGTGAAGAAGACCGTCTTAATCATATGATCAACCGGAAGCGTATGTACCAGCAGGCAGGGAAGAAAAGCCATTGTGTCTACCGGTGGATACGGAATGCAAACCGTGCCCTGTCGATCGAAACAGCTAGAAAACTGATAGAAGTCGCTGTCTTATATAGTGTGGACTGTATCGTATTTGAGTATCTGGATTCCAAAGGGAAGATCCGGGGGAAGAAGTTCCGTGAGAGGATCCACTTGTGGAGAAAGAACGATGTGCAAAAAAGAGTAGAGTTACAAGCACACCGTCTGGGAATGCGGCTCTCCCGTGTCTGTGCATGGGGAACTTCTAAATACGCCTTTGATGGATCCGGGGTAGTAGACCGGCACAGCATCTACCATTTCGAACATGGAAAGAAAGTATATAACTACAGTCTGTGTACGTTCCAGAATGGGAAGATCTATAATTGCGACCTGTCAGCAGCACAGAACATCGGTGCCAGGTTTTTCTTAAGGGAATATCAGAAGAAGGGAGCAGACGGGCTTCCTTCCACACCGCTCCGTACCCTAAGTACGTTACGGGAATTCGTGAACAACGGCCAGCCAATGGCGGCCTGAGTTATAGATTGGAACTGTTAATAAGATCCAGAGTCTGTCAAGGACCTGGTGTCACGGAAAAGGCAAAAGTTCCTGTCCGTGGCGGCGATGCCCCCGCACCTGTCTATCGTTGACATGGATGTGGTTCTTCTTTCTGCGGAGAGAGGTACTAAGTTCATGCTGGATCGGTAGATAATGGAACTCCCGGCTCTAAAGGTTGGGAAGCCCCGTCCGACGCCAGTCGTTCGGGGAGGTATCACACGTTTACAAATATAGAAAGGAGTAATTACAATGAATCGCGAAGAAAGATTAAAGGCATTAAATGACATAGAAGGACAACTCGGCCAGTATCTGGCGGCAGACAAAAAGAACTGGATACAGACCTATCTGTTAATGTCTGAAGTACAAGATAAGGAGCTATATATAGTTAATTATCGCTCCTACACTAAATGGGTTAACCACTTGGCTGACAGTTTATCAATCCATGTATCTACTTTATGGTCCCGGCTGAAGGCTGGAAAAAACTATGCCGAGTATGCCTCCAGAGCCAGGGAACAGGGGCGCATTGTACCCCAAATAGAAGAAATAGACGTATCGCCTGATAGTCTCAATCTCTGCGCCAAAGTTGCTGGTAAAAACGCTGTTGAGATGGATAAACTGGTGGATCAGGTGGTAGCCGGTGATTTGACAAGGGATAATTTGCGACAGGCAGCCAAAGCTAGAAAGGCTGCCGGCGAATTTGTAGCAAGAAGCCGTTTTGACTGCGTACAGGCGAAAGATAGAACGGAAATGGAAGAAAAAATAACTGCTGCAGATATTATATTGGCTTTACAATCTTCTAGCTGGCTGTTTAGTCAATCAACAGATAATCCTATATGGGAAAAAGTGATAACAGACCCAAGAGAGACGGTGAAAAAGAATTACATAAAAGAAAAATATAGAATTTTTGAGGAGTTCTCCGTTGATCCAGGAACGTCCCACCATTCTCGCCGTTTAGATGCCCTTATAGCTGAAAATATAAGCGTACCAGCTCGTGCTGATAATCCAGTTAATTTGATAGGTGTTGAGATTAAAGTAGATATCAACGACTTAAAAAATGATTGTAAAATGCAAGAGTATACAGATTTTGTAGACCAGTTTTATCTGGCCGTCCCGGATGAAGAAGATATAGTTAACGCTGCATTATCGATTAAGTTGGATACTTGGGGATTAATAATCGTATCTAAAGACGGACAGATTAAAGTCCTGCAGACTGCAGATAAGCTGCCTGCAATTATGCGTGATAAAACTCTTAACAATTTGATTTTAAAGCTGTTATAATAATAAAAGAAAAAGACCTCAAGTAAAAAACTACTTAAGGTCTTTTCTTAATTATGTAGCTATCTATCCAACCATCTCAGTAATGCAAGCAGGCGTGTGTCTGGACCAAAGCCAGCCACCTTTACCAATTAGTTCACCAGGCGTATCGACTATATTATAACCGTCCATTTTCTTCTCATCCTTTTTTTCACAGGTAGCATAAACCACATAGCCATCCACCCATTTTACGCCATATACAGGCTCAGATAACTCCTTCCCCATCGCACGAATCATTTTTCTTCCGGCAGAGATACCTTCTGTCACATCACTGTATCCGGCTGCAACCATTTGCTGTTTATTGTATCCTTCGGCAATGTAGTAAACACCATTTTCTCTTTTTCTTAAATATTTCCGCATAAAAAACTACCCCTTTCAAGCTACTCAAACTCCTGCTCCGTGTCGATAAATTGATATGGAGCATACTCTACATAGGCTGTCGGACGACTGATCGTAATAAGCTCTATCCCTTTATATCCCACAGCCTTATTTAATCTTCTCTTCAATTCTACCAAATTTTTCCCATGCTTAATTTTTAGAGCAAAGCAACCATAACTCTTTCTATCTCTAGCTATCAAATCCATTTTAAGTAGATAAGGACTTTTTATTTAGTCTATCTGTTCGAAAACGCAAAAATCTTTTTCATCTACTGCCATATCAGTATGATAATGGCCAAAGAACCATTTCTTATATTTTACAGTTTGTTTTATTGTTTCAAAATAGGGGACATTCTCTCACTACCTATTTTACACCAATAGCAAAAATAAAAATATTCGGAAGATTAAACAAAAATTCTTTACGGAAATGGAAAGAAAAATGTGTCTTACTCAATAATTTTATATGTATTAAAATATATTATATGAATATCATACATATATGCCATTACACACATATAATATTTATTATGCATAAAATATGTATAATAAATATTATATATTTTATATATGCAAGCAATTTTACATATAATATATATTTATAATACAATTTTATCTATATTAAATTATATTACAGATATGTTTACAATTAAAGCTGTACAAACATTGCTATATATATTTTATATTTTAAAAGTTTCAAACAGATAAAATATATATTATGCTTAATACTCTCAAAACATATTAAATATAATTTTATCCATACTAAATATAAATTAATATGGATAAAATTATATTTAATATTGACAAATCAGTATTTTAGATGTATCATATATTTAAGTAGTAAAACAGGTATAGCAAAAGGAAAAGAGGATAATTATGGCGATAAAAATAGGTATAGCAAATAGAAAAGGTGGCATTGGCAAAAGTTCAACAGCTCTAGCTTTAGCAGCTGGCCTACAAAACAGAGGATATAAAGTTTTGATGGTTGATACTGATCCGCAATGTAACACAACCAAAGTTTATCGAGCCAAAATAGATGGCGTGGCAACCTTGTATGACATTATTTTTTCCGGATATAAAGCATCTGATTGCGTCCAACATACAAATTATGGAGACATTATTGCTTCTGATAAAAGTTTGGAAAACTCAGACACACAGGTTAGACCAAGTCCAACTATGTACAAATATATTAAAAAAGCCCTCAAAGAAGTAGATAACAACTATGATTATATATTATTCGATACACCAGCTCATGTTGGTATCTTACTTGGCAACGTCTTAATGGCTTGCCAACGAATCATTACACCTGTCACTTGCGATTCTTTTGGCATAGAAGGCATTACTGATTTTTATGAAACCATCAAAGAATACCAGGAAGATAATGAGGACTTATCTATACTTGGATTATTAATTATCAAATACAAAGGCAGGCAAAACCTTACAAAAGACATTGAAGATAATCTATTGCCAGATTACGCGAAGTCAATGCAAACGAAAGTTTTTAAAACAAAAATTCGAGAAAGTGTTAAATGCCAAGAAGCGCAAACAATGAGACAATCTATTTATGATTATGCCCCTACCTGCACAACTGCAATAGACTATAATAAATTAATTGATGAAATTTTAGACGAATTAAAGGAGGACTAATAAATGGCGGCAACAACAACCAAAAAAGGTAGCAAAATTAATTTTGCAAAAGAAATAAATGCAACTGTACTAAATCAGGAAAAGCCTATAGCTACACCTGCCACTCCTAAAAAAGCTGGCAGACCATCTAAAGGAGATAGAAAAAAAATAACCCTATCAATCCCAGTTGAATTATATGAAGAAATGGAAATAGGCGCCAGCCTCTTCTTCAAGGGTAATAAAACCGCATATATCAACGATTTAATCAAACGTGATTTAGAACAAAACCTCGAAAAATACAAAGAATTTAAACGAATGTCCGAAGCAAGATAATTTTCTTCTAAAAAAATACACAATCTAACATACTACAGTAAGGAAGGGTAACAATGGAAAAAAATTTCGAAGGAAAAATAGGGGAATCTGACATACTGGAAATACCTGTCAAGGACCCACGCACAACTTCCACTATTGCTAACTATATAAACGTAATACTCGATTTCACCAATTTTAATCCCCCCTACTGGCTTCGTAGCGATAATGACACAGGAGAGGGCCACTGGTGGTATTACTTCAAACAAAATAACACTGTCCATGTGCTTATCGCAGAGGACGTGAGAAAGGGCTTTGTGAATCTCATGACACGAAAAAACAATAACGAAAACCTCACACGCGAAGAAATTGGTTCCTTGGAAACATATGCAGCCATATTAAATACAACCCCACATATTGGAGCACAACAAGCAACCGATACATATCCTGAATATATACTCGGAAAAATTACAAATCCGGAAAATACAAAAAAAACAAATAGAACGAAAAAAAAAGCTGGAGAAATAGACGAAGTACCCACAGTAATTCCAACTATTACCAATAAAAAATACCAAAACGCTATGACGCTAAATACAGATAGTACGGCCTACCTACAACCATTTTCATCCGTTGATAATCTCGTATACGAAAACGGACAAATATTGTTCAAAGGACTACCTGCCAGCGCTGCAACATTAAAAGAATACTTCACATCCACCGAAATAGACAACTTTGACCTACCACTACTACGTCTATTTTATGGTATAATACTTAATCGTTTTGCGAAAACATGGAAAGAAGATCAATCTATTGAAGGCTATGTCACAATATACTACCCTGATTTAGCAAAAAAACTTGGCAAATCTTCAAATATAAGCAAATCAGACGTACAATCTTGCATTGACAGTATAATGCAATTTCAAACCATAATGGGTATCATAGATAACGGTTCCAAAGGAACAGAAATAATCCCTGTATTAGTCTATATGGGAAATGATACTGAAAAAAACACTATTAGCTTTGCATCGCCATATATGGTAAAAGTAATAAAAAACGTATTCAACGCAAGCATTCGAAAAAACAAAACTGGACTACCACAACTAAAAAAAGACGGAAATCCTCAACTCTTACCAGCATACTCTTACATGATTAAAAGCAGTATAGGCAAAGAACGTAATAAAAAAGCCGTAGAAATAGTATTTGTTATCGTATCACTAATTGAACAATCAGGTAATCACTGTCCCCATATAAAAGCAAAAACTATCATAGATAGAATCCCTATTTTAAAAAACAGCATTGATAATTGTAAAACAACATCAGACAAAAATAAAATGCTAAAAAGAGCTTTTTCAAAAGCCTGGGACATATTACCAAAACACACAAAATTAAAAGAAACCTATCAAGACATTAAACTACCATTAAGCACAGATGTACCAAGTATGTCTTCTCTCGACATAGTATATAAATTTCCACATAATGGAAAAACTAAATCATAATTTTTCACTCTAAAATACAACATACTTTTCGGAGAAATGTCTTTCATTTTTCGGAGAAGTGTCCTACATTTTTCGGAGAAGTGTCCTACATTTTTCGGA
>ENA-ORUU01001039-ORUU01001039.1-human-gut-metagenome-genome-assembly--contig:-NODE-1039-length-17028-cov-2.88293_pt1 | contig 17028 bp, 16 predicted proteins | sample MGYA00242085_ERZ509221 | MGnify/ENA primary metagenome ERZ509221 (study PRJEB26280, sample SAMEA2338809) | human gut metagenome | biome: human gut; feature: human-associated habitat; material: faeces... | reverse complement strand
TAATGCGGCAGTCCCGCGGCTGACCGCACATGCTGCCGCCAGCGATGCAAGGATCGGTTCGCCACGCAGAGCCAACTCGCTTAATACCAGAATCTTTGCCAGTACAACAAAAATCAATGCCAGACCGCCATGGGTGCCTAAACGGCTATCACGCATGATTTCCAACATGCGATCGCGGCTACGTGCAGAAAATACGCCATCACAGGTATCGGCGAGGCCGTCCAGGTGGAATCCCCCGGTCATCAGCGCCAGCACAAGTACGCTAAACAGTGCCGCCAGTGGTACGCCACACCATGCCTGCAGCACCATGAAGACCAGCCCGCTAATCGCGCCAAGCAATAATCCAATTAAAGGAAAAGTAATAATACCGCGAGAATAATGCTCGAAATCCAGTCCCTGGGACCAGCGACGCGGTACAGGCAGACGCGTAATAAATGAGAGCATCGCCCAAAATAATTTACTCATTTGATTTTTACTCCAATACCCGAAACCACCAGCCATACTTCATTTGCCGCAGCGGCCAACTGCTGATTTACCCGCCCGGCAATATCACGAAAATGTCGTGCCAGACGACTCTCCGGCACAATCCCCATTCCCAATTCGTTAGTCACTAATACAACCTTTGCGGGGCAACGTTGGCAGGCAGCAATCAACGACTGAATCTCAGCATTAATCGCCTGTTCCATCGCCTGATAATCCCATTCATCAGGGTCTTTATCGCCGCCATAATCAAACAACAGATTAGTCACCATTGTGGTAACGCATTCCAGCAACACAACCTCATTCGGGTTAATGTCTGCATGAATTAATTCATCAAGATGTTGCCAGCGCTCCACTGTGCGCCAGTGCTCCGGGCGGCCTTGCCGATGATGTTCTATCCGTGCAGCCATCTCATCATCAAGGATTTGCGAGGTAGCGATATACAGAACCTGTGAAGAGTCCCCAATAAGCGCCTCTGCGTGGCGACTCTTCCCGCTCCGTGCGCCCCCCGTCACCAAAATCATCATACCGACTCCTGATTCAAATGTATGATGGTATTCATTGAACAGAACAATGGATCCCCCACCGTTGCTGACCGCAAAACATTTACGCGATTAATACTGCGCGTAATATAATTAAAAATCCAGCATTCTCAATCCATTACGAAATAAGATGGCATTACGGAATAGCCAGACTTTCTCGTGTTAACGTCCGACAAAATGCGTCATTGACAGCGGTTTCTGTGGATTGACACATTTCATTCAGATAATGAATTAATGCTACTGCCGGACCAACCAGCAAACGGGCATTGTGTTCTGAAATCCAGGCTATTGATTCAACGTCAGCGACAGATCTGCGCTGTAAAAGAACTTGTAAAACAACGCAATAGAATTATCCGGAATGGTGGCGACTATGCACTAGGGAAGGTGCGAACAAGTTCCTGATATGAGATCATCATATTCATCCGGAGCGCATCCCAGAGGGACATCATGAGCCATCAACTCACCTTCGCCGATAGTGAATTCAGCACTAAGCGCCGTCAGACCCGAAAAGAGATTTTCCTCTCCCGCATGGAGCAGATTCTGCCATGGCAGAATATGACCGCTGTCATCGAGCCGTTTTATCCCAAGGCGGGCAATGGCCGACGGCCCTATCCGCTGGAGACCATGCTGCGTATTCACTGCATGCAGCATTGGTACAACCTGAGCGACGGTGCCATGGAAGATGCCCTGTACGAAATCGCCTCCATGCGCCTGTTTGCCCGATTATCCCTGGATAGCGCCCTGCCGGATCGCACCACCATCATGAATTTCCGCCACCTGCTCGAGCAGCATCAACTGGCCCGTCAATTGTTCAAGACCATCAATCGCTGGCTGGCCGAAGCAGGCGTCATGATGACCCAAGGCACTTTGGTGGATGCCACCATCATTGAGGCACCCAGCTCTACCAAGAACAAAGAGCAGCAACGCGATCCGGAGATGCATCAGACCAAGAAAGGCAATCAGTGGCACTTTGGCATGAAGGCCCACATTGGTGTCGATGCCAAGAGTGGCCTGACCCACAGCCTGGTCACCACCGCGGCCAACGAGCATGACCTCAATCAGCTGGGTAATCTGCTTCATGGAGAGGAGCAATTTGTCTCAGCCGATGCCGGCTACCAAGGAGCGCCACAGCGCGAGGAGCTGGCCGAGGTGGATGTGGACTGGCTGATCGCCGAGCGTCCCGGCAAGGTAAAAACCTTGAAGCAGAATCCGCGCAAGAACAAAACGGCCATCAACATCGAATACATGAAAGCCAGCATCCGTGCCAGGGTGGAGCACCCGTTTCGCATCATCAAGCGGCAGTTCGGCTTCGTGAAAGCCAGATATCGGGGATCCGGACGCACCGCAACAACCGGGGAAGTATTTCTGGTTAGAGCTGTGTCAAGAGGGATTTCTCAGCCCCTCACTCACCGGCTCAGTCTCAGGGCAGAAGCATTAATACACTCAGTTCATGTCTTATACAGGAATGGGCATAGGGGGAGCTGGCGTGTCACTGCTGATTTTACGCATCAGCGTTCATGTATCTGCACTCTGATACAGAATGCTTCACAGCGCTCTGTTACCGGAGAGATTTACTCTCTTAGGTTATTCTGGCAAATCCTTTACGTTACTCTCTGATGACTTCTTATATTTATAATACCAATCAGACAACCTTATCCCATCGGTGATATCAGTCTCCTGCTCGCCAGGAACGGGCTGACTCACTGTAACCACCTCCGAAAACAACTCTGCAATTATCAGAACGCCTGCTTCTCTCCCTGTCCTCACGAAAACTATCCCCTCTTTATCGCGCGTGCGTGCGGAAGCATCTTTTCGCAACACCCCCCTCCGGGATTCCGCTACGGCTCTGCCATCGCAATCCCCCCGTTTATCTCCGGACAGCCACATTCCCGATTATTTTTTACGTTTCTCCCCGGTTGTTATGCCGGTGAAGGTGGCGCGCTGTTTTCATGACCACACCGGCTGGTTTAACAACATCCGGAGGAACATTCTCATGGCTACCGTACATCGGTTGATGCCGCTCACAGTTGATGTCTGAGAACCACAGGGCTGGCAGCAGAAAACCAGCCCTGTGGTAAAATACAGTAATAGCGGCGTACATCAGGCACGCCGCTCACTCGTCCACAGATCATATACGTCATTATACTGCGCGATAACGGAGGGCTTCAGCACCCGGTCATTTCTGAGCGGGTATGAATACCATTGATGATGCGAAGCAGCCACGGGCAGAAACGTTCTTCACAACCAGGTGCCTCCATCTTCACTGCAGTCTGAATGTGCCGGCTTGTTATCCACCAGAAATGGTATGCTCCGGTACATGCATACCCCGGAGACTATAAACGCACTGAATCATAGCCTCCCACCTCAGCAGGAGGCAGTCAGCTTTCAGGCGGAAAAACGTTGCAGTTAAAGATCGTGAGAATCGCTGTTTCGTTGCATAGCAACCCGAACAGTTGTAGTGAAACATTTTACCTGCATCAGCACATGGTCAGGCGCCGTCTGTATGGCGTGGAATACTGATGTTTCGGCTGATGGCAAGCCTCATTCTCTGTGGAAACAGGGGCGCGCATTAGCTTCTCAACCAGAGAGTGTCACAAAGACAAATATTGCTGAAAATCGCATTCATCGTTCAGGCGTGAATGCCCGGAGACAAAAGCCGCTGTCCACACAGTCCCCCTCTGACCTGAACAAAAAGCATACACACAACAGGCTCACCTGACCCCGAAAAACCATAACTTCAGCAATACCAGTGACACCAGCACGTTACCTCAGTGCCACATCTTCAGACCGCGATCAATCTGAAATGTGACTATCGGGGCAATATCCCTGCTTTGTGGTACACGATAACCAGAAAACATCCCCTGAACCGCCAGCCAGAAAGACTGGCCACAAATGTCAACGACAGATGAAAAGTGATCCACTTATATCTCCACCAACGGCCCAATATTGATCCACCGTTTTACTCAGGATTAGCTTCTGCTATAACCCCGGCCTTTCGTTTCTGTCTGAGTCGATAGCTTTCTCCTTTGATTTGAACGACATGTGAGTGGTGTAAGATACGGTCCAGCATCGCTGAGGTCAGTGCTGCATCACCGGCGAACGTTTGATCCCACTGCCCGAACGGCAGATTGGATGTCAGGATCATTGCGCTCTTTTCGTAACGTTTAGCGATGACCTGGAAGAACAGCTTTGCTTCTTCCTGACTGAACGGCAGATAGCCTATTTCATCAATGATGAGCAGGCGGGGGGCCATTACTCCACGCTGAAGCGTCGTTTTATAACGGCCCTGACGTTGTGCCGTAGATAACTGAAGTAACAGATCTGCTGCTGTTGTGAAGCGAACTTTGATACCTGCACGGACTGCTTCATAGCCCATCGCTATTGCCAGATGGGTTTTCCCCACACCTGATGGCCCCAGTAATACGATATTTTCATTACGTTCTATGAAGCTGAGTGAGCGTAACGACTGGAGTTGCTTCTGCGGTGCTCCGGTGGCGAATGTGAAGTCATACTCTTCGAACGTTTTCACCGCCGGGAAGGCTGCCATTCGGGTATACATCGCCTGTTTACGTTGATGACGTGCCAGTTTTTCTTCATGAAGCAGATGCTCCAGGAAGTCCATATAACTCCATTCCTGGTCTACTGCCTGTTGTGACAGCGCAGGCGCTGCGCTTATAAGCGCTTTCCAGTTGCAACTGCCCGGCGAGCACCATCAGTCGTTGATGTTGCAGTTCCATCATCACGCCACTCCTCTGCAGAATGAGTCGTAGATGGAGAGTGGATGATGCAGGGGGTGTTTGTCGAAGTTCACCAGATTTTCATCAAGATGCACGTCATACTCTTTTTTCTCCGGAGGCAGTGCCAGCATGGACTGCTGCTCTTCGAGCCAGCGATCGCAGGGACGTGCCTGGATTGTTTCATGCTTTCGTTGGTTAGCGACATCGTGCAGCCAGCGCAGACCGTGGCGGTTGGCTGTTTCAACATCGACAGTGATCCCCATCGGGCGCAGGCGAGTCATTAGTGGGATGTAAAAACTGTTACGGGTGTACTGCACCATCCGTTCCACCTTACCTTTAGTCTGTGCCCTGAAGGGGCGACACAGTCGGGGAGAGAAGCCCATCTCCTTGCCGAACTGCCACAGCGAAGGATGGAACCGGTGCTGACCGGTCTGATATGCGTCACGTTGCAGAACCACAGTTTTCATATTGTCATACAACACTTCGCGCGGCACACCACCAAAGAAGCGGAACGCATTACGATGGCAGGTCTCCAGCGTGTCATAACGCATATTGTCAGTGAATTCGATGTACAGCATTCGGCTGTATCCGAGAACAGCAACGAACACGTGAAGCGGTGAGCGACCATTACGCATAGTGCCCCAGTCAACCTGCATCTGTCGTCCGGGTTCAGTTTCGAACCGAACGGCAGGCTCCTGCTCCTGAGGAACCGAGAGAGAACGAATGAATGCCCTGAGAATGGTCATTCCGCCACGATATCCCTGGTCTCTGATCTCGCGAGCGATTACCGTTGCCGGGATTTTGTAAGGATGAGCATCGGCGATGCGTTGACGAATATAATCCCGGTATTCATCCAGGAGTGAAGCAACAGCAGGTCGCGGCGTATATTTTGGCGGCTCAGATTTTGCCTGCAAATAACGTTTAACGGTATTGCGGGAGATCCCCAGTTCTCTGGCAATCGCCCGGCTACTCATTCCCTGCTTGTGCAGGATTTTAATTTCCATAACTGTCTCAAAAGTGACCATAAGCTCTCCTGAATCAGGAGAGCAGATTACCCCCTGGATCTGATTTCAGGCGTTGGGTGTGGATCACTATTGCACCGTTCGTGACAACAAAAGGGGTAAGCTGAAATCGTTTATGGATTACATCGACATATGCCTGGCAGAGAATGTCCGGAATGACGAGGTTATCTTTGCGGAGATTAAGGCAATGGTATACGGGCCGACGTTCCATGCCGCGTTACTACATTCAGCCCGGACGTAAAATGCGCCCGTCAAAAAGAACGGTTCGCTTCGAAACTCAGCCAGGATACCACCTCTCCGCCACACCCGGGAAGAAGTTGATATGGTGGTTGCCGGACAACAGCGCTCCTGGATTGACTGCTGCATCACTCAACCACGCTGAATATCAAAGGAGAGCGTTACCGGTTAAAAGAGAAACGTAAAGCTGTGGTGATGACCCAAAACGCAACGCCTGTCAGTGAGGATGAAATGGTGAAAAGCGGACAGCATCAGTAACGGAAGTATCTTAGCGGGTACGAAAATGGCAGGATCGTGACATTGACAGAATATCTCCTGATCATCCTGAATGACTGCAGTTGCTGTAGAAAAGTAAGCTGTCTCCACCCACGGCACCACTTAACAGGCATTCCGTAACTTCCCCCAGACTTACTATGACGCATTATCGGTGCACTGAAAACGGGAGAGTGCGCTTAAAACCGCAGACCGCATGCGGGTGTTACTGCATGACAGTCTGGCCGTATTGTGAGATGTCGGCAGGAACCGATGTCCGCGCAGGGGGGAACTTCCTGCAGTACCTGACGCTTCAAATGGTATTAACCGTAGGGTGTTGTTGGTTCCGGATCGCGGAAATGGGAGCACAGGTCTGCTACGGGGTGTACCTCTGACAGTATATCCGGCTCGCTCATCTGACAGCCTCTCTCCCGGAAAAGACCAAAAATGAGATCGTCTCCTCAACAGCAGAGAAGAGGTCTTGACAGACAGGCTACATTGCATACGATTTATGAAGAAAAAGACAGCAAATATGGAGGTTATAGCGGAGAATACCCTACGAAATTCCTATGAAAAACGATTGAAAAAAATATCAAATTCGATTCGTTTTTATATGCTTTTTGGGAGCGTGGCGATGACGAACTGTTGCATGTGCAGAGGAGAATGCACCCGGAAGCACCAGAATCATCCAGAAAGGCAGAACGATTACGCATCAAACCAGGAGACAGCAATATCAAGGTAATATACTGATTTAAAATGAATTTACAGCAATACGTAAAAACATTTTTTACTTAAAGGAGACAGATGCGCTGAAGAAAGTGCAGGTATTTTTATATAAAAATGAGAAGTTTACGGGATGTATATCCGGCACACTATGACCGGAGAATATCAGTCAAGCTTAAAAAGACAATAAATACAGTGAGTTAAATACACAGAGAAAACGTAGTATCAGAGGGTACATCTTACAACAGAGACTGAATTTCCGGTTTTTCATAACCGGCGCATTCCGGAAAGTGCAGGCGGCCCGGAGGTTTTCTGACGCCACTACCTGGTAGATTGTTCTGTACATCATGTACGGAGGTTTTTGTTTGCTTTTTTAAAATCTGCAAATGTGAGAAAAGCAGGTGAGGTGTATTGTGGGAAAGGAACTGGATGATATCTGCACCAGCTGTCCGTATATCGATGCTGTAAAACGGCACAAACAACAGCTCGGTGCCATAGAGGAATATACACAGTGGTTAAAAAAAGAACCACGGGCATCTTATTTTTTTCTGTTCCAGCTGTATACCCGCATTCACAATACATTTTTCTCCCAAAAGCAACAACTCCCGTTCACTCCCGGTGGCACTCACTGCCCGGAACCTGATGTCACCCTTCGGGACTTAACGCTTTCCCCTGGCTACCACAGTGATTATGCCCCTCAACCCATTCCGGAGATGGACAGTTCTGCTGTTGTTCCCCCAACTAATGAAAACACCTCGCCTCCGGAAGATACTCCCGACAACACTCCGGCCGGAGGCAATACCGGACAAGCGGAAAAGACCAGAAACGCAGGACTCACACCCATTCCTGAAAAACGTTCAGGAATGCCCCCGGAACATCTGCGGTTTGCCACGGGGTTTCCATCGCAACCGAAGATTGCCGGTCCCAGAGAAAAGCCGATGCGCACCGTGCATCCGGATAAAATCTACCGTGAAATTATATGGTTCTGCTCCAGTTACCTGCTGAAATCCGGACCAGAGGCTACGAGGACGATTATCAACTCAGTATTCTCTGAATGGGCCAGCATAAACAATGATTACCCCTCCCCCTTTTCGTGGGTGGACAGCAGGGACAGTGAACAGTGTGACTGGTTATGGAACGCCATGCAGGTCCGGTGTGTGGGAACCCCGCTGAATCCCCTTACCCCGGAGCAGAAATACTGGTTTGCCTGCGCCACGTTTGATAACTGGGAGGGCTGGAATGAGCAACAGGTACAGTTTTTACTGGAAAGTAATCCCAGACGGAACAGAGCGAAGTTTACGCAGGTCTCCTTCCAGGCCCCCAGGATTCAGCATAAAGCGATTCTTCTTGATGAGCTGAAAAGTGCCCGGGAGCAACAAAAAAGGCGTGATGAACGTGCTGATGGTTCCGTCCCTCTGAAACTGTCCGGAAAAATCCACAAACAGCTTGAAAGTATTGCCCGAAGTCGTGGTGTCCTCCCAAAAAAACTGCTGAATGAAATGATTGAGCAGGCGTACCATGATTTGGTGGCAACCAGGCAGAACAGCCAAATCGATTCCAGATAATTTCAGACAGATATTATTTCCGTGAATCCCCCGCCACCTTTCCGGTGCGCGGGGTTTTGTCTTTTTTCACCGGGAATACATGTATGAATCCGTCTGATGCCATTGAGGCAATTGAAAAACCGCTCTCCTCCCTGCCTTACTCACTTTCCCGTCACATCCTGGAACATCTGCGCAAACTCACCAGTCACGAACCCGTGCCTGGCATTATGGGTAAAAGCGGGGCCGGTAAATCCTCACTCTGTAATGCGCTGTTTCAGGGGGAGGTCACCCCGGTCAGTGATGTTCACGCCGGCACCCGGGAAGTGCAGCGCTTCCGTCTGAATGGCCATGGTCACAGCATGGTTATCACTGACCTGCCCGGGGTGGGCGAGAGCCGGGACAGGGATGCAGAGTATGAAGCCCTGTACCGTGACATTCTGCTCGAACTGGCCCTGGTACTGTGGCTGATTAAAGCCGATGACCGTGCCCTGTCTGTGGATGAGTATTTCTGGCGACACATCCTGCACCGGGGACATCAGCGGGTACTGTTTGTGGTGATGCAGGCCGATAAAACGGAGCCCTGCCATGAATGGGATATGGCCGGTATTCAGCCTTCTCCCGCAGAGGCACAGAACATTCGCGAAAAAACGGAGGCGGTATTCCGTCTGTTCCGGCCCGTACATCGGGTTGTTGCCGTATCGGCCCGCACCGGCTGGGAACTGGATACGCTGGTCAGTGCGCTCATGACAGCACTTCCCGACCATGCCGCCAGTCCCCTGATGACCCGCCTGCAGGACGAGCTGCGCACGGAGTCTGTCCGGTCTCAGGCCCGTGAACAGTTTACCGGTGCGGTGGACCGGATATTTGACACGGCGGAGAAACCCTCTTCACCGGCACCATCAACCGCACGGAAGTCCATCCCCGGGAAGTGATTAAACGCGCCCTGTACCACAATGCCGCTGCCGTGGTACTGGCACACAATCACCCGTCCGGTGAAGTCACACCCAGTAAGGCAGACCGGCTTATCACCGAACGTCTGGTACAGTCACTGGGCCTGGTGGATATCCGGGTGCCGGACCATCTGATAGTCGGTGGCAACCAGGTTTTCTCCTTTGCCGAACATGGTCTGCTTTAACCCTTCACAACCACATCACACCTGTTTTCACTTTTATCTTCTGTCTTCAGAGGTATCCCATTATGAAAATTATCACCCGTGGTGAAGCCATGCGTATTCACCAACAACATCAGACATCCCGTCTTTTTCCGTTCTGTACCGGTAAATACCGCTGGCACGGCAGTGCTGAAGCGTATACCGGTCGTGAAGTGCAGGATATTCCCGGTGTGCTGGCCGTGTTTGCTGAACGCCGTAAGGACAGTTTTGGTCCGTATGTCCGGCTGATGAGCGTCACCCTGAACTGAGTGGGAATTCTGATGAGCAGAATTATCGCCACTACCGGACCATTCTTAGCCGATTTTCTGTAAGGATTTTATCGTGTCAGACACACTCCCCGGGACAACACTTCCCGACGACAATCACGACCGCCCCTGGTGGGGGCTGCCCTGCACCGTGACGCCCTGTTTCGGGGCACGTCTGGTGCAGGAGGGTAACCGGTTGCATTACCTTGCCGACCGCGCCGGTATCAGAGGCCTGTTCAGCGATGCAGATGCGTACCACCTGGACCAGGCCTTTCCGCTGCTGATGAAACAACTGGAACTCATGCTCACCAGCGGTGAACTGAATCCCCGCCATCAGCATACCGTCACGCTGTATGCAAAAGGGCTGACCTGCAAAGCCGATACCCTCAGCAGTTGTGGTTACGTTTATCTGGCTGTTTATCCGACGCCCGAAATGAAAAATTAACTCTCCAGAATAGCCTTCTGCTACGGCCTGGTGTTTTCACCACGCCACTTTTCCATTTTTATATCTGCATATCAGGAAAATCTTCAGTATGAAAACATTACCTGTATTACCCGGGCAGGCGGCCAGTTCTCGCCCGTCTCCTGTTGAAATCTGGCAGATACTGCTGTCCCGACTGCTGGACCAGCACTATGGCCTCACACTGAATGACACACCTTTTGCCGATGAACGTGTGATTGAGCAGCATATTGAGGCAGGCATTTCACTGTGTGATGCGGTGAACTTTCTCGTGGAAAAATACGCGCTGGTGCTACCGACCAGCCGGGATTCAGCGCCTGTACCCGCTCTCAGTTAATAAACAGCATCGATATCCTCCGGGCTCGCAGGGCGACCGGCCTGATGACCCGCGACAATTACAGAACGGTAAATAACATTACCCTGGGTAAGTATCCGGAGGCGAAATGATGACACTGGAAGCCGACAGCGTTAACGTACAGGCGCTGGATATGGGGCACATTGTCGTTGACATTGATGGTGTTAATATCACTGAACTGATTAATAAGGCCGCTGAAAACGGTTATTCACTCCGCGTGGTGGATGACCGTGACTCTACCGAAACACCGGCAACTTATGCCAGCCCTCACCAGTTGCTGTAAGACAATGCAGTGATGCAGGGTATAGTGCCATTAACCACAGAAACAGCACTGTTGTCCTGTATTAAGCAGGCAAGAGAAGATGTCCTTACCCTGCGCCATCTGCAGCTTCTGCACCAGAACCGGTGAATCTCACTCAACAGGCTTCATTTCCCCTGACGCCAGCCTGAATACAGCTGGCGTTTTCATTTATAAACAGAAAGGAAAACCGATAATAATGGAATGGACGCCCCGACCATGAAGCAACGGTAGGATATTACTGATAAACCTTCCAGTGGAGGTGCGTTATGGCCGTTTTAACGATTAGCATTGACCTGACAAAAAATGAATTCCAAATCCACGGTCTGGGTAGGAACAGAAAAATCTAAGCTCAGAAAACGGATTAAAGTAAGCGTCAACGGAGCACCGTATTGACGCTTATTTATTGGTGAGAACTACGTTCCATGGCAGGAGTTCGTCAACACGGTTGGAGGGCCATTCCGGCAGTATGCTCAGAATATGGCGCAGATACGCTTCCGGATCGATACCGTTCAGACGGCAGGTGCCTGCTTTTCCGGCAACAAGCAGGAATCTCAGCGCTGAAGCAGGAATTAGAGGTAAAAACGCCCTACCGGGCCATGAATCGCCCGGTCATTGGAGTAGTAACCAAAGCAGATTTAGCCAGCATGGAACAAATATCTTTGGTGAAATGTTGGTTACGGGAAGCTGGAGCGCACAACGTGTTAGTAACCAGTGCGGTTAATAACCATGGAGTTGCAGAACTTTTAGCCTTGCTGCATACAGAAGATGTCTGTCGCTAATTTCGATAGGTTATCAGATGGGAATGATGACTTTGATACACAGAAAAGAATCAATGAGCAATGAGGGTTGCCGGGCAACCCTCATTGAATAAAACAGGAATTACTTCGCTTCGCCGTTTTTCATTTCGCCCATAGCTTTCAGCTTTTTGGAGATATCGCGGCGTTCTTTGGAGAGCTCGGCATTTTTGATGATGTAATCGTCAACACGATCTTCATAGTCACCTTTCATGCTGGCGATGATGCCCTGGATTGCTTCAACGCTCATCCCCGGCTTGATGTAATCGCTCAGGTTGTCCAGCAGCAGGACGCGCTTCTGGTTGTCACGGATCTTTTTCTCAACGTCCTGAATTTCACGTTGCAGTTTGTTCTTACGACGGAACAGACGAACAAATTCCAGTACGTCCTGGAATGAAGGCTTGGTAGTTTCCATTTTTATACCCCTGATAATGTGAGAGTCGGATTCGTTTAAGCAACCGCTATTCGTTAGGGCCAACATTACTCATAGCTGCCGCAGATGACAATGCTTTTATCCCTTTTCACTATCATACCCTTTATCCTTGCTGAATCGAAGCAGCAGCAAGATGATTCTGAAGTTCAGGAATTATTTGCGCAAGGCCCGGCAAATCAGATTCGATAGCAACTCAAGCTGATGCGCCGTTTCCATGTTCAGCCACACATAACCATAGATTGGTGTTTCCACAACCTTCAGGTCATGGTGGTTATTGAGCAACTGACGCAGCTCTTCCACAGCATCGTTCAATTTTTCCGTATTGGCAAAAACCGGCTGCGGATTACCTTCGTACAGCGCATGAACAAGGCTCAGCAGTATTTGCTGCATCATGTGCTGGGTATCACGAAGTTTTTGCGCGTTCAATAACACGAAATGGCTGGGGCGCGTGGCCCAGTATGCATTGATTTGCAACTCCAGCATACAAACCAGATTGCGGTTAATGGTCTGGATACCTTCATATATCGATTTTGGAATACGGGTTTCTTTGCTGGCGGGCGCAATCAGTCCACGCATTTTCACGGCATCGGTCAGGAGTTTTTGTAGATGGCTTTCCAGACGTGGGCGTTCGAGTAAGTTCGGTGAGAATGCAGATTGATAGACCCGATTATACTCGGTCAGACTTTTCGCCAGTTGAATGCGCCAGTGGATGAACGCCCGTTGTGGCCAGATACCGGTAAACAACATTGCCAGTAAAGAGCCGAGGATCACATCGCCGCTTCGCCATAACGCCGTATCAATTTCACCTGTCGGGGAACCCACAACAATTGCCAGCGTCACCCCAATCAATAAACCTTGATACGGTTTCTTGCCCAGCGCCAGCCAACCGCAAAGGAACATGGCCGCCGCGCACCAGACTAACATCAGCGGTAACGAGATTAACTCCAGTTGCAGAGCGATAAGACCTAAAATCGAACCCAACACCGTACCGCCAATACGCTCAAAGGCGCGAGGGACAACGTTACCCCAGAACGAGATTGGCCCCATAATCACCACCATGGTGACCAGCGGCCAGGTGCTTTCCGGGATAGTAAACAGGCGGATAATGAGAAAAGTGAGCAGGAATGCCAGCGCGACCCGAGTACCATGCACAATGCGGTAATGGCGGTATACCCGGATTTCAAACGGGCTTAATGACTTATCGGCACGCACGCAGAAACTCCGTAATGAGATTAAAAGCGCTCATAACTCATCTGTCGGCCAGAAGGCGCGCCTCTGAATTATCCGACGGACAAACCGGGAACAGTGTAATTTCCCGGCAGGAGCGAAAAAATTGAAAGGCGCATCTTACTCTTTTCGCTTTCAAAAAAAAGAGTGGTCATCGCGTTAACACACCGCCCTGAGATGAATTAGTGATGTTTTGGCTGCACCGCAACATACATTTCGATATCCCAGTACCCATCTTCCGCGCCATTGTTCAAATAAACCTCGAAGCAGGGCTTTGGTAACATTTCATAAGCACTGTCCTGCAAGAGACTATTAAAGAACTGATACCAGGGTTTAGCAAAATCATCACCGACTACACGAGCTACCGCCACCGCATACTGACCACCTGTAATTTCTGTCAGAATGACGCCCTCACTGTTTTCGGGAAGCGTAAAGTAACCCGGCACCGTCACGACGGTGTCGCAGCGTAATTTTTCGGCGGGTGTTTCATCTGGATTGTCGTAATAGACAGCAACCCACTCCTTCGGCACAATATTTTTGCTATCTACCCACATCATCAACTGCTCAAAGCCTTTCTTTACCGTCTGTTCCCACGGGCCAACGAGATGGAAACCTGCAACGGTACGTTTCTCTTCCTGCTTAATCTCGTAGTTCATGACGCCTCCATTGATACTGTTTTTATATACAGTATAGTTGCAAAATTAAAACCACAAGGAATGAGTGTTGATTATGCGAGCAGACTCGCACTCCTGCCAGTCTGCTGCAAAAGAAAGGTCAGGCCTTATGGTGGAAATAATCACTCAGGCGAGAAAACATGCTGCCTTCCCCGACAGATTCCAGGGTAACCAGCGGCCAGTGCGCCACCTGTTTATCACGGTCGTAAAGTTCAATTTCCCCTACCCGCTGATGGGCGCTAATTGGCGCGGTGAGTTCTTTACCATCAAGGGTATATTTGGCTTTGATATGTGGAATTTCGGCTTTCGGTAGCACCATCCAGAACTCTTGTTCCGTTCCCAGGGCGATATTTTCTTTATCACCATACCAGATGCGTTCCGTACCGACCTTTTTCCTACGGTGCAAAATTTGCACCGTAGTAAAGTTTTGTTGCCCCCAACGCAGTAATTTTTTTGCCTCTTCCTCACGACCTTTTGCGCTGTCAGCACCCATTACCACTGCAATGAGGCGACGCTGCCCGTCTACAGCCGAAGCAATAAGATTAAACCCGGCACCAGAAGTATGGCCCGTTTTCAGGCCGTCAACATTCATGGTCTTATCCCACAATAACCCGTTACGGTTTTGCTGGGTGATACCGTTCCAGGTGAGGCTTTTCTCACTGTACATATGATAAAACTCGGGCTCGCCGTGGATGATAGCACGAGAAAGCACAGCTAAATCATAAGCCGAGCTATGCTGGCCAGGTGCATCCAGACCATGCACTGTTTCAAAATGCGTATCCTTGAGATGCAGCTTCTCGGCATAGTTGTTCATCATTTCAACAAACTGCCGTTGCCCACCGGCAATATAGTCAGCCAGAGCAACACAAGCGTCATTTCCGGAATCCACAATTAAACCACGGCTTAAATCACGTACCGATACGCGATCGCCCTCTTTCAAAAACATCAGTGAAGAACCGACAAACACCGGATTATCTTTCGCCCACGCATCGCGCCCCACGGTGACAATATCGTCTGGCGTAATGCGATGACTATCGATAGCGCGATCCACGACATAACCCGTCATCAGCTTTGTCAGGCTGGCGGGATTGCGCTGTTGATGCTCATTACCCGCGGTGAGGATCTGACCGGTGGTGTAATCCATCAATACCCAGGACCCGGCATGAATCTCTGGAGGCTGAGGTGAAAAAGGAATGTTTTCCGCCGCAAAACCAGACGATAAGTTAAAAACGAACAAAGAAGCAGCAATAATAAGACGGCGTTTCAACAGCAAACCCTCAGGAGTTTCAAATAGCTGTTCTTTTTACGGAAATACTTATGAACTGGCTGGAATAAAGTGCAAGAAAATGTGACTACCCTCTCATTTTTATCTGACATGATCTGTTGCCACTCGCTGCCAAATTGTGGCGCTAAAGCTGATTAGCACGGTGATATTTGATACTCTGGCAGACAGCAGAAATAACGGATTTAACCTAATGATGAATGACGGTAAGCAACAATCTACCTTTTTGTTTCACGATTACGAAACCTTTGGCACGCACCCCGCGTTAGATCGCCCTGCACAGTTCGCAGCCATTCGCACCGATAGCGAATTCAATGTCATCGGCGAACCCGAAGTCTTTTACTGCAAGCCCGCTGATGACTATTTACCCCAGCCAGGAGCCGTATTAATTACCGGTATTACCCCGCAGGAAGCACGGGCGAAAGGAGAAAACGAAGCCGCGTTTGCCGCCCGTATTCACTCGCTTTTTACCGTACCGAAGACCTGTATTCTGGGCTACAACAATGTGCGTTTCGACGATGAAGTCACACGCAACGTTTTTTATCGTAATTTCTACGATCCTTACGCCTGGAGCTGGCAGCATGATAACTCGCGCTGGGATTTACTGGATGTTATGCGTGCCTGTTATGCCCTGCGCCCGGAAGGAATAAACTGGCCTGAAAATGATGACGGTCTACCGAGCTTTCGCCTTGAGCATTTAACCAAAGCGAATGGTATTGAACATAGCAACGCCCACGATGCGATGGCTGATGTGTACGCCACTATTGCGATGGCGAAACTGGTAAAAACGCGTCAGCCACGCCTGTTTGATTATCTCTTTACCCATCGTAATAAACACAAACTGATGGCGTTGATTGATGTTCCGCAGATGAAACCCCTGGTGCACGTTTCCGGAATGTTTGGAGCATGGCGCGGCAATACCAGCTGGGTGGCACCGCTGGCGTGGCATCCTGAAAATCGCAATGCCGTAATTATGGTGGATTTGGCAGGAGACATTTCGCCATTACTGGAACTGGATAGCGACACATTGCGCGAGCGTTTATATACCGCAAAAACCGATCTTGGCGATAACGCCGCCGTTCCGGTTAAGCTGGTGCATATCAATAAATGTCCGGTGCTGGCCCAGGCGAATACGCTACGCCCGGAAGATGCCGACCGACTGGGAATTAATCGTCAGCATTGCCTCGATAACCTGAAAATTCTGCGTGAAAATCCGCAAGTGCGCGAAAAAGTGGTGGCGATATTCGCGGAAGCCGAACCGTTTACGCCTTCAGATAACGTGGATGCACAGCTTTATAACGGCTTTTTCAGTGACGCCGATCGTGCAGCAATGAAAATTGTGCTGGAAACCGAGCCGCGTAATTTACCGGCACTGGATATCACTTTTGTCGATAAACGGATTGAAAAGCTGTTGTTCAATTATCGGGCGCGCAACTTCCCGGGGACGCTGGATTATGCCGAGCAGCAACGCTGGCTGGAGCACCGCCGCCAGGTCTTCACGCCAGAGTTTTTACAGGGTTATGCAGATGAATTGCAGATGCTGGCACAA
>ENA-ORUU01001037-ORUU01001037.1-human-gut-metagenome-genome-assembly--contig:-NODE-1037-length-17062-cov-12.1556_pt1 | contig 17062 bp, 20 predicted proteins | sample MGYA00242085_ERZ509221 | MGnify/ENA primary metagenome ERZ509221 (study PRJEB26280, sample SAMEA2338809) | human gut metagenome | biome: human gut; feature: human-associated habitat; material: faeces... | reverse complement strand
CTTTAATCTTCACAACCTCAAAATTTTTTTCACCAAACACGCGTTCACCATTTTCACCTTACAAAAAACAAAATAGAGTGGTCACACATGTAACCACTCATTTATAAATTAGTAAGTTAAAACTGTAAATGTTTCTACGTCAATATTGCCAACACACTTAATAAAATGTCCTACATTGTAATCAAGATTTATCGTTGTTTTATGTGTAACAAACCCACGATCAGTAACAACATTGATAATCACATCAGTATTAGACTTATTAACTCTTAAAACAATTTCACCATAGTATGATGTGCAAGTAGCTTTAGTAAGGTATGTTGAATCAATAAAAAACTGAACCTCTTGTGTGCATTTACCACTAAACACGGTTTTATAAACTTTATTTGGTATAAAGTCAACACCTCTAATTTGTGTTCCAACGTCACCATGTTTATCCGTTTTTAAGTCAAAGTATTTAACAACATTATTAGATGTACTTTCCAGCGAATCGCCACAACCGTGGTTAACATCATCTAAATTCCGTTTATAAATATTTTCTGCTAGATATACTTCGCACCTGTTAAAATCATCAACATACAATGGACTATCACCAGTAAATCCTATAATCGTGTTTTTAACAATATCAGCTTTAATATACCCTGTGGCGTTTGGAAAGAAATCAAATAAATAAGGTGTTTTAACTGTATTGTAGAATAGGTTTTTTAAAACTTTGGCTTCAACATCTAACCTTTTATCACCAACACTAGAAACAACAAAACCTTTTGAATTTACATGTTCTTGTGACTGCCAAAAGCTATTATTTTCAACAATCAATTCTCGGCATAAGCAATCTTTATTATTTGACACATGAACGCCATGTTCAAATCCCTCAATCCAGTTATTAGTCACAAACAATCCCACACAATACTCAACCATAATAGAATATTGGGACTTATATATGTTCGACAAATTTACGTGTACATCATCAGATCCATTGAAATAGAAACCAACATTACACCAGCTTGTCACACACTTATTAAATCTAGTAATCTGAGGCGAAAACATATTAAAACCATAATTCGGTGTGATAGGCCTACCCCAAATAGTTATACTGTCAAAAGTACTTTCATTGATATTAATGCATTTGAAACCACCCTCACATTTTTTATTAAAAGTAATCTTAAAATTTTTAAAGTGATGGTTATACGTCCAATGATTGTCGCCACTTCTAGCAACATTAAAGCAATAATCAACACCCTTGTAATTTAAAATACTTGAATCACCGTCTCCATATATAGTAAGACCGCGCTCACAGTCTACGTTTAAACTACTTTCAATAGAATACATACCAGATGGAATATATATACTTTTTTTATTATTGACAGCATAAGTAATTAAATTATTTATAGTATTACTGCAATCGTCAGTATTATCACTTTTACAACCTAAAGTTTTTATATTAATAGTATCCCCTATAGGTATAGCGTAGTAATCACCAACTTTAACACCAATAATATTTTGCGTTGCTGATACTAAGTATATATTACCACCACCATCATCCGGCATGTAAAAGCCTCTAGTTTCAAATGTGTCACCAACTTCTATACCAGAAACATTAATGAATGTGTCAAATGTTTCTTTTTTTATGTTTTTCTTAAATGTTTCAGAAGCTACAACAACATTATACACAAGCCCGTCTGTATCACACATATCAACATAGTCATAATCCGCGGTTTTTTTAGGCTTACTATAAATTAAAGGTTTTTTTGGTTTTAATTCAATGGTATCTGCATTAATTTTTTTATCATCGCTAATAGTTTCAGTGTCACTACCTGTCACGTTTTTAATAGAACCATTTTTCATAACCTGCGTATGTAAAGAGTCAATAGTGTCAATTAAAGTGCCTATAATATGTCTTTCATAATTTCCATTGACATCGTCAACTTTGTTACCCTCAGCAGTTTCCTGCCAGACACCTTTAACGGTTTCTACCTTATTACCACCTACTGTAATATTCACATTATTACGATAGTCAAATGTAACAGCACCTACAACACTATCAATCTTATTACCCCGTATGTTTTCAGACCTTTCACCGTTAACGCTAGCGTGATAGCTTTCGGCTCTAATATTTTTATCACCACCTATCACTTCAATGCTATCATCATCAACAGTCTTAGTCTCACTCTGGCTTTTAACAACCCTATCGCCAGTAGTAGAATCCTCAACACTACCACTCTTAATAACCCTCTTACCAGTAACGCTTTCAGTCTTACTCATAGAAGAATCAACAACATTCCCAGCAACAGTGCTAGTAACATCACCCTGTACTGTAACTCTAACATCACCGCCAATATTTTCAACAGCGTCACCAGTTAACTTCTCACTCTTCTCAATACCATCAACTAACACACTGTTCCCAACACCACTGTCAACAAATCCTTTAACGCATTCACCTTTATCAAACTGAATACGATTCATATTACCCGTAATCTCAACACCAACAGGGCAACTTCCAACCATAACACAGTTACTGATAACCGAATTGCTCACACCAAACTTAACATATCTCTTCCCAATCAGTGCACTAACAGTTCTAAACACACAGTTGTCAACAACAACTCTACCGCTTCCACTAACATCCAGTCCGTTCTCTACAGCGTGATTAAATACTACGTCACTAATCTGCAAATCAACGTCAACCTGAGCCTTAATCAAGTCATACCCGTCCGTGACAAACACATTAGTAATAATACCACTACCAACAGTAATATCAATCAAATTCACGTTGTTAACCTGAATATCCATGTTACCGTCAAAACCAAGGCCGTTCAAACTAAATTCATCAACGTGGCCATTCAGCAGAGGTCTAGTAGCACCACCTTTAAGAACAATCCTTGTATTATACCTATCATAACCAAACATTGTACATTTTCCAGCAATATCCAAAGAATTACAAAGATAACTGCCAGACGGAAAATAAACAGCCATACCACCGTGAGATTGTGCATAGTCAATACAACCCTGGATTGCTTCGGTGTCATCCTTGCTCCCATCACCACTAGCCGGTTCTAATCCAGCAGGCGGGAACTTAACGTTCAGCATATAAGTAGCCAACACCTCAGCCAGAACCTTTTCAATCTCACCAGAGGAAATGTACTCGCGAATTAAGTCTGCGATATAACCCGGTAACTTGTTGTTATTCTCAACAAGCTCATTCAGCTTACTTATAACCTTATACAGCAACTCCTGATAACTAATTGTATCATCATAAACTTGTGGTAATACATTCTGAATACAAGCCCATAATGGTTTTACATTAATAAATTCATTCATATCTATCACCCTCCTATTTTACCATAACTGCATAAACAAATCTTCTAATTCATCGATAATGAGCATATCAATATTCAAAAATGTCTTTCTGAATTCCAATAGAATTTTTGAATAACTAGCGCCAGAAGTCTTTCCTGTAACATGCTCAATATAATCATCAATACTGTTTAACTTCTTATCCTGGGCGTGCGTTCCACTTTCCGAAGTGTCATTCTGGAACGTTTCATTATTGCTCCGGTCGAACGTATGTTCGGAGCTGGTGTTTGATTCAACAGTCATATTCCGGTCTAAGTCGTCCTGAGTATTGTCATGTCGGTTCTCCTGATTTCCCACAGTTCCCGTAACCGTAGACTTTCCGGTTTCAGTGTTCGAATCATCAACCTTTCTGGCATTAGTCAGATACTTTCCACTAGTCAACCCGTCAACACCACCCTGAGGGGTGTCTGAATACAAGTCCATATGAGCTAATGTTGCTGTGTTATTAACATCAGTCACATTATTTGTATTCGTGTCAACTGTGTTTTCACCAGTAGTATCAATACCGTGAGAAGCACTTTCTACAGTATCAGAAGTATTCTCGACTTTGCCGGTATCACTATCCGTTCCTGCTGTGTCTTTCGTGCCGTTCTCATTGCGATTCTTAGATTCTGTACCGCTGAGATTTTCCGTTTCATCCCGTGTAACGGTGCGTTCTGTTTTCAAGTCAACATCGTACAATGGATTGAACTCCAACAACTCAGATTTATAAAGCTGGTTGTAATACGGCATAATCTCATTCATTTTCGTATCAAGTTTTAACTTCCAAAGGCCAACCGGTTCCAATCCAATTTCACGCGTGTAAAAGTGTTTCAGAATCTTCTGTTCTAAAACTGCACGGTAAGATTCATCAAACATTGGAAAAGGGAAGTCGAAAATGAGCGGTGCAGCTTTTTCAATAATCCCATTAACAGAACGGTAACCCTCAGACTGAGTAAGACCCGCCATAGTCTCACAGATATATCTTACTTCTGTTGTATACTTACTCATTTCCTTCACCCGCTTCCTCAACTAAACTGTCGTCAGTAACCAGTTTTGTATCTTCACGGTAATCAACCCAGATGTCAAGACCGAACATTTTATTGATTTTCTCGCAAGCCTGCTGACGCATATCCAACCTGGTATATCTGCTAGCAACTGTACCGCCCATAGAACGTGATACTTCATCAGAAATCAACCGCTCTTTTTTCTGGTATGACACATTTGATATACCAAGATACGTTAGTGCTTCGTTCCAAATCTGATTCTTTAAATCCATAATCTTATCAGAAACAAACGGCGCGTTAGTTGAAATAGCCTGTATCTTTTTAATATCAATATCCTTGTTACCAAAAATAAATGGCTCGTTTCCATCATACTGCTGATACAGATTAATCATAGTTAACCTTTGGTTTTCGTCACATGCAATCATTACAGGTGTTTTCTGTGCTTTGATATTAACGTCAATCGTTCTATCACACTCATATAACCGTCTTGCAAACAGTTCAACATCATTAATACAATTTGTATGAATCATATTGTTAAAGATGATAACACTATCTTTCTCATTCAGTTTGCGATTATATCCGTTACTAGCATATGCGGTTCTAATTGTTGGAATACGGTAAACGTCAAGATTTCCACCAATCATAGTTTGCAAGCACAAATGACCCATTACTTCATCATTGAAGAAAACAGCCATACCATCTGTAAACAGTGTATACTCTAAGAACCTAGCATCAACAGTTTCCGGTAAGTTTTTCCATTCAAACATGGAAATTGATAACTCCATCAACCTATTAAAATAGTGATTGTAGGTTCTGCGGTTAAGTTCAGCACTCTCCCAACGTTTCTTTTTACGTCTAGCCAACTTCATTCACCCCCGTTCCCACGGAATTATCCAGTTCATAGTGGCCAACCTCACTTCCATTTCTCCAGAATGTAACACCGTTATCATATACCGATTTAATCTTTGTCATATCATTTGCGGGGATAGAACCTGTGATGTTTACGCCAATGGTTTTCACATAGTTCCAATGTCTGCGGGTGCTGATGTTCGGTTTCTTTACTCTGTGGCATGGATAACCATATACATTCCAATATTCGTCAATAATCTCAGCAAATTCCGGTCTGATGTGCATATGCATGAAAGCAAAGTCCTTAATTCCAACTGCAACCATAGCACTGTTACCCTGTGTGTTGTTTGCTTGGTCTGGTAAGGTTAAGTGTGTTATCACACTGGAAAGCTGATTTGCAATCATTAATGCTCCGCCAACTAAAGCGAAAGGAAAAGCAGCAGCGCCAGCACTCGCAGAGCCAGCAGCGATAGCAGCCGTTGTTGCAGCAGATGTGCCAGCGATAGAACTAGCAACACTAGCCGAACCGATAGCAGCAGCACCTCCAGCGACATTGAATAGAGTTCCTAATGCATTCTGAGCAAGCCAAGCTTTGAAAGCATCTGTATTGTATGAGCATTGTGGGAACCCCTCCATAACCATTTTTTCATTGTAGTTTGCTTCCACACCCTTATACTTCTTTGGGTACAGGAAAACCTGCGGATTGCACGACATATCTCCAGCAAGACCGAAATCACAGTTGTCACTCTGGAAGTACTCATACGGAAAAGTCGCACCACTTCCATTCAGGTTAGTAACATAAAGGAAATTGTATGGGTATGTGTATAGTTTGTTGTTCTTTACACTTTTGTAATTTCCAATTCCACCAGTGATTCTCTTTGATTTCGATATATCGACAGTAGCAGCACCCTCTCCACGTTTTCTAACAAACGCTGACGGCATCATAAATACTGACACAATTCCACTTGCTTTATTCTCATTTACTGCCTTATTGATAAACGCATTAACACTGGCATAGTCGTTTGCATCAAACACGTTGTAATATAGCCCGGAATAGATTCCAGAGTACATACCCCCAGCAACATCGTCTAGGGTTGAATCGAATGTTGAAGCTACTATAATAGAATACGCGCCCATCTTGTTTGTACCGTCAAAATCATCTGAAACGTATTCACCCGTCTCCAGATTGTCAGGAACTAAATTGTCTCCGGGCGCATCCGTCACACTGTGTTCACGCTCAACGAAGGATTCCTGAACCGTGTAATCAAAATACCACGTTTGCATAACGTCCAATTCATAAGTTATGTGTGCTGTGTTGTCGTTTACATACTCAACATTTGTGATGAACGCATAGAACCATCGATTTCCGTATGCTGAGTTCTTAAACATGATATAGTTACAATCAAAAAGATTGTCAGCAAGTAAACCAACGCGAAGTACATTATCTTTTCGGATATAGCTGTACTCAGTAAGTGTGTACTTCTTTAACCCAGAAAAATAGTTAGCCTGTTCTATTGTAGAATTAAAATGAATCGTGTGCTGATAGGTGTTGTCCAGTGGTACACCACGTAAAATATGAATAATTGAATTTGGTGTAATATACATATTATAATCCCTTTCTATAAAGAGGTAGGTCGGTTAACCCACCTCTTATTCTGTTTTACTGGACTGTAATGGTAGCTGTTCCTTTCTTAGATGTGTCAAATGTAGAAGTTGCTGTAATCGTAGCAGCTCCTGTGGGTGCTGTGCTAAGAATTGTAACCTTTCCAGACGCATCAACTACAACGCCATCTTTATTGGAAGACCAAGTTACGCTCTTAGGTGCAAAGTTTGTTGTGGTAACATTTGCATTAAGCTGCACACTCTGTCCTTTGCTAATGGTGGACGAAGCCGGGGAAACTGTAATATTTCCTACGGTTGGCTGTCCCGGAATGAACAGGGCATTGTTAGCAAACGGGGAAACAGAAAATGTTTTCCAAACGTGATACCAGTAGTTCCAATATAAGCCCTCACCGTTGTACTGCTCTGTAAAATTCTGGTAGTTGTCGAAAATCATAAACCAATCCTTGTCTACGATGACTGCAGGGATATTATCCAGAGCGTTTAATGTATCCTTACCGATTTCCTGGTAGGTAGGGTCATCCTTAAATAGCTCTGCTAATCTGGCAGTATCCAATGAACCAAAGGAATCTACTAGCACTCTACGACCTGCGAATTCTGCTTTATCCATATTGAAAGCAGCAGCCAACACCTCAACGTCCATAGTAGCATCAAACTTACTGTTTACAATCATATACTGGTCTGACTTTCTGGAATGTGTAGTCACGCCAGCTAAGTTATAATCAGAGGAAGCAAAGGTGAACAGGTTTGAAATCCCTTTCACAGCTGATACAATGGTTTTCATGTTCTCGCTAGATACTGTTGGAATCTGGACGGGATACATATGCCCATCAACGATATGACGGGCAAGCAGATATTTCATGGTTTGGAACTCGTCATAATTAGCACCTGTGTACATTGCATCAACGATTTTAGCAATCAGGTCGGTGATACCCTGCCAAGAAAGGAACGCCTGTCTAAGCTGGTCGTTTGAGATTGTAGCTTTGTAGTACTTCTGATAATTCATAATGTGGAAAGCTGCTCGAACGTCAGGGATTTCACGTTTGAACACGTTAGTTTCTGCAACTGCTGGGTCAAACTGGAAAGGCTTTGCAATGTTTACAAATACCTCTTGAATGGATTCACCGAACTCAAGCATACCACGTTTGAAAAAAGCCCATGGGTTATCGTACATTTTGGAAGTAAGAAGTACACGTCCGATTCTGTTTACCAGAGCGTTAAGGAATTCGTTCTGCAACGCTGGGTAGTCCATGATAACGGCTCCGATAGCGCGAATAGATTCTGCGTTTGGAGTAGCTTTAGGCACGTAATCACGGTAGTTCTGTGATGCGTTCTCTCTGATAACATTTAAGATATCAACAGAGGAGTTGGTTAAGGTTTTTACTGTTGGTTTAGTAGGCATCTTTTTATCCCTCTCTTTCTTTGAATAATTCTGCGAATGACTTAGGTGACCCATCATCGATGATATCTTCTTCCTGTCCTTCGATGATTTTTTCCCGTGTGGTGTTAGGATTTACAAATCTTTCTGTGTATCTCTTTCGCCAGTTAGCGTCATTCTCTTCATATTTTGTTTTCCAGTCTCCGGAAGTTGTGATACGTTCTTCGAAGTCTGAAACTGTATCACTCAGGTTTTCGATAAATGAAATCTGTTCATCCGTGGAATCTTCACCGAATATATTTCTAACTGCTGATACTAATTCTTCTCGTGTTAGAATCATACGTCAATCACTTCCTCCCACTGTGTACTGTCAAATAGTTCTGATACACGTAAGGATAATGGGTGGTTAGGAGAAAGCATTACAAACCCATCTTTAATGATTACAATGAACCCTTTACTATGCCTGTATTTACCGTCTTTAAATGGCATCTTTCATTACCCCCTGTTCTGTTGGTTCGTCTTAAATAATTTCTGGTATTACGGATGGTGTGTCTGTGAAGTAGTTAGGGTCTGGAATACCCCCTAATTCTTGTAATAAGATTTCAACATTTGTTGTATTAGCGTCTAAATATGCTAGTGTAAATGTATTTGGTGATCTACCATTTATGATAGGAAACTCTATACCTGTACACACGTTAAATGCTTGTGAAGAAATCCCCCCAATTTCGCTTAATGTTGCAGTACCTCTGTCACATTTAATCTTCATTTTTCTAATTCCAAATGGTACAGTTATTTTTGAGCCTATTGGGTACTTAGTTTTTTCAAATGTGTAAATTAACTTCATGTTTAATCTCTCCTTTTAATCATCATCCACACTGGCATACTAGCAACCCACTCCCCACCGTTCTGTGGAGGATTCTCCGGTGGTACAAACTCATTGTTATACCACTTTAACCAATACTCTGCGTTCTGACCTCGTTCAGGTTGATTCTGATTTTTTGGTCTTTCAAAGTTCTTTAAAAAAGCGTCTGCAAGGTACGATGGGTCTTTCATACTTGATATGAACTGAGGGAATGTTTCCGGGTAGGTTGATGTAGGAATCCATTGCCCTGTTGGCACTGTCTGATTAACAAGCCAGTCAAGTTGACCGTAGCCATCGTCAATCTCGTATCCGTTAGCTGTCGCCCATGTCGTGTATTTGGTTGACGGTGTCCACTGAAACAAACCGAAACCTAAGTTTGGGTTCACAGTTAAGTTCTGCCACAAGCCAGGATTAACTGAACTCTCACCTAGGGTGTAAGGTCCGCCAGCGTTACCTATAATTCCAGCGATAGCATTTTCTGTGAAACCCTCTTTCATTAATCTGTCGAAAATAATCGTTGCATTGTTCTGCATCTCTCCAATGGTCAAGTAACGATTTCCTTTAATCCAATCTGAGACTGCTCCGGTTTCCCACCGCCATAACTGCAACCAGTTTCCTCTGCTGTCGTTAGCGTTGATTGACACCTGTTCATCTAATGTGACTTTTGATGTGTGTGCGCCCATCGTGCGCGTACCGTCAAAAGCCATTTCAGTGTGACCTGTTCGAATGAGAATATCGCCGGGTTTCCAATTTTCGCTTGGCGAGTGTAGCGCAAAACCTAGCTTCTTTAAAACACCCGCCATGGTTCTGGTAGTGAATGGCCATGTTTCATCATTATTTGCTTTAACACACTCGAAACCACCAGCCAGCAAGCTATACCAGATAAAGGAACTACAATCATAGTAGGTAATTCCGTTTACAGTTTTCTGATTCCTGTAATTCTGACTGTATCCAACGTTAGGTTTCGCGCAAGTTTCAACCGCCCAGTCATAAGCGTTCTGAATACTAGGCATCAGTCACCATACCTTTCTAAGATTTTCAGCAATTCGTTTACACAGGTCTGAACGGTAACAGGATTGTAACCGGCTTTCTTAAGTTTTTCTCTCCGTTCTGTTCCGTTACCGTACTGCCCTGCGATAACCAGTAATGCTGCTGATACTGTACTTGGTAAATTAATTGCTGTCACATTCATTGTTAATTTTCACCTCTAATTTTGTTGCAAGGTTTGTTAATGCTTTTGTGTTATTGTTCAACGCCTCAGTCATAGCTTTCATTTCCTCTTTGTGAATCTCATCAGTTTTTACCAGCTTCCAGAACAAAGCTCCACAACATACAATAGGAAAACCTAGACTACCAATAACCTGTGTAATTAGATTGACTGTTTCCATTCGCATCACCTCTCTTTCATTTAACAATATTGTAACATTTTTGTTGCAAAAAGTCAATAGTTGTGTTATAATTTTAATAAAGAAAAGAGGTGAAATTTTATTTCATGGGTGAATACTATGACGGAACAAAACTTTTATCATTGGAAGATTTAAACGGTAACAAACCAGAACTTTACTTAGTAACGACAAATAGAACGGGTGGAAAAACGACGTATTTTGGGCGGTACTGTATCAATCAGTTTAAGAAAGGGAAGGGTAAGTTCGCTTTAATCTATCGTTATAATTATGAGTTGGACGACTGCGCCGACAAATTCTTCAAAGACCTTTCTGGTTTATTCTTTCCGAACTCCGTTATGGAAAGCAAACGAAAAGCCAGTGGAATATACCATGAACTCTTTCTTGACGAAGAACCTTGCGGATACGCAATGTCTCTTAATTCTGCTGACCAGCTGAAAAAATACTCCCACCTCTTTTCTGACGTGGAACGTATGATTTTTGATGAGTTCCAGAGTGAATCTAACCACTACTGTTCAGACGAAATCAGAAAGTTTATTTCTCTACATACTTCTGTTGCCAGAGGGCAGGGAAAGGCTACACGATATGTTCCTGTGTATATGCTTGGAAATACCGTGTCGATTATTAATCCGTATTATGTTCAGCTTGGTATTTCTGAAAGGCTGAAAGATGACACGAAATTTTTAAGAGGAAATGGATATGTATTGGAACAGGGATTCATTGAACACGCGTCTCAAGCGCAAAAGGATAGTGGCTTTAACAAAGCTTTTTCTGGCAACAGTTATGTGGCTTATTCTTCTGAATGTGTCTACCTTAATGACAATAAGGCTTTCATTGAAAAACCTGTTGGAATTGGTAGGTATCTTTGCACCATCAAATACAATGGGACTGACTACGGTGTGCGTGAGTATACTGAGCAGGGTGTTATTTACGTTGATGATAGAGCTGATAATACTTTCAAAGTTAAGATAACTACAACAACGTACGACCATAATATTAATTATGTTATGCTACAGAGACATGATTTTTTCTTGTCACAGCTTAGGTATTATTTTGAGCGAGGTTGCTTCCGGTTTAAGGATTTAAAGTGTAAGGAAGCTATCATGAAAACTTTGTCTTATTAACATGGTATCTCCATCTGCTATTTATAATGGTAAGTCCGGGTTGCACAGGTGAAAGAAACTGCCGGGCGATTCTGTCGGTTATGCAAACCGCATTATAACACCAGATGTCCAGATATAGAAAAAGCCCCTGCGGGGGCTTATTCTTTTAAATTGGAAACAAGACTTCTAACATCTTCTATCCTTTCTAGCACGTTGTAAGTTGGATGTGTATATAAAATTGATAATAACGTGTCGATGTATGCAAGAATAAATTCAATCTCTTGCAACTTTACTATAGTAACATCATCAGTTCTTATTTCTACCATATTCTTTGCGTTTTCTTCATCTTTCTCAATCTGCTCAATGCAGAGTTTGATTATTTCATTCCATTTATTCATAGTTGTCACCTCATTTCATATGTTGTTTCACAAAGCAATGTTCCACCCTTAATTCTAACAGGTTGTAATTTACCAGGGACTTTTAGACCCACATTAAAATCGTCTAGGGTTCTTCTCTGTGATAAAAACTCTTTTTCCTCTTCCTCTTCTGTTTCGTATTCTTCACCTGTGATAGATGCATTCAACAGCTTCTTACATTTATCTGGCATACCAGCACACTTGATATTATAGTACGGCTCTACTGGTTCGCCGTCCTCGACCGTTACTTTCTCAATATAGGTTTTCTGTCTTGTAAATATTGCTTCACTCCATTCTGTTTCCAGCTTCCAGTTGCAGAACTTTGTTGGGTGAATTGGTACACCTACCAACATATCAGGAGTGCATGTGCAGTGTATAGAATCTGTATCTGCATATCTGAAATGTTCGTAGTTTTTCTGAGCAGCTGTGATGGTAAAATTCCTAGCGTAGCTAGTTATCGCTGAGCCTATTGGTATGTATACAACTTTCTTATTATGCTCTTCCACTGTTACAAATGACACAGCATCGGTTTTCTCATTCAGATAACACATTTTGAATGAACTATCATCTGAGGTAGCTAGTTTTCCGTACAGATTGTTAAGGAATAACTTTGCTTCCGTTCTCTTCGCCCCTTTACTGCTCATTTTGATTTCAGCATACTTATTTATGTACACATCAAATAAACCTTTTTCAGCGTAGAACCAACACCCGGAAAGGATTACAGTATTTACTAGGTGATAATGCTCTAACATCAAATAGTAATCTGTCATAGTCAGAGTTAGTTCTACGTTTGTTATTTTAACCTTACCAGTGTAATCTGTGTAGTACCTACTGTATGTGCCATCTTTCCCTTTATAGTCCGATGTCCTCAAGCAGTCGTTACCTCTATACAGTTGGTTTCCTTTTATCTGGATGAACGGCAGCTTACCTTCTTTCAGATAAAATTCAGTACGGATTCTTATAAAGAAGTAGCGTTTCGGTAGCTTAGCATCTTCTGGTATATAATCACCGCTCCAGAATTTCGGCCTTCCTACTGGGTAGTAATTTCCTGAATCTGAGTGCATCACTGATGGATATAAACTGTTTACGTCAGCTGTGCAGCCAGAACCTTGTAGTTTGCCTTGGTATTCTTCCCTAACATAACACCACCCACCCTTGTAACTCTTCCTGATATATTCGTCTGCTGTATCGTTTCCGTATATTTCTTTTGGTATCTCATATTCTTTCATGTTTGGGAAGAACATTTGGAAATCATCTTTTCCCATCATTTTTTTATATTCTTCCATGCAACATGCGCCGATTGTCAGGGCGGTATGCCCGTCATCGAACATAAGTTCGATTGCTTCCTTTACAACCAACACATCGTTAGCTATGTAGCGTTGCTCCGCCTCTGTGATTTCACAACCGGGAAATCGAAAACCTGCGTATTCCATCGATAGTTTTTGGTGCTTCGTGTGAAATGCTTTACCAATAGCAGCAACAGAAAATGGTAATAGTTTTAGGCTGTCGCGCATTTCAATGTAGTGCCCTCTGGTCTTTATGATGATTGTGTACCATTGCCCTTTGCCTGATATGCTATATTTGAATGTGTTGTTCTTCATGTCTTTTTGTGACACAGGCTCATAGCAAGTGTCAGTGATTTTTTTGAACGCTTGCTTCATACCTAAACGTAGAAAGAAATCTACCCAAAAAGAACCGTCAAATTTTAAGTTGTGATAGTAGATTATGATATTATCTTTTAACTTTGAAAGATATTCCCATGTGTCATCTATGGAATGAAATATATATACATCTTCCGTATTTAGTTCCACAACAGCTGATGCCCACACTTCTGTTGTTTCCTGACCTGGGTAAACTGTAGTCTCAAAGTCTCCAACAAAATATCTACTTTTACGGGTTCTCATAGTAACTGTCTATATCTTCGGCATCGTGCATATCTTGTACCATTACACCGTCTGGTTGTATCTGCTTATACAACCCAATAATAGAATGATTTACAACTTCTTCCTGTGAATCTTGTATAATGTCGTCTATTAATTCACCTATCCATGTGTAGCGTTCATATAACATTTCATCATAAGCTTTGATTCCTAGTTCTCTTACTGCGCTATCTAATATTTGAATCATTCTCTGTTTATGTTCAACCAAAGATAGTCTTGTGCGTAATCTTGCTCGTTTATTCCAAAATTCTCTGTAGTCTGGCAAATTCTGTATGTATGAATATACTCTATCATATGCACGAACATTATACTTTTCTGATTGCTTCGAGGCTGCTCTTGCTTCTTTGACCGTGAACTCTTCTCCTGTTTCAACATGAACCGTTTTTATTCCGGCTATCTTCTTCGCTCCTCTGATTCTGTTTAGTTTTTGATATAGTTTTTTGTATTCTAACCTTTTTAATTCAACCTCTTTAATTGTTGGTAACTCTAATTCTACAAACTCAAAACCTTTACTTCTCAGTTCAGACCTGACAGACGATAGCCTTTTCCGCTCTTTCTGGTATAACTTTTTATAGTCTTTTTTCTGTCTCGCCATAATATTACGCCTCCTCATTTTTGTTGAAAAAACACACTATCTCTGGATTGTAGGAAGAGGTTGAGATAGTGTGTTTAATTGTATTACTACTTAACGTGATATAGGCTATTCTGGAAAATAACAGTAAACAATATTTAGTTTTGCATAGTCAATAGTTACATTTGCATCAAATGATTGAGCATGTGATGAACTGTCTACCTGTATAGTTCTTGGAATCCAGTTTGTACACTTTCAACAGCCAATCTTCGTCACTTTCACACATATCGCTGTAGATGTCTTTAAAAGAAGTAAAGAAACTTTCTGAGCTTGTTGCGTACTTGTTACCCAAGTCGTCTACTACAACATACACCTGATAGTCTTTGTTATCAGATTTTTCATTGTGGACTCCTACTACAACGTAATAATCCGGCTTAAAAGTGATAGCACCATCTTTTAATGTCTCGTCCAGTTTGATACAGTCAGAGGTATCTTTCAGCATTACAGTTTCTTTCTTGCTCAATTCTTTTGATGCTTCAATAATTCTTGTTGAGTATCCTTCCATTTTTTATTCTCTCCTTTTCTTTGTATTATTAGATTTCCTCTGCTTTTGTTCCACGCGGTGGCAGAACCTGTGCGTGTGCTACAAACTCTTCTTCTGTCATTCCGTACAGAGTCTCCTTTTTGGAAACGACTGTACAAGACATAAACACCAGCTCTTTCCGGTCTTTGATTGCCCGTCTTGCTACGGTTTTAATAGTTGCAGAATCTTCTTTATAGTCTCCTGCGACTACTACTTCAACCGTCTCAAACGCTTCGGTGTCAGTGTTCGCACACTTGATTGCTAATGTAGATTCTGTTACGGTTCTTGTTACCATTACTACTCTTGCCATTGTTTTTCTCCTTTTCTTGTTGTGATTTTTTTTTTTTATGTCAACCATTTATGGGTTAGACCTTAATAAAATCAATACACTCTATTTCGATTATGCTTTTGTCAACTAAAAATTCCATTACTTCAAATGGTGTATTCATTGATGCTTTTACAACTATCTGCATTTGCACTTTTTGTGCTTTATTCAGATAGATGTAATGTGCTCTGCCATCTAAGTAATAGACTGAGTGTCTGATTGTACTTGGTGTTTCTATAAATTGAATCAGCATTTCTTTTAGCATATAATCACCTGCTTTTACATTTTCATCGGTTTACCTGTGAAATCCGAAAAAGTACCGCTTGGACAAAGGTTTTCGTTGTTTATGAGGAGGCGAGGGTGAGCCAAACAGCGAGAAAAAATACTCACCCTCTTTAAACATAATATGTACTTGTAGCCTGTCTATAGGGAATGGAGTTTTTTTGTCTTGGAACTTAACTCGCTCTTTCTTGGCTACAATTATATTATAGGATGTAATTATGAACAAACTATGAACAAATTGTTAATATTTAAAGAAAAGTTCGTTCAAAAACTTTTGGTATAATCGAATGATTGTTGCAGTTGTCCGAGCTGATGTCGCGTAACCGCCTGAAACTTCGCTCATTGTATATTGCACCGTTATACGGTGTGAGAAGTACCGAGTTTTGATGTCACAGTATATGCGGTTTCCGTGGGCAAAGCATTTTACATTACCTTTTATTACGTTTTTCAACCTATTTTCCGTGTTTCTTGCTACGCATGTTATCATCTCTATTTCCCTTTTTTCTCTTTTTTGTTAGTAGGTGAGATTTTCCCACCTACTAGAGTTTCATTATCTAAAACATTTGTTTTCAATGTACGTTACAAAGTCGTTTTCTTCTACTCTTCTGTATTCAGAGGCTGTTAGCTTGAAAGTATTACTATATTCACTGTTAGATTTTTCAATTACTCTATCAGCTCTACGATATAAATAGGTGATTCTATCCACTGGTAACAACTTTGTGGCTTTTGTTATGTGCTGTGCTGTAGTTACTGAATAATTATTAAATACATACAAAGTGCCTGTACTATAGCTAAAAATTCCAACTATAGTGCTATAGCTTTTAATCAATGCAAAATCGGTAAAATCCCATTTTACAATCCAGGCTTTACAACTGAAAATTCTTTCTTCCTTTCTTGCCCATGGTAAATGCGTTAAATTCACCTTGTTTGCAAAATTCATAAGTTCGGTTCTTGTCATTTCTCTTTCTCCTTTTCTTGTTGTGGCTTGTTTACTTGTTACTAAATGGTAGGCGAGGAGTTGAGCCTCGCTTTTCTGCCTTCCGGTCTACCTTACAATAATTTTTTCTAACTCGGATAAAAGTTGCATGTAAAGTTCGTGCATCTCTTTACGTTCATCTGGTATAAATTTTTCCCCGTTATCATTGGTATCATAGTTGTACCATTCATCCTCATTAATAATAGTCTTAGCACACAATCCTAACAGTTCAGCTCTCTTTGCTACTCTCTCAAATTTTGTCATTTCTTTTTCTCCTTTTCTTGTGTCTTGTTTACTTGATACTAAATGGTAGGCGAGGAGTTGAGCCTCGCTTTTCCGCCTTCCGGTCTACCTTACAATAATTTTTCTAACTCGGATAAAAGTTGCATGTAAAGTTCGTGCATCTCTTTACGTTCA
>ENA-ORUU01001031-ORUU01001031.1-human-gut-metagenome-genome-assembly--contig:-NODE-1031-length-17175-cov-9.41706_pt1 | contig 17175 bp, 10 predicted proteins | sample MGYA00242085_ERZ509221 | MGnify/ENA primary metagenome ERZ509221 (study PRJEB26280, sample SAMEA2338809) | human gut metagenome | biome: human gut; feature: human-associated habitat; material: faeces... | reverse complement strand
CCAAACCCACGTTCAAGGTTCCACAAGTTTCAGTTTTGTTCAATTTTCAAGGTCCCGCTGTGCCGTCGCGTCTCCGTGACAGCTTGTATATTATATATCAGAAATGCTTGATTGTCAAGGGGTTTTCTGAAAGTTTTTTGAAGAATTTCTTCTTCAAAAAACATATACAGGCTGTTATGAAGCGCTTTTCGCGGCGTGTCCGCCGCGAGACAGCTTGATTATTATAGCAAGGAGTATGACTCTTGTCAACAGTTTTTTCGGATTTTTTGACAAATTTTGAGAGCAATTTTTGGGCAAGGTGTATATTGTGGTGGTGCGCGGTGATAGCTACAAGGGGTTGTGATGGGAAGGTGGGGCGGGCGGCATATATGCCGCCCCTACGGTTTTAGGTTGAACAGAATGTAATGGCAGGGTTGCGGGCCGGGCATGCCCGGCCCCTACTGGGGTTACGAAAGATTATGTGGCAATAAGGGGATGGCCGCTGGGAGGAATAAATTTCTCCTCTACTGCAAAAGGGAGAGGTTGTCCCTCTCCCTTTTGCTTACTTTTTATGGTACATACGGTCCTCTTCTTCGTAGGTGGGTTCGCAGGTCAGGTACATGCCGAGCTTTTTCAGGGTATCGGCGTCAACGCTGGACAGGATGACCGTGGAATGGATATCGCAGCCTTTCAAGTTGGGAATCTGCTCCATGGCCTTGGCGGCGTACTCATTCTCGGAAACCGAGCTGGACAGGGCAATCAAAATCTCGTCGGTGTGCAGGCGCGGGTTCTTGCTGCCCAGGTAGTTCGTTTTCAGCGTCTGGATCGGCGCGATAGCGCGGGCGGACACCAAATCGATCTCCTGGTCGATGCCTGCCAATTTCTTGAGGGCGTTCAGCAATGCAGAGGATGCCGCGCCCAGCAGCGGGCCGGTCTTGCCGGTGACGATGGTGCCGTCGGCCAGTTCAATGGCAGCGGCGGGTTTGCCGTCGGTAGTCTCCGACGTGGCGTGGGCGCGTTTTTCGACCTCGCGCTGGCCAAGCGCAATGCCTGCCTGGTTCATCAGCAGTTCCAGCTTAAAGCGCTCCTGTTTGACAATGCCGCTGGCCTTCTGGTCACAGAGGCACTTGAAATACCGACGCATGATCTCATTCAGCGAGGCTTCGCGGCAGACCTCATCGTCGATGATGCAGTTGCCCGCCATGTTGACGCCCATATCCGTGGGTGAACGGTAGGGGCTCTTGCCCGCAATCAGTTCAAACATGGCGTTGACGACCGGGAAAATCTCGACGTCGCGGTTGTAGTTGACTGTGGTCTTGCCGTAGGCTTCCAGGTGAAAGGGGTCGATCATATTGACGTCGTTCAGATCGGCGGTAGCGGCCTCGTAGGCCAGGTTGACCGGGTGCTTCAGCGGCAGGTTCCAGATGGGAAACGTCTCGAACTTGGCATAGCCCGCCTTGACGCCGCGCTTATACTCATGGTAGAGCTGGGACAGGCAGACCGCCATTTTTCCGCTGCCGGGGCCGGGGGCCGTGATGACGACGAGCGGGCGCTCGGTCTCGATGTAATCATTCTTGCCGTAGCCGTCGTCGCTAACGATATGGGCCACATCGTTGGGGTAGCCGGGAATCTTGTAATGGCGGAAGGTGCGGATGCCCAGTGCGTTGAGCTTCTGTTCAAAGGCTGTGACTTCAGGTGCGTCTGTGTACTTCGTCACGCAGACGCTGCCCACAAACAGACCCACGCCCTGGAACGCGTCGATGAGACGCAGCACATCCACATCGTAGGTAATGCCGTAGTCACCACGCATCTTGTTGGCGACGATATCCTCGGCGCTGATGACGACGACGACCTCGGCCTGCTCCTTCAGCTGCAAAAGCATCTGCAGCTTGGAATCCGGCTGGAAGCCCGGCAGCACGCGGGAGGCATGGTAGTCGTCGAAAAGCTTACCGCCAAATTCCAAATAGAGTTTATTGTCAAACTGGGCAATGCGCTCCCGGATATGGGCAGACTGCATCGCAAGGTATTTGTCATTATCGAATCCTATTTTCATCTGCGTTCCCCTTTTCCCTGTCTTTAAACCATATGAATTAAGTATAGCATTTTTCGCGGTCCGTTGCAATGCCATTTTGTGGCGGTACGCTTTCCTGGCCGGAAGAGGCCCTGCGCGCCAACATCATTGCCCAGGTCAGCCTGGCGCTGAACCGCATCTGGACCGAGTGGTACCCCAGCCGGGGATATAGTTTCAACATCACAGGCTCACCAGGGTACGACCAGGCGTATGTCAACGGCCGCACCGTGTTTGCGGTCATGGAGCGGCTGACCGCCGAGTTGTTCAACACCTTTGTGCAGCGCAGCGGCGACGCCGAACCGTACTTTACCGAGTACTGCGACGGCAAGACTGTGACCTGCCCGGGCATGAAGCAGTGGGGCACGGTTGACCGTGCACGGGAGGGGCTGAACGCGCTGCAAATCCTGCGCTACTATTATGGGAACCGCGTGCAGCTGGTGACGACCAACAACATTGCGGCCATTCCGTCCAGCTACCCGGGCAGCCCCTTACGGCGCGGAAGCACCGGGACGAATGTGCGCATCCTGCAAAAGCAGCTGTCCCGCATCGCGAAGGACTACCCATCTTTCGGCAAGCCCGCCGTGACCGGGACGTTCGACGAGGCGACCGAGAACAGCGTGAAAAAATTTCAGAAGCAGTTCGGCCTGACGGCGGACGGCATTGTGGGCAAGGCGACGTGGTACAAAATCAGCTATATCTACGTCAGCGTCAAGGACCTGGCCGAACTGACCAGCGAGGGCGAGACCGCCGAGGGCATCCAAAGCGCGGGCGGCTGGCCGGGGACCGTACTGCGGCGCGGAAGCACCGGCAGCAGCGTGGAGCAGGTGCAGTTCTGGCTTTCCGACCTGGCGCAGTTCGATTCGTCGCTGGCACGCGTGAGCGTGGATGGCAGCTACGGCGCAGCGACTGAGCGGGCCGTGCGGACGTTCCAGCAAAAGCAAAACCTGACGGCGGACGGTGTCGTCGGGCAGACGACCTGGAACGCGCTGTACGCCGCGTGGGTGGACGCGCAGAGCGATTTGGGCGGCACAGCCTGGCCCGGGACGGCACTGCGGCGCGGGGATACCGGCATGGAGGTACGGCTCGTGCAGTTCTGGCTGCGGCTGGCAGCGGACAATTACAGTGCCCTGCGCACCGTGACCGTGGACGGCAGCTACGGCGCAGCAACGGTCAGTGCGGTGACGGCGTTCCAGAGTTTGTTCGGGCTGACGGCTGATGGCGTCGTCGGGCGCAGCACCTGGAATAAGCTGAAAGAGGTCGGCCTGGCGGTGGCAAACAAAATTGTGGCAGCCAATGTCGCACCCGGGCAGTTCACGGCCACGACGCGGGAGGGCAGCAGCGGGACCGCGGTGCGGGCTGTGCAGTATTACCTGCGGCGGCTGGCAGCCTATTACAGCGATGTGCCCACCGTGACTGTGGATGGAAAGTTCGGCGCAGCGACGACCCGGGCTGTCAAGGCGTGGCAGACCCGCGCTGGGCTGACCGTGGACGGCGTGGTGGGGCGGCTGACCTTCCAAAGCCTGTATGACGCCGCACTGGCATTGGACACCAGCGGGCCGGTGGTGCGCACGGTCAGCCTGCCTGCACCCGATGCGGCACTGCGCCCCGGCGATACAGGCGCGGAGGTGCTGCGGCTGAACCGGATGCTGCTGTTCTTGAGCCAGTGGATACCGGAGATCAACTTTACGGCCGGCGGCACACCAGGCAGTACCTTTGACCCCGAGCTGGAAATCGCCGTGCGCAGTGCGCAGCGGTACTTTGGGCTGGACGAGACCGGCGTTGTCACCGCCGATGATTGGGCTGTGTTCCGCCAGGCAGCGCTTGACCTGCTGGCTGCCAGCCCCGCCGGGGCCAGCCCGAAACCGGGCGGCGTATGGCCCGCCGGGGCACTGGCGCTGGGCAGCTCCGGCCCTGCCGTTTTACAGGTGCAGCGGTGGCTCAATGTAGTGGCCTCCGTCGACCAGACCGCCGATTTTGTACCCGAGAGCGGCCAGTTTGACGCCGCGACCCAGGCCGCGCTGGAAAGCTACCAGCTGACTGCCGGACTGGAGCCGCTGGGCGTTGTGGACGCCGACACCTGGGAAAGCCTGCGCCTGGCCGCGCAGGGACTTTGCCGCGAATGTCAGGAGGGATAGGGTATGCCAAAAGTCTATGTGTACGATTCCTACGACAACAAGTTTTTCCGCTACAATTTGAGCGAGAACGACCCGATGCCGTACAGCGCCGACACGACACTGCGGGTTCGGGAGTTCCGCGGGTCCAGCAAAGCCAACGTGCTGTGGACGACGACCGCCGCCATGGAGGCGTGGAATCTGACCCGCCGCACCTACGGCAGCGGCATCCCGGTGGGGTACGCTTTCAAGCGCATCTGGGAGGGTGGCCACGGCACGACGAGCCAGCACTACGCGGGCGTGGCCTTTGACGTGGGGCAGCGCACCACCGCTGCGAACCGCCGCAAGATTTACAAGGCCGCCGTGCGGACCGGGGCGTGGGGGTATGTGGAGCCGCTTTCGATGACGCCGACCTGGGTCCATTTTGACAGGCGGTACGGCAAGCCTGCGTGCCGCAGCACCACAGCGGGCTACCCCACCCTGCGGCGCGGCAGCCGCAGCACGTATGTGTTGATTCTGCAGGACGCGCTGAACGCGCTGGGGTATTCCACCAACACGCTGGACGGCATCTTCGGAAAGGCGACCGAGAACGCGCTGAAAGCCTGCCAGCGGCGGTTCAGCCTGACCGCCGACGGCGTATGCGGGTGCGCGAGCTGGCGGAAGATTGCCGAAGCGACGGTGGGCATCGGGAAAACGGCAACGGTGATTGATGCGTGAACAGGAAACGTGTTATAATGAAAATACGAACTCTATATAATAAGGAGTGCCCCCAAATGGATATGATGGAATTTCTGCGCAGCCGCCGCACCTACCGGCGGTTTGCACAGCGGGCTGTTGCGCCCGAGATTCTGACCGAAGCCGTTGATGCGGCCCGCATTGCCAGCTGCGGCGCGAACCGCCAGACCGTGCGGTATTGTATTGTGGAAAGCCCCGCCGCCGTGGCCGCCGTGCAGCCGCTGGTGCATTGGGCCGCCTACCTGCCCCGCGAGCAGGGCACGCCGCAGCCCGACGAGCAGCCCACTGCGTTTATCGCCATCTTGCAGGATGACCGTCTGCCCGGTGCGAACGATGTGGACATTGGCCTGGCGCTGGGCAGCCTGACCGCTGCCGCCTGGGCACACGGCGTTGGCAGCTGCATCATGGGGGCCATCGACCGGCCCGCGCTGACCAAGCTGCTGGGGCTGCCCGAGGGGCTGCGGCTGTGCTATATGGTCGCACTGGGGTATCCGACGCATGAGAGCCACCTGGTGGAAATACAGGACGGCAGTGTGAAGTATTATCTCGATGAAAACCGCAACTACTGCGTACCGAAGCGCGGGATGGAGGAAATTTTAATTAAGACATTATAATAGTATAGCAAAACCCGCAATCCCGGTTATAACATCGAGATTGCGGGTTTGTTTTGTTGAGGGGGGCGGCGTCCTCGACGCCCTGCGGGCCAATGCGGACATCGGCCCCTACACGTAGGGGGCAAATCTCATATCCGCCCGTGGATGTTTATAGGAAAATTACAGGGCGGTTTTCCATTTCACCCCAAAATTACAAAACTCTGTGCCCCCAGAGACAGGGTATCATTGACGATCTCGGCCTGGCCGATGGTGTACTGAATCTTCAGATCCTCGGCCAGTTCCAGCGGCAGCTCAATGGAGACGCCTGCCGGGTTGACGGCGCAGATCAGGTCGCCGCGCTGCCAGACAAAGGGACGGTAGTCGTCCTTGGCCTTGGGTGCGTACAGTACCTTGAACGGCGCATCGGAGTTCAGGTCCTTGTGGGCATGGCGGAAGGCCAGCAGCGACTTGACGCTGTTCAGCAGGCTGGTGGGGTCATCGGCCTGGGCGGCCACGGTGGGGGCATCCTCGGCGGTGTCCACAGGCAGGTAGATATCCTTTGCGTCGGCGGTGGAGAAGCCATGGTTTGCGCTGTCATCCCACTGCATCGGGGTACGGGAGCCGGTGCGGAAGTAGCCGCCCTCCTTGGTGGGCAGCGGCAGGTAGCGCATACCGATTTCATCGCCGTAGTAGACAAACGGCGCACCTGGCAGCGTAAAGAGGGTCGCATAGGCCAGGCGCAGTTCCTCCACAGTCAGGCCGGCCGAGGGGCGGATCGTGTCGTGGTTGCAGGTGATAAAGCACCACAGACCGTCCTTGTGGGTGGCCTTGTAGGCAGGCAGATACTCGTCCAGGAACTTGTCGATACCGGTGCCGGAGTTCTTGCAGAAGTACGCCTTGCCGATGTTGTGCGGGTTCGAGTCCATCGTACCGTCATAGTTGCGCATCAGCCAGCTGTACCCATTGCCGCCCCACTCAAGGTAGAAGTCCATGTCAAAGCCGTTTTTCAGCGACATGCGCGGGCCGTTCCACTCGGCGATGAGCGCGGCCTCGGGGTACTCGACGTCCAGCATATCCCGGATATTGCGCCAGATTTTGCAGGTGTACTTTTTGTTCTTAGTGTCATTCTTTACAAGGCTCGACGCCATATCGACGCGGAAGCCGTCGCAGCCCATGTCCAGCCAGAAACGCATAACGTCCTTCATGGCCTCGACGGTAGCGACGCAGGCGGGGTCATCGGTGGGCTTCTGCCACTTCTGGTTGATCTTACCGTAACCGTAGTTCAGCGCAGGCTGGCACTTGAAGAAGTTGAGAATGTAGGTGCCGTTGCGCGGGGTCTCGCCGCCGATGAAGGGCATACCGTCGCCGCTGGCAAAGCAGGAATCCGTCCAGATGAAGCGGTCGGAGTATTCGTTCTTTTCGGGTCGGCAGCTGGCCTTGAACCACTCGTGTTCCTCGCTGGTGTGGCCGGGGACGAGGTCAAACAGGACACGGATGCCCTTCTCGTGGGCAGCTTTGAAGAGGGCGGCGGCGTCCTCGTTCGTGCCGTAGCGCTGGGCGATCTTTTTGTAGTCGCGCACGTCGTAACCGGCGTCTTTAAACGGCGAGTCAAAGCAAGGATTGATCCACAGAGCGTTGCAGCCCAGGCCCTTGATGTAGTCCAGCTTGGCGATAATGCCCTGCAGGTCGCCGATACCGTCGCCGTTGGTATCGTAGAAGCTCTGGGGATAGATTTCATAGAATACTGCGTCTTTGAGCCATTGTTTCATGGTGGGTTCTCCTTTATATAATAAGTAGAGGTTCTAAAGCCTCCCCTTGAGGACAGACTCCCCTGATGCTGGGGAGTCTGCGCATAGCGCCGGAGGGCGGAGCTTTCCCCAAGAGGGGGCCTTTGGGGATTCCATGGAAACGTTTCATTCTCTTTCTATACTTTATACTATCCTCTTCCGCACACTTTGTCAACGGCGCATCTTGTACAAAACGTGACATAAATTTTCTACATTTTGCACCAAAAAACTTACATATTGCCAAATTATGAACATCATGTTGACAAATTGCGAACAGCGCAGTAAAGTAGAGTGCACAAGCGATTGTAAAATCTAGTAGGAAAGAGGGATCTATTCAAATGAATACGCTTGTAATCGTTCTGATTGCCGCGGTCGTCCTGGTATGTGCGTACGCAGGATACGGTCGCTGGCTCGCCAAGACCTGGGGTGTTGACCCCAACGCCAAAACTCCCGCTGTGCGGCTGGAGGATGGCAAAGACTACGTTCCCACCAACGGCTGGACTGTGTTTGCACACCAGTTCTCTTCTATCGCAGGTGCCGGCCCTGTCACCGGTGCTATTCAGGCTGCTGCCTTCGGCTGGCTGCCTGTTCTGCTCTGGGTACTGATCGGCGGCGTCTTTTTCGGCGCTGTCACTGACTTCGGCGCTTTGTACGCTTCCGTCAAGAACGACGGTAAATCCATGGGCCTGCTGATCGAGAAGTACATCGGCAAGACCGGCCGCAAGCTGTTCCTGCTGTTCTGCTGGCTGTTCTGCGGCATCGTCATTGCTGCCTTCGCAGACATGGTCGCCGGCACCTTCAACGCCTTCGACGCTGACGGCGCACAGGTCGAGGCCGCCTTCACCAATGGTGCAGCCGGCATGGTCTCCATCATGTTCATGGTGTTCGCCGTTGTGTTCGGCTTCATCCAGAAGAAGTTCAACTTCTCCGGCTGGAAAGAGGCTGTCATCGGCATTGCCTTCATCGTGCTGTCTTTCGTGGTCGGCATGAACGCCCCCATCATCCTGGGCAAGGCTGGTTGGAGTTATATCACCTTCGTTTACATCTTCTTCGCCGCCGTCCTGCCCATGTGGATGCTGAAGCAGCCCCGTGACTATATGACCACCTTCATGTTTGGCGCTATGATTGCCGGTGCGGTCATCGGTCTGGTCGTTGCCCACCCCACCATGAACCTGCCTGTTTTCACCGGCTTCAACAATGAGAAGCTGGGCACCATGTTCCCCATCCTGTTCGTCACCGTCGCCTGCGGCGCTGTCTCCGGCTTCCACAGCCTGGTTTCCTCCGGTACTTCTTCCAAGACTGTTGAGAATGAGAAAGACATGCTCAAGGTTGGCTACGGCGCCATGGTGCTGGAAAGCCTGCTGGCTGTCCTGGCCCTGTGTGTTGCCGGTGCTGCCGCCGCTGCGGACGGCACCCCTGCTGCCGGTACTCCGTTCCAGATCTTCAGCCGCGGCGTTGCCGGTTTCTTTGAGATGTTCGGCGTGCCCGTCTCCATCGCTACCGTCTTTATGACGATGTGCGTTTCCGCTCTGGCCCTGACCAGTCTGGATGCCGTGGCCCGTATCGGCCGTATGAGCTTCCAGGAGCTGTTCAGCGTTGACGATATGGAGCATGCCGAGGGCTGGCGCAAGCTGTTCTGCAACGTCTACTTCTCTACCTTCATCACCCTGGCCTTCGGCTTCCTGCTGACCCAGATCGGCTATGCCAACATCTGGCCGCTGTTCGGTTCCGCCAACCAGCTGCTGAGCGCGCTGGTCCTGGCTACCCTGTGCGTCTTCCTCAAGGTCACGGGCCGCAACAACAAGATGCTGTTCCCGCCGCTGGTCATCATGCTCTGCGTCACCTTCACGGCTCTGGTGCAGCGCCTGATTGCCATGGTCAAGGCCATCTCCGCCGCTGCGTCCACCGCCATCCCTGCCGGTGAGACCACCTGGGGTGCTGTCTTTATCGCCAACGGCCTGCAGCTGATTCTCGCGATCCTGCTGATCGTCCTGGGCCTGAACATTGTCTTTCACAGTGTCAAGAGCTACAAGAACAGCGAGAAGGACAGCGAAAAAGTTGCTGCGTAATCCAAACAGCACTTGACAAATATACCATCTTAGGGTAATATTTATACGGCCGCAATGGCGCGGCGCAACACTGCACCATTCGGCAGTCATAAGGCATTTGGCCCCGGTGATCCGCACAGTGGAACACCGGGGCTTTTTGCATGAATATGAGGGAATTTTAAGTATCTAAAGGAGAATGCAACCATGAAACTCAAGAATGCTATGGCACTTGGCCTTGCCTCCGTCCTGGCCGTTGGTCTGACCGCCTGCGGCTCCAGCGCCGACACCTCCGCCGCCTCCCCTGCTGACAGCACCGCCGCCGAGAGCACCGTGGCTGCTGCGGATGCCGCCGGTGCCCCGGACGGCGACGGCGACCCCACCACCCTGACCGTTGCCATGGAGTGCGCCTACGCCCCCTACAACTGGACCCAGAGCGACGATTCCAACGGCGCTGTTGCGATCCGCGGTTCCAGCGACTACGCCTACGGCTACGACGTTATGATGGCGAAGAAGATCGGCGAGGCCCTGGGCCAGAAGGTTCAGATCGTCAAGCTGGACTGGGACAGCCTGATCCCCGCCGTCATGAGCGGCGACGTTGACTGCGTCATCGCCGGTCAGTCCATCACGGCTGAGCGCGCCGCCCAGGTTGACTTCAGCGACCCCTATTACTACGCTTCCATCATCACGCTGACCAAGAAGGACAGCGCCTACGCCAACGCCGCCAGCGTGGCTGACCTGGCCGGTGCAACCGCTACCAGCCAGCTGGGCACCATCTGGTATGACACCTGTCTGCCGCAGATCGAAAACGCCAACATCCTGCCCGCACAGGAGACGGCCCCCGCCATGCTGGTGGCCCTGAACAGCGGTGCCTGCGACATCGTCGTCACCGACCGCCCCACCGGCCAGGCAGCACTGGTCGCCTACCCCGACTTCACGCTGCTGGACTTCGGCGGCGGCGACGGTGACTTCCAGGTCAGCGACGAGGATATCAACATCGGCATCTCGATGAAGAAGGGCAACACCGCGCTGAAGGATGCCATCAACGAGGTGCTGGCCACCATGACCACCGACGACTACAATGCCTTGATGGATGAAGCCATCAGCGTTCAGCCCCTGAGCGACAACTAATACCGTCCGCCCCTGCCGTTTTGCGCGGCAGGGGCTTCGGTGTTGAGGAAACATAAAGGAGACTCTCATGCAAAACTTTTTCGCAAACTGTGCCACAGTGCTGCAAAAGTACGGTTTCTCGTACCTGCGCGGCGCGGGCACTACCCTGCTGCTGGCACTGGTCGGCACGTTCTTCGGCTGCCTGATCGGCTTTGCGGTCGGCGCATTGCAGACCATCCCGGTGGATAAGCAGCGCGACCCGGTGTGGAAGCGCGTGCTCTTGAAAATTCTACACATCTTCCTGCGCTGCTATGTGGAGCTGTTCCGCGGCACGCCCATGATCGTGCAGGCTGTGTTCATCTACTATGGCCTTTTGCAGGTTTTCGGCATCAAGATGGGTATGTGGCAGGCCGGCTTCTTCATCGTGTCCATCAACACCGGCGCGTATATGGCCGAGACAGTCCGCGGCGGTATCGTGTCCATTGACCCGGGCCAGACCGAGGGCGCAAAAGCCATCGGTATGAACCACTGGCAAACGATGATCCACGTCATTCTGCCCCAGGCGCTGCGCAACATCATCCCGCAGATCGGCAACAACTTCATCATCAACATCAAGGATACGTCGGTTCTGTCCGTTATCTCCATCACCGACCTGTTCTTTGTACACAAAAGCGTGGTCGGCGCACTGTACACCTACTTTGAGAGCGCGGCCATCGTCATGGTCATCTACCTGACGATGACGCTGTTTGCCAGCTATCTGCTGCGCCTGTGGGAGAAAGCGCTGGACGGCCCGCAGAACTACGACCTGAACACCACCGACTCGCTGGCCTACACCAGCGGTATGTACAACGCCCCGGACCCGAACCACGAGTCCCAGAATCTGGATATGAAGGGAGGCGCAGCCCATGTCTGAGCCTGTTATCGAGGTGCGCCACCTCTCCAAGAGCTTCGGCACCCACGTTGTCCTGCGTGACGTTGACTTTACCGTCAACGCGGGTGACGTCACCTGCATCATCGGTGCGTCCGGCAGCGGCAAATCCACACTGCTGCGCTGCATCAACCTGTTGGAGACGCCCACGAACGGCAAAGTGCTGTTCCACGGCAACGACATCACCGCCAAGGGGTCTGACCCCTGCGCCTACCGCGCCAAGGTGGGCATGGTGTTCCAGAGCTTCAACCTGTTCAACAACATGACTGTGCTGGACAACTGCACGGCAGGCCTGCGCTACGTGCTGCACCAGGATAAAGAAACTGCGCAGAAGACCGCGCTGGAAAACCTGGAAAAGGTCGGGATGGCCCCCTATATCCACGCCAAGCCCCGCCAGCTTTCCGGCGGCCAGAAGCAGCGCGTGGCGATTGCACGCGCGCTGGCGATGCAGCCCGAAGTGCTGCTGTTCGACGAGCCGACGTCTGCGCTTGACCCCCAGATGGTAGGTGAGGTCCTGGCCGTTATGCGCCAGCTGGCGAAGGAAGGCCTGACGATGATCGTCGTCACCCACGAGATGGCCTTTGCCCGGGATGTTTCGAGCCATGTGGTCTACATGGCCGACGGCGTCATCTGTGAGGAAGGAACCCCCGCCGATATCTTTGAGCACCCGCAGAATGCAAAGACGGTGGAGTTTCTGAGCCGGTTTAGACAGGCGTAAATTGGTATAAATACTAAAGGTCGTGCTGACGATGGATTGTCGGCACGACCTTTTTTGTTTGTGATATTGGGATACGGCCCGGAAGGGAGGAATCCCGCCCCTACGGATGGCGGAAAGCTCATGACGAAAGATGTAGGGGGCGGCGTCCTCGACGTCCCGCGGAGGGGTCAAGACCCCTCCCTACGATGCAAAAGATAAAGGGGCAGTAATTGCAAGGTCGCGGGCCGGGCATGCCCGGCCCCTACAGCCTGTTTTTACGCCAGCGGCACGTCGATCTCGTCGCCGATGGCAAAGCTGTAAATCGTCAGCTTCGTCACGGGGACGCTCAGCCGCTGGGCAAACGCACGGCGGTAGAGCCGCAGCTGGGCGGCGTACTCGTCGATATAATACTGCGCGTCGCGGCTGCGGTCGGTCTTGTAGTCGAGAATTTCCGCGTGCTCATCAAACACCAGTACCAAATCGGCGATGCCCTGCACGAGCACTTCCGCTTCGGCGGCACTCCCCTGTTGTGCGGCGGGGGTGACTTCGGCGGCGGGCAGGGCCGTGATGAACGGTTCCTCCCGCAAAATTTGTTTTGCATGGCGGATGCGCCGCCAGACTGCACTCTCAAAGAAGGGCCGCACGGCGTCCAGGTCGAGCTTGTCTGCCAGCGCGGCATCCAACAGCTGCAAATCCGTCTGGCGTTTGACCTCGGCGTCCAGGTCGGGCGCAGGGCCGTCGAAGGGTACGCTCTGCATAAAGGCGTGGATGGCGGTACCGCGCTCGGCCCCGGTCATGCCGGTTTTCTGCAAAAAGGCCGGGCGTTCCAATGCCACCGGGCGGGCCGCATGGGCCACAGCGCTGACGCTGACCTTGGCGGGTACTTTTTCCAGCGCGGCGCGGGGGCTGTGCCAGGCAAAGCTGGCTTTCAGCATTTCGACTGTGGCCGGGTCGGGCTGGGGTGCGCGGGGGGCGGGCGGCTGCTCGACATTTTCCGGCAGCGCCACCAGACGTATCGTCAGCGGCACCTCCGTTGGGCGGTGGTGGGGCAGAAAGCTCGTGTACCCCCACAGCGCGTCGCTGTCCGGGTGCAGCATGGCGGCAGTCAGTATCCACCCGGCCCAGCTGCCCATACTGCGCATCGACTCGCTGCCGGTGGCCTCGGCTGCCGCGCAGAGGGCCGGTGTTTTCAGCGCACTGGCGGTCTTTTTCAGCGGCACGGTGATGATGAGCGCATCCTGGGCACGGGTCAGCGCCACATACAGAACGCGCATTTCCTCGCTCAATGTCTCGGTGCGGATAGCCTGGGCCAGCGCCGCATAGGGCAGCGTTTTGAACCGCTTGGCCGCCCGGGGCGCACGCAGCATAACGCCCACGCCCAGACGGCTGTGGGTCAGCACCGGGCGGATGGCATCGCTCTGGTTAAATTTGTGGTCGGTGTCCGCCACAAAAACGACCGGGAATTCCAGACCCTTGGAGCGATGTACTGTCATGATGGAGACGCACCCCGGCCGGGTCTGGCCGCCCACGCTTTGGCTCAGGCCGCCGTTGGCTGCGGCGGCGTCCATGGCGCGTATCAGCGCCGGCAGGCCCGCGCGGCCTGCACCGGCGGCCCCAGCCGTAAAGCTCAACAGGTCCTCACGGCAGCGCGGGCCGTCGGGCAGTGCGCCCACGGCGGCCAGGTAGCCGGTGCGGGCCAGCAGTTCCTCGATCAGTTCATCCACCGGCAGTGTGCGGGCCAGGCGGCGGTACTCGGTCAGTGCCTCGATAAAGACGGCAAATTGTGCCTGCCCGCCGTGCAGCACCGCACCGTACAGGCTGCCCTCCGGGCAGGCGCAGCGCAGTGCCACTAGATCATCCACCGTGTAGGGGAACAAGGGGCTGAGCAGCACCGCCGCCAGCGGGATATCCTGCGCAGGGTTGTCGATAACGCGCAGCAGCGCCGCGAAGGGGCGGATGTGCGGTTCGTCCAGCAAATCGGTGGCAGAGTCCGCAAACACCGGGATGCCCGCCGTGCGCAGTGCGCCCTCGTAGGCGGCAAAGCCCTTGCGGCCGCGAAGCAGGATACAAAAATCATCGTATTTGCAGGGGCGCACGCCATCTTTTCCGCGCACGGCAAAGCCGGTCTCGACCATTTCGGCAATGCGCCGGGCAATGGCCGCCGCGTCGCCGTCCACATCCGCGCCGTCGATGACGTCGATCTCGCACATACCGCGGTAGTCGCTGTCCTTGCGGCCCACAACAAGGCGCTGGCCGTCGCCGTACTGCACGCCGCCCAGCCCCTCCGAGAAGAAGGTCTCAAACAGGTAGTTGATGCCCTCGATGACGCCGGGCGCACTGCGGAAGTTGGCATCCAGCGCCAGCGTGGCGGGCTTGGGCACGGGCTGCGGATAGGGCCGCCACTGCTGCTGTTTGCCCACAAAAATGCTGGGATCCGCCAGACGGAAGCGGTAGATGCTCTGCTTGATATCGCCGACAAAGAACAGGTTGTCGGCCTCGGGCTGGGCCAGCGCAAAGTAGATGGCGTCCTGCAAAGCGTTTGTGTCCTGGTACTCGTCCACCAGTACGGCGGCGTAGCGGGCGCTGACCGTGCGGCAGAGCGGCGTGCGCTCGTTGTCCTCGGTCAGCAAAAGATCCAGCGTCAGGTGCTCATAATCGGCGTAGTCCAATACTTTTTCAGCGCACTTGGCCGCAAAGCAGTTGTCGGCGAAGGTCTGCGTCGCCCGCACCAGCGCGGCCACCAGGGGCGCGGCGCGGCGGCGGTCGGCAGCAAACTCATCAGCTGTGCAGAGCAGCGCGTCCTTGCGCAGGCTCTCCATCTGCTTTTTGGCGCGGTCACGCAGTTCGGATGCCGCGCTTGCGGCCTGGTTGGCGTCCTTGCCGCCCTTGACCGCCCCGGCCCGCCGCCAGCCCGCAAAGACCGTGTCCAGCGCGGCCAGGCACTTGTCCCAGTCGCCTTCGGCCAGCCAGTGGCAGAGATTGCCCACCCGGGCCGCGTCGTCCTGCATGACGGCTGTGTAGGCGGCATCGGCTTTTTCGTCCCGGGCTGCAATGGCCGCACCGCTTTCCAGCAGCGTTTTTGCGCCCTGGGCGCGGGCCAGCGCAATGCCCAACAGCTCTTTGCCCCAGGCGGTCTCCTGGGGCGGGGCGTCCTGCTGCCACATTTCGGCAAAAGTATTCAGCGACGCGGCCGGGTGCGGCAGGGCGCGGGTAAAGTGGTAGAGGTCTAGGATGGCGTCCCCTGCCGTGTTGTCGGTACGGCCCCGGTCGTACAGGTCGGCAAAGGCGCGGAAATCCGGGTCGGTGTAGGCGGTCTCCAGCGTGGCAGCCAGCGTTTCCTGCTCAATGCGGGCCAGGTCGGCTTCCTCGGCGGTCTCAAAGTCGGGCGGCACATCCAGCATGGCGAAATGCTGCTGCACAAAATGCAGGCAGAAGGCGTCCACCGTGCCGATGGACGCCCGCTGCAACAGCAGCTGCTGGCGGCGCAGATTCATGTTGCCGGGGTGGGCGCGGACCTCTTCGGCAAGGCGGGCCGTGATATCCGCCCGCAGCTTGGCCGCGGCGGCATTCGTGAAGGTCATGATGAGCAGTTCGTCCGCGTTGGCCGGGTGCTCGGGGTCGGTGATGAGGCCGACAACACGCTCGACCAGTACGCGGGTCTTGCCGGACCCAGCTGCCGCCGAGACCAGCAGACTGCCGCCCCGCGCCGTGATGGCCGCCGCCTGGGCCGGGGTAAATTGAATTTTGGGTTGTTCAGGCATGGGGGTCTCCCTTATCTTATTCTGCAAATGGGTCGTCTTTTATCGTAATTGTCCGTTCGTGCTCGCCGTCGCGGTGGGCACAGGCGGTGCGGAAATCACAGTAGGCGCAGGGGGATTTGTTCCCGACGCACAGCGGCTCGGCGTCGATTTTACCGCTGTACAAATTCGCCGCCATATCAATCAGCAGGCCGTCCAGGTGGTCCCGGATGCGGCCCAGCTTGGCCTCGTCGGCCAACGTGCTTTTGCCGTTGGTCACCTTGCCGGTCTTGGCGTTGAAATTCAGCGGCACAAACTCGCCGGTGCCCTTCGTGTCCATGGCACGGTAAACACTCTCGTCGTCCAGCAGCAGGCCGTTCATCGGGTAGCTGGGCGTGGGGTCGCCGTCCTCGGTCAATTCACAGCGCTCAACGCTCTCGGGCGCGGGATCTGCCAAAAGGTACTCCACCCCCGCCGCCGCTGCCCCCGGGAACTGCGCCCCGGCGTTGCGTTCCAGCGTAAATAAGTACAACAGCATCTGGCAGTCCAGGCCGCAATAGACTTCCTTTAATTTAAACTCTTTGCCGCCGGTCTTGTAGTCCACGACCCGCAGGTAGGTCTTGCCTAGTTTTTCCAGCGGCATGGCGTCCACGCGGTCGATCGTGCCCACCACCCGCACGGTGTGCCCGGCGTCGTCGCACAGTTCCACCGGGTCAATGCGGGGCGCGCCAGGGTCGTCGGCATCGGGGCGGTCGTTGATGCGCAGCTCAAACGCCACCGGCTGGAAGCCCGACTGGTGCAGATCGCGCTGGATGAAGCCCAGCAGCCCCACCAGATTGCGGCGGATGCGGGCCACCAGATATTCCATCCGCACGGTCATTCCGGGCAGGTTTTCGGTCACGTACTCGTCCACCAGGTCATTGACCAGTGTTTCCAGCTGCTCCGGCGTCAGGTCGCGGAACGCGGCTCCCTGGCGGCGCAGGGCGTTTTCCAGCACCCAGTGGGTCAGCGTGCCGCTGATGTTCGGGGCCAGCTCGGCCTTCTGGCGTGGCGCAGCTTTGACGATATACTGTAAAAAATACCCAAATGGGCAGTTCTGGTATTTTTCAAACCGGGTGGGGCTGATGCGCAGCCCACGGCCCAGCAGTTTTTCAAGTTCTTCGGTGTTCTCCACCCGCTGTTCCGCACCGGCGGTATCGGCGGCGCGGCGCACGGCCTCGTATCCGGGGGCCAGTGCGGGGTTCGCATCCAGCACGGCCCGCACGGCGGCACCGGCGGCGGCTTCCTCCGCCCCAGGCTGCTGGCTGAGCAGCCCCAGCACATCCAGCGCGGCGGCGGGTGCGGCGGCCTCGGCCACGAACACCACGCAGATGACGGACAGA
>ENA-ORUU01001030-ORUU01001030.1-human-gut-metagenome-genome-assembly--contig:-NODE-1030-length-17190-cov-2.86805_pt1 | contig 17190 bp, 27 predicted proteins | sample MGYA00242085_ERZ509221 | MGnify/ENA primary metagenome ERZ509221 (study PRJEB26280, sample SAMEA2338809) | human gut metagenome | biome: human gut; feature: human-associated habitat; material: faeces... | reverse complement strand
TAATATTTATCTTTGAAGTTCTTAATACCGCCGATATAAATGTTTGAACTTTTATCGGCATTGTCTGTTGTAATTTCCGAGTTCGGAGCCATAATGCCGAAGGTATCGGGCATAAATGTGCCGATACTGCCTTTAATGCCGATGTCCTCACCGGACAAAATCTTTCTTGTGATTTCCTCCATATCGTCCTTATAAGTATCAATGGTAGGTGTATAATAAATAGACGCACCACCGGAAAGATAGCCTTTTCGGTTGTCTTCTACGGCAATCTCAGATATTTTGGGAACGGCACTGCCTTTTTCGTATTCCTTGATATACATATATCCGGAGCCGATGGCAATGTCCTCCGTCTGTTTTTGTGCTGTTTCGGGTATTTTCATATTTTTCACGCTCCAATCTTTTTATAAATGCTGATGGTATAGTAGGTTACAAACAAGTCTGCATCATCAATCCATATAGTTTCCGAGGAAAAAGAGATGCCTGCTGAATTTAGCAAGCCTTCCAGTTTTTCTTCTGAAGTTATATCCTTCTTTTCCGTATAAAGTTCTATGCTGTAATCATAGCGGTACAGGTTGTTTTTGTTGTCACAGCCTTCCGCTTTTTTATTGCTGAGAAAACAGAGAAAAGGCGGTTTTTGGTTATCGGGAAAATGGCTGTAGGCAATGGGAAGTCCTGTTTTATCCAAAAATGCTTTCATTTCTTTTTCATCCATTTTGCAGAACCTCCCTAATTCGCCGTTCCACGTTTTCCTTTGCTTTTTCCTCATTCGGCTTGATATGGGGATAAGCAGGCGTTCTTCCGCCTTTGGTATGCACCTGTTTTTGTCTGCCTTTTGTTGTGCCGACAAAATTTTGATGCCCTTTTTCCAGAAGATGTGTCAGATAACCCTGTGTGTTATAAACCTCGTACTGCACATAGCCACTGCGAGATGTTTTCTTTATTTTCCAGCCACGAGAGTATTTTTTATTTCCCATTCGCTTGCCTTTTGGACTGTCTTTTTTCAGATTTTCTTTCAGTGTTTCACTTTCTTCCTTGCAGACCTCGGCTATTTTCTCTGATGCCTCCTCGGTGTATTGCTTTATGCAGTTTAGGATTTCATTTGTCATTTCCTGTACCGTTACTGTCATAAGAGTCCTCCGATTCCGCTTTAATTTTTACTGTTTTTCCGCCGTAGTCTGCAAAGTCAACTTGAATTATGTTGTAGAGTTTTCCTTGGAATACAATGCGGTAATCCACAGCAGACAGTTCTGAAAGCCTTTTGCAAAAACGAACTGTAAAGGTTACAGAGTGCTGTTCCACCGTATCACCTTTCTGCCGTTCCTTTCCTCCTGCAGTTTTAACAGACGCAAAGCATGAATAAAAGACCTGCCACTGCTGAAGTACATTCCCCACTTCATCTGTTTTGGAAACACCTTTTTGAATTTCAATCCGCTGATTTAGTTTTGAAATATCCATCAGAATCTTCCCTTTCTTACACCAAAAAGCAGAGAACGCAGAGAAAGTGTCAAGGCTTTATAGTCGGCGTTTTCTCTGTGTTCATACAGATATGCCACTGCGTACATGACGGCAATCTTGGAAGAAGAAATCTCACAAAGTTCATTTACCGATAACCTGGCAATATCTGCACAGAGGTTTTGCCCTGTTGTTATGAAGTTTTCAATCAAAGCGTCATCATCATCAAAATCTACCCGCAGATATTTTTTCATTTCTTCCAAAGCTACAAGCATTTATTTCACCACCGTCAGTCTGCTTTCAATCTTAAAATCTGTACTGCCTCGGGCAAAATAAGCTTTCCGTCTACACGTTCCTTTGCCACATAGCCAATCATGCCGTTTCCTGCAAAAAGTTCGGTAAGCTGTTTAAAGGAACGTGTGCCGCGGTCACCGATGTTATAGTAGCTGTAATCACCGAAAGCAATGGCATCCTCCGGTGCGTATGCGGAAGTATAAACATCATAGCCTAAAATTTTATCAGGCTCCTGCCTGATAGGAAGGCTGCCACATATAAGCACCGTTGTTGTCCTTCAATTTTCGGATTACGGCTAAGTTTTTGTCGTTGACAATAAAGGACGCATTTTTGCGGTACGGACGCTTTAAGGCATAAATTAAGTTCAAAATATCATCTGCTTTCAATGCTCCGGTCAATGTTTCCGCTGTTGTGCCGCCGCCTGTTTTTGCAAAAAGTCCCAAAGGCTGACCGATACCCGTACCATTGAGAAAAGCGTCCTCCTCGGCATTGGCAAGTGCCTTGCCGAACTGGTCAATGATGTAGGTCTCAAGACCAAAGGCGTTATCGTAGAGCAATTCCTCCGTTACCTTGATGGCAACATGAAGTTTATGGGCATCCAATAAAATCTGGCTGAATGTGGCATCACCGAAGGTTAATGCACCGCCTTCTTCAATCCATGCTGCGGCAGGCTTTGTTGCCGCAATATTGATTTTGTGTTCGCCCGATGTGGTGATGACACGTCCAAGCTTTCTCATGATGTTTTCTTCTTCCAAGGTATCAATCAGACGGCTGTCATACTCCTCCGGAACAAGATAACCACCGTCAGCGTCCACGCCTTCCTGCAAAATGTCGGATACCTGACGGAAGTTGGTGCGAAGTGCCGTAAGCATACCGGTTTTGTACTCATCAGACGCACGACCTGGTTTCTTCTTTTCTTTTCCGTCTGCTGTCATAGGCTTTGCGACAATAGGTGTATTCACAGGCTTATTCATTTCCTTTTCCATTGCCTCCATCTGCTCCATACGTTCAATCTCGGCACTGTAGTCCTTGATTTTCTTTTCCATCTCGGCATAGGCTTTTGCGTACTCCGCAGAGAGCAGACCGTCCTTGTCACGTCTGCTCTCCACAAATGCCTTTGCACCTTCCCATGCTTTATTTCTGAGTTCTCTCAATTCTAAAATCGTCATACTGCTTACCTCCAGTTTTTGATTAAATTCAAGCGTTCCATAAGGGAATCTGCCGTTGTTTTCGGTTTCTGCTCGATTCTGCACTTGGCAGCAATCTTATCCATGAGATGATTAGTGACAGCCATGCGGGAATACACATTGCTGACCTGCGGCACTTCGATATCCTCGGTATCCGCAGAGCGTTTCATAATCTCATCAGCAAATCCCAGTTCCACAGCCATGTTGGCATTCATCCATGTTTCTGCATCCATAAGATGCGAGAGCTTTGCCCGGCTCATGCCCGTTTTGATTTCATAAGCGTTGATAATGGACTCCTTCACCTCATCCAACATAGAAATAGCCTTCTGCATCTCCGAAGAGTCACCGAAGGCTATTGTTGCCGGATTATGAATCATAAGCATTGATACGGGAGATACCATAACCTTGGTGCCTGCCATTGCAATAACGCTTGCGGCACTGGCGGCTATGCCGTCAATCTTGACAGTCACATTGCCCTTGTAGTCCATAAGCATGTTGTAAATCTGTGCCGCCGCAACGCAGTCACCGCCGGGTGAATTGATCCAAACGATAATATCACCGCTGCAGCTGTTCAGTTCATCCTTAAAAAGCTGTGGTGTTACATCATCATCAAACCAACTCTCTTCTGCGATTGTGCCGTTCAGAAACAGTGTTCGTTCCATTGTTTCCGTCTGTGTTTCCCGATTCGTCACTGTCCTGTTTTTCCAGTTCCAGAACTTCTTCATTTTCTTCCTGCACCTTCTTTCCAAATAAGCCTGCATCGGCAAGCTTTGTCATATTGCCGTTGATGAGATAGAGGTTACCGCCGTCCTCGGCAGGGATGCGGTCAAGGTTTTCAAGCTCTCGGATGTCATTTGCACTCATCCATCCGTTCTGCCTTGCTGTGGCATAACCGCTCATGCGGCTTTGATAGTCACCTCGCAGTAATCCGTCTACGTTAAACTTGATGAAATACTTAGATTTGTCACTTGGAGAAATCAGCACTCTTGCCATGGACTGCTCCCATCTGACAAGCCAAGGCTCTAAGGTGTATTTCACAAACTCAAGTGACTGCTGTTCAATATTAGAAAAGCTCGACTTTTCAAGGTCACCCACCATATGCGGCGGCACTCTGAAAATTCGAGCTATTTCGTTAATCTGAAATTTTCTTGTTTCCAAAAACTGTGCTTCATTGGGCGAAATGGAAATCGGCGTATACTTCATGCCTTCCTCAAGCACAGCAATCTTGTGGGCATTCCCACTTCCGCCAAAGGTCTGTGTCCAGCTATCACGCACCTTAGACGGGTCTTTCAGCGTTCCCGGATGCTCCAATACACCGCTTGGTGCAGCACCATTGGCATAAAACTTACTGCCGTATTCCTCTGCGGCAATCGCAAGACCGATGGCGTTCTTTGCCATAGCGATAGGTGAATATCCGACAAGACCGTCAAAACCAAGACCGGGAACATGGAGAACATCGCTCGGTTTCAGCCGAACAGTGCCGCCCTTGGTGGTCTTTGCCTCATCAGTCGAGGTTTGATATTCGTAATAAAGGCATCCTTTATCGTCCCTGTCAACTGTCATGCGGTTTGGCATCAACGGATACAGGGCTACAACCTCGCCCTTTCCGTTTCGGATAATCTGTGCGTAGGCATTGCCCCAAAGCAAAAGATGCGTCATCAGTGTTTCCCGAAACACAAAGCTTGTCATCTCAGGGTTTGGTTCATCATGCAGTACAAAATACAGCGGATGGTTGACAGCTTTTTCTTTGCTCCCGCCACTGGTGTATTTGTAAAGATGAAGCGGCAGTCCTGCCACCGCCTCCGACAAAATGCGTACACAGGAATACACCGCTGTCATCTGCATGGCAGAGCGTTCGTTTACATTCTTGCCGGATGTACTTGTGCCTAAGAAAAATCGGTAGGCACTGCCTGCCGTACTGTTCTTGGGAGTATCTCTTGTACGAAATAATCCGCTTAAAAGTCCCATGGAATTGACCTCCTTTCTGAAAAAATGGCATAAGAAAAGCACCTCCGAAGAGATGCTTTCTCGATGTATCATTTCATTTGTTACATATTATCTCGGATTTCTTCCGTTACATCTGCAAGTGTTCCACGAAGAGAACTTCCCGTGTTGCAGTATTTTTCCATTAATTCCCTCCAAAGTGGGTCATTTTCAGGAATTTCAGAGAACCAAACAGAATAATCATCGTCACCGTGTTTTTCCAATACAGTAATCACTGAACTCACTCCTTTTAGCTATTTCCGTTTGCTTTATTTTTAACATAATAGCATCTTTTTTAACATCTATCAAGCTAAGTATAAACATATAAAGTATACTTCCGATTCAGAAAACAAGCAGTCCCCTTGTATCATACACGCTTTCGCCCGCATCATTCCCACATCGGATTGCTCTGTCCAGTGCCATAATCGTTGCCACAGCACCGTCTATCTTTTCTGTTGATTTTTCTTTGTCCGCCTTGATGTTGCCTGCCGGGTCGGTTCGGATTAAAATGTTGTCCATGTTCCATCGCAGAACCGGCTGACCGCCATGCGCAATCCTTTGTTCCAGCACCAGCTTCATCAGCTCCTTGGTCGGAGGGGACATATCCTTAAATCCCTGTCCGAACGGAACGACCGTAAATCCCATGCCCTCCAGGTTCTGCACCATCTGTACAGCACCCCAGCGGTCGAAAGCGATTTCTCGGATATTAAATCGTTCTCCGAGCCGTTCGATGAATTTCTCAATGTAGCCGTAATGCACCACATTGCCCTCGGTGGTCTGCAGGTATCCTTTTCGCTCCCACACATCGTAGGGAACATGATCTCTGCGGACACGCAGGTCAAGGGTATCCTCTGGCACCCAAAAATACGGCAGAATGATGTATTTATCATCTTCGTCCTGCGGCGGGAACACCAGCACGAATGCTGTGATATCCGTTGTGGAAGAAAGGTCAAGACCGCCATAGCAGACACGTCCTTCCAATTCATCTTCATCAACCGTAAATGCACAGGCATCCCATTTTTCCATTGGCATCCAACGGACTGCCTGTTTTACCCATTGATTGAGTCTTAACTGCCTAAAGGAGTTCTCCTCTCCCGGATTTTGTTTTGCCGAATTACAAGCCGCCTCAACCTTATCAATGCCAACCGTAATATCCAGACTCGGATTTGCTTTTCTCCACACCTTGGGGTCTGTCCAATCGTCCGACTCATCCGCACCATAAATCACAGGATAGAAGGTAGGGTCAATCTTTCTTCCGTCCAAAATGTCCTTTGCTTTCTGGTGTGTTTCATAGCAGATGCTGTTGGTATCTGTTCCGGCTGTCGTAATCAGGAAGTACAGCGGCTGCATTCTTGCATCGCCGGAGCCTTTGGTCATAACATCAAAAAGCTTTCGGTTAGGCTGTGTGTGCAGCTCATCAAAGACCACGCCATGAATATTGAAGCCATGCTTGGAGTAGGCTTCTGCCGAAAGCACCTGATAGAAGCTGTTTGTCGGTGTATAAATAATCCGTTTCTGCGAAGCGAGGATTTTTACACGCTTGTTCAGCGCCGGACACATACGCACCATATCCGCCGCCACATCAAACACAATGGTAGCCTGCTGTCGGTCAGCAGCACAGCCGTAGACCTCGGCTCGTTCCTCACCGTCACCGCAGCAGAGCAAAAGTGCCACAGCCGCAGCAAGCTCTGACTTGCCTTGCTTCTTCGGAATTTCCACATAGGCGGTATTAAACTGCCGGTAGCCGTTTGGTTTCAGCGTACCGAACAGGTCTCGAATAATCTGCTCCTGCCAGTCGATGAGTTCAAATTTCTTTCCCGCCCATGTGCCTTTGGTGTGGCACAGGCTTTCGATGAACATCACCGCAAAATCAGCGGCATCCTTATCATAAACGCTGTCCTCAGCTTTGAACTTGGTGGGTGTGTATTTCTTCAGTTTTCTCAAAAATCTCACCTCCACGTCATCACAAGTTTCGTATCGTTTGTTTCCATGCAGGCATGAAAACTCACTCACTTCACTGTTCTTCCTCTCCCCCACAAAGCAAGCTTTGCGGGGACCCCAACAAAAAATAATCCTCGTCTCTGCGATACTCAAACTATATCATATAACGAGGAACACACCCTTGCAGGCGGTTCTTCGGGAATCTTCTGCTTTAGTTGTATTCCTTCATCACAATGGCAAGTGCCGTCTCGGTTGCCTTGTCGGTTGGTGTGATGTCCAGCCCTCTGTCGTAGCTGTAGGCGATCTCGCCGTTACGCTTTAACATCAGCTTGGAAATCCTGCCGCCGTCAATGCCGTAGTCCTCGCTCGGCTCTTCGTAGTGCTTGACCCAGTAATGGAAAATGCTGTTCTGAACCTTGATGCTTCCTTCTGCCCACATGGTTTATGCCTCCCTTCTTACCAGGTTGAAATCCGCAATACTGTAGCCGTTCTTTCTGCAGTAATCGCAAATCCAATCGTCTGCGGTTCTTGCGTTCTTGAAGGTCTTGAAATCCATCCAGACCAGCTTGCCCGGCTCGATTGCTGTCAATGCTCTTACTACCCAAATCGTGTTCTTTTTCATGGTGTGTACCCTCCGTTTTTTCTTTGTTTTCCCTTTCGGTAGGTACATATTCGCTCTTTACGGCAGATATAGCAATACGATTACTACACGATCTTAGGGGCGATTATTCCGCACATAATTGTGTAGTTTATGACTGCATGGAACGGTGGATGGTGTCCAGAATCTGCTCCTGTTCCGCAGGCTCCACACCGATGCTGTCCAGTGCTTCTCGTGTGCCGCAGTCCGGGCAGATCAGCGTCTGACCGTCTGCCCTCGAAAGGGCAGGCACACCGCGATATGCTTTATGGCATCGCGGGCAGATTTTCAAAGTGACTGTATTTTCATTCTTCATGGCTCATCCTCCTGCTGTTTTCGATGGCGTTCATCAGAATTTCTTCCGCAAAACCAAAGGCTCTGTACCCCTCAAGGCAGGTACGGACATAATAGCCGCTTGGGATGCCAAGGGGTCTGTCCTCGTGCATGATGTAAACATAGCATCGGCGGTTTCTGATTTTTCCTGTGCGGATGCCTTTGATGGGCAGTTCCATTTCCGCTTTGTAATAAAAGGTTGGGAATCCCTCGTAGCAGTCAAGTGCCGCCTCATCTGCGGCTGTGGTTGCCCACACCGCAACAGGAACGCTGCCGCCGACCTTTTTCTCGATGGTGAGATATGAGCCTGTCTGACTGCCCTTGAACAGCAGCTCGTAGTCCTTGATTTCTGATGTTCCGATGATTCTTGCCTGTGGGCAGCGAACACGCATCTGTGCGATGTTTAAGTTGCTGCCGTAGGCGATGTAGTATCTTTTTTCCATAATGGTATCCATCCTTTCCGAAGGAATCACCCTTCTACCACCTAAAGACCGCCGAAGCGGTCGGAGGTTAGGTGGCAGGAGGCTGACTCCTGCGGTTCCTTCAAGCGGCTCTGCCGTTTCTGAAGGCTGTATCTCCTGCAAGTCTCTTGGTAAGGATTTCTCTTGCGGTCTTGAATTCGTCACCGATGAATCCGAGCCGTAAAAGCCAAGTCCTCATGGCGTATTTCGGATTTTCGTTCTGCTGCGGCTTGGGACTTGCGGTCTTTACCGTCTTTGCCATCTGGCTCAGTGCAAGGCAAAGCTGAATGTAGCTTTTGAGCTGTCCTGCGTGCAGTCCGTTCTGTCTGCCGTCCGCTGGGGCATCGAATTGGAAAAGTCGAAATTCAATGGTCCCTTTTGTAAAGGTGGCGTGGTAGTTGAGCATATGATATCGGCTGTCGTTGTAGTGTTGGCTTCTGCCGTAGTTTGCTCCGTTGGCGGTGTACCAAATGTCTGCGAAATCTGCCATCGTCTGCGGCTTTTTCCGATTGATTTCTGCAAGGAAGGTAGGGTTTACCGTTCTGCAGTAGCGGTGCATTCTGCCTCGGTCGAGGTTCAAGGCATCTGCAATCAGGCTTTCGTGGCTTGCCATGATGTTTGCGAGGTTTCGCATCGTCTGCGGTGTGTGACCTTTCGCTCCGATGTGGATGTGGACTCCGCAGCCCCTTGTGGCATCGCTTTTCGCTCCTGCCTTGCGAAGCCTGCGAATCAGCTCCTGCAGGATTTCCATGTCGGTGTAGGTCAGGATCGGCGTTACCATTTCGCATTTCTCGCTGTCGCATCCTGCAATGCTGACATCCTTTTGGAATTTCCACTCTCTGCCGTCCGCATCCCAAGCTGACCAAGTGCTGTAGCCGTTCCTTGCGGCTGTGTTTTCGCATCTGCCTGTTCCGAAGAAGTCGGCGGCGAGCTTTGCGGCTCTGCTTCTTTCATCTCAACCTCAACGCCGATGGTCTGCTTTTTCATCTCTGCAATCTGATTTGCGATTTTCTCGTTCATGGTGTGTACCCTCCGTTTTTCTTTGTTTTCCCTTTCGGTGTACACATATTCGCTCTTTACGGCAGATATAGCAATACGATTACTACACAAGGTTTTCTCCAACATCTTGTGTATATCTGGTATCAATTATGCTATATCATGCGTACCTTATCTTCGCCGTAGATCACATTCAGATGGGAGCCGTTGTCCCAATCCACAAGAAGCGATGCCGTATCATCCACACCCTCGACTGTACCCCTGGTGCCAATCGGCGGAGCCTGCACATCATCCATATGCAGAAGCTCCACTCTTGTACCGACCGGGTACTGCCTGCGAACCTGCTCCACAATCTCTTTACTCGGAAATCTCATCATCTGCCGCCTCCTTCGCTGTTTTGAATGCACTGCTGCCTGTCAGATTTTTCAGCAGAATCTTGCGGTCTGCCTTGTACTCCGCACCGATGAAGCCAAGCCGCAGAAGAAAGCATCGGAATGCGTATTTTTCGTTTGTGACTTTCTTCTCAGTGGCATTGATGCGTTTCTGCTCCTTGCTCATTTGGCACAATGCGGCAATGAAGTCGGTATAGGCTTTCGCCGTATCTGCATCTGGGCAGGCTGCAAACCAAGGGAAGGAAACTGCATCTTCGGTAATTTCTATCGGAAGGTCTGTGATTCCCAGCGCCTTTTTAATCAGACTGCCTTTGGCATCAAGGAGCTTTGTAATGTTGCCGACTGCGACCTTATCAAGCGGAATCGACACCGTAAGCCCTACGCTTTCGCCCTGTGGCTCGGCAGCCGCATCCTCGGATACTTCCTCGCCGCTGTCGGCGGCAGTGTCGGGCATATCTGCGGCAGTAAAGCCACGCTCGGCAAGCTGCTCCAGCAGGTTTTCAATCTCCTCGCTGTCTGCCCGGTCATCAAACTCCAATGTGCCGTCCTTGGTGACGGTAAAGTAGTCGATTTCGTATGCGCAGGTCGGCATATATTTGTATACCGCCGCAGCTCCCGTAATATCTGAAATTGCCTTGACCAGTGCTTTTCGCTCTGCTCCTGTTCTGTTAAATTCAATCCTCATCATGGGTACCTCCTTGTTTTTTCGGTACTACATATATCACTCTGAAGCCGATAAATAGCAAGGTTTCGGTGTAGAATAACTCAAAGCAAAAAGGGTTGAAACTGTGAGTAGTACACAATCCCTGCCAGCACAAAGCAGACATTCGGAAGTGCCACGCCGTTGCCCCACATTTTATACTCTGCGGCATCGGAATACGGGTCTTTCAGCCATTTGATAATCTGCTTTTCCGTCTTTGGCTTCGTGGAAGTTCCCATGATTTTTCTGTGGGTTTCAAAAACCTCAGACCAGTATGCGATATCCTCTTCGGTCGGATTTTCCGTACCGAGATCATCACACCACCAATCCGGGAATCCCTGCAGCCTTGCACATTCCGTTGGGGTAAGTCTGCGGATAATGTACTGCGGTTCTTCCGCTACGGTCGGAGGGTCTTTGTAATCGGTAGCAACCAGCGCATTCGCCAGATTTTCTTCCGCTTCGGTATGATAGGAGTTTTTGCTCGTGCTGTAGACGAGGGTTTCAGAACCGCCGCCGTACATCCCGCCGCTTGCACGAAGGGAACTTCCCGTATTGTTTTCTACATATTTGTCATAGGCTTCCTGCGAAAAAGCAACCGCATGGCGGTCTGCCGTATTGAGCGTGAAACTGACATCTTCTCCGATGCCGCTGCCCTGGGGACCGTTCTTCTCGGCTCTGCCGATCATGGAACCCTGCACCGCCACCACAGCCATGCCGCCCTGATTGCAGGACGGATTGCCGCCGTTGGCATCCAGGCATCGGCTCGTTTCCGCTTCGTAGAAACCGCTGTGCGGATTGTCCGACTTCATGGAATTACTGTCCTTGGAACAGATGCCGTAGCACTTGGGTACGAACACCGTCTGGTCGTTGTTGCAGGAGAGCGTTGCGGATTTGTTTTCCTGAATCAAAGCTCCCTTGCCGCCGCCCTCACAGCCGGAACGGATTTTCAGTGTCTTCGGTGTTTCCAGCACGAACGGCTGATTATTGCCGCCTGTTCCGTAAGTGGAAAGCACCGTCTGTGCCACATTTAAAGGCCCCTTGTACCGGGTGTCCTGACTGTGATTTTCAAACACAAGCGGAGGATGGTTGGATGCCGCACGAAGTGTTGCGGTAAAATCCTCTGTCACATCCATCCGCTGACCGCCCTGGTCGTTTAAGCACAGGCTTGACGCTCCAACGCTTTCTTCAGCACTTCCGGCAGTTCCTTGCCACGAACGGAAGCCCTGCGGAGTATACCCTGACACGCCTTCGGACTCAAATAATATTTTTCCGGCACTCCCGCCATCAAGATCTGCGACAAGGTAGATGCGTTTTCTGCGTTGGGGAACTCCCCAATACTGCGCATCGAACAGCCGCCATGCGAGGGAGAAATCCTCTCCCATGATGCAGCCTGCATTGTCCCATTTTCCGTTTGGAAGTTCAGGCACAGCATAGTCTTCTCTTTTGATTTTGCACAGTGAGCTGAGGACTGCCCGGAAGTCTTCGCCTTTGTTAGACGAGAACGCTCCCTGGACGTTTTCCCAGACCACAAATCTTGGATACTTGCCATTGGTTTTGCACCTCATTTCTTTCACAATCCGCACCGCCTGATAGAAAAGCGAAGAACGCTCTCCGTCAAGGCCGCTGCGCTTTCCTGCCACCGACATATCCTGACAGGGACTGCCGAAGGTGATGATGTCCACAGGCGGGAGGTCAGCACCATTTTGTGCCGACACATCACCGTAGTGTTTCATCTGCGGCAGGCGTTTGGTAGTGACACGAATAGGAAACGGCTCGATCTCCGATGCCCACAAAGGGGTAATGCCGGAAATCAAGCCGCCTAATGGAAAGCCGCCACTGCCATCGAACAGACTTCCAAGTGTTAAGTTTTTATTCTCCATCGGCATGTACCTCCAGGTCATCAAAACGGATGGTCTTGCCGTCACGCACCACAGATACATTTTCCGCAGTGCCGACCTGCTCGATATAGCGTTTCACGATAACATCGCAGTATTTCTCGTCCAGCTCAATGGTGTGGCAGATTCGGTTGGTCTGCTCACAGGCAATGAGTGTACTGCCGCTGCCGCCGAACGGGTCAAGCACGATGCAGTTGCTCATGCTGGAATTCTTAATCGGATAGGCAAGTAGAGGAACAGGCTTCATGGTCGGATGGTCACCGTTTTTCTTCGGCTTATCAAACTCCCAGATGGTGGTCTGCTTGCGATCGGAATACCACTGATGCTTGCCGTTCTTCTTCCAACCGAACAGGCAAGGCTCATGCTGCCACTGATAAGGACTTCTGCCGAGAACAAGACTCTGCTTCTTCCAGATGCAGGTGCCGGACAGGTAAAAGCCTGCGTCTGCAAATGCCTTTCTGAAATTCAAACCTTCTGTATCTGCATGGAACACATAGATGCTGGCATCGTCCGCCATCGCTTTTTCCATGCAAGTGAAGGCATCAAGCAGGAACTGATAAAACTTGTCGTTTTCCAGGTTATCATTCTTGATTTTGCCTGCGGTGCCCTGATAATTTACATTATACGGAGGGTCCGTCACCACAAGGTTTGCTTTCTTGCCATTCATCAGCAAGGTGTAGCTTTCTTCCTTAGTGCTGTCACCGCACAGCATCCTATGATTTCCGAGCAGCCACAGGTCACCGCTTTTTGTGACAGGCGGCTTTTCCAGTTCCGCATCTACATCGAAATCATCATCTTTCGCATCGTCCGCAGTATCAAAAAAGCCTGCCAGCTCCGATTCATCGAAACCAGTCAGACTTAAATCGAAATCTTCTGCCTGCAGAGCTTCGATCTCTACTTTCAGAAGCTCCTCATCCCATCCCGCATCCATTGCCATACGGTTATCCGCAAGAATGTACGCTTTCTTCTGCGCCTCGGTCAGATAGTCCACGAACACACAAGGTACCTCGTTGATGCCTTCTTCCTTCGCCGCCATGATTCTGCCATGGCCGGCGATCACATTGAAGTCCCGGTCAATAATGACAGGATTGATAAAGCCGAACTCCCGGAGGGAAGAACGAAGCTTATTGATCTGCTGTGCATTGTGGGTACGAGCGTTATTCACATAGGGAATCAGCTTATTGATATCCACCAGCTGCATTTCAGTCGTAGTCTTGCTCATCAGCCGCACCTCCGTTCCAGCACTTTGTCCAGTCCCTTTTTTGCGCCTGCAATATCTCCTGCAAATGCCTGACCCTTGATGGTGCGAAACTGTTGGCAGGTCAGATTCTGTTTATTACATTTCAATATTTTCATGAATTCTGTAAGTTCTGTTTTCATCCTTTTCTCCTTGCTCTGAGCAAAAGCTCCATTGTATCGTTTGGGTTATCCTCGAACACCTCAGTACAGTTCTGCTTTACAATGTCATAAATTTCATACCAGATAAGGTTTGCACTTTTCTGGTACTGCTGACTCATCTGCACGAATGGGGATGTGATTACACCTCCTGTGGTCGGATGCTTGCCGAGCAGACCGTAGGTACTGGTAGCTTCCTCGCACTGAATGTATCTTGCAAAAGCCTGTGCATAAGCTTCGATGAGCCTTGGATTGACCAGTCTTTCGCAGCCTCGCTCTTTCAGCCACAGCCAGGTTTCCTTGTAAATTTCATCCGCACCGAGGGGAACACCGTTTTTCTGCCTTGCCGACAGGTAGTCGCTCGGCTTTGGCATATCCACGCCATTCATCACAGCACCTTCCGGCAGGTCAACCGCCTCCAGTTCTGTGGGACTCAGTGTGGGAATATCATTTTTCAGTATCTGGACTTGCTGTCCTTTTTGTATTTTTTCGGCGGCAGGTGCCGGTTTATCTCCGGCACGCACTCGTCTGCCGCCACGATTTGTGCCGTCTCTTGCCATAATTTTAATTTCCTTTCTCGCCCTGGGGTTTAATACCCTGTTTGAACCGCCGTTTTTGTGCGTTTGAGGGGGCGCCGTTTTCTGGGACCTAAAGCCACAGAGATTTTGACCGCCCCTACCGGGGTATAAAATTCACATACAGTTCATATAATATGTCTTGCAATCTGCAAGACAACGAATTACAATATAATCAACAGGAGGTGTTTGATATGAAAGACTCAACCGTAAGTGCTCGCGTTGAAAATAATGTAAAGATTGAAGCAGAGGAAATCCTGCAGAAACTCGGCGTTCCTGTTTCTGTTGTAATCAATTCTCTTTACCGTCAGATTATTTATCATCGTGGTGTTCCTTTCTCCCTGACGATTCCGTCAGAGCCAAGGACCGTTGATGCAATGTCTGATGCCGAACTCGATGCAAAACTCCAGCACAGCTACGCACAGGCGATTGCCGGTGAGGGCAGACCAATGAGTGCGGTGTTTGACGATCTGGAAAGGAGCCTTAAATAAGTGGACTCCTATGAAATCATCATCACACCGGATGCAGAAGCTGACCTTTTTGAAATCAGAGACTACATCGCATACACCTTGTTAGTCCCGGATGTCGCACTGAATTACATTCGTGCCATTCGCAGCGAGATACAAAAGCTGACATACATGGCTTCCAGTATTGCTCCCGTAGAACGGGAACCCTGGCATTCCAGAGGTGTGCGGAAAATCATCGCCAAAAACTTTTATATCTACTACAGACCGGATGATGCATCCGGTAAGGTGTATATTCTGAATGTAATCTACGCCAAGCGGGATCAGCTCAGAGCATTGAAAAATATGAATCTGCACGATTAACAGAAAGGCAGTCCTTATTTGTAAGGGCTGCCTTTATCTGTCGCCAATCTCGTGGTGTATTTTGTTATGACAGCTCTTGCAAAGGCTCATCAGATTGCTTCGGTCATGGGTGCCGCCCTGTGAAATGGGAATCTTGTGGTGTACCTCATCAACAGGGACAAGGATGCCTTGCTCGAAGCACCTCTCACAGAAGGGATGCGTCTTGACATAGCTGTCACGAATCCGTTTCCATGCTCTGCCGTACTCTTTATGCACCGCAGGGTCACGACTGTACTGCTCGTAGTTCTTCTCTACCAACTTGCGGTGCTGTTCGCAGTATCTGCCGTCCGACAGGTTCGGGCATCCGGGGTAAGCACAGGGCTGTTTCGGTTTTCTCGGCATCGGCTCACCTCCTTGCCGGCATAAGAAAAGCCCTCACAGGATTGCTCCCATGAAGGCTTTGTGCTTTGTTTCTTTTTTACTATGTCTATAGTACCACACAAATTCCTTGAATGATAGTGAACTCGACTGCACTATAGTGAACTCTTTTTTGATTTTCGATATTTTATCACCGCTTTTATTGCGGAAATCAGTTTTGTAATATTCTTATTGATATTTTCTGTATCAATTCGAATCACGTACCAACCCTCTCCCATCTTTCTTTCAATCAGCTCATCACGAAAAATTTCTTCATTTCTTTTGCCAGAGTGAAACAATCGCCCATCCACTTCCAGTACAACCTTAAGTTCCGGAACTACAAAATCTACCCTAAATTCAAATATCTGCACCTGATGATTGATTTTATAACCTTTTTGTATCAATTCAATAGCAACCATTATTTCTTCGGTACTTTGAAACCATCCTGCTTTATATAGATTTTTCTCCACAATTTTCATTGCTTTTTCATACTTTTCTATCGGTGCAACCTTGGATATTCTTTTTACCGCATTTCTGTATTTTTTGAGTTTTTTATCTTCATTCTGCCCTTGCCAATGATGCTCCAATAGCGATTTTTTGCATTCACTACAGATATAACTTGCTCCTCGCAGATAGCTCCACGATGGTACCGGCGATTCACATATTCTGCACGGCGGATAATACCAATTGTATCCATTATGCTTTTCATATGGAATTCCATCTTCTATTGCCTCAAGATAACTCATCAGCAATCCTCCTCCATCAATTTTTCAAATTCCAACAGTGCATGACCGTGCAGCTTGTAAATCCACCGAATGCTGTAATGCAGTACTTCTGAAATTTCTTCCCAAGTGAAGTAGCTGAGGTATCTCATTTCCAATACTGATTTACAGTCAACATCATCTATTTTGCGCAGCTTATCAATAACGTCCAGCTTGCGATGTACAAGTCTATCCGTATCGTGCTTTATTTTTTCTTCTGCCTCAGCTTTCTTTTCCAAGCATTTTACAAACGGAGCATCTACAGGTTTATTACTGCCATAATGCGGCTCATAATTCACTGCCTGTACACTCATGGATAATTCTCTCCAGTGTTCCAGTTCACGGCGTTCATATTCGATTTGTTTTTCCATCCAATGAATGGACAACAGATATTCCTTTGCTGTCATAGCCTAACCTCCGAAAATATAAATTTCCCTCGGATTGACTCTGATTTTCATTGATTGTCATAGATTGGCTTTTACGGCACTGATCAATGCGGATTGAGAAGTGTCCTTGGTTTCCAGAGCCTTCATGATCTGCTCGTCCACTGTGCCTTTGGTGATGATGTGCTGAATCACCACTGTATTTGCAGTTTGTCCCTGTCTCCACAGTCTGGCATTGGTCTGCTGGTACAGCTCTAACGACCAGGTAAGACCAAACCATACAAGGTGGCTGCCGCCGCTTTGAAGATTCAAGCCATGTCCTGCGGATGCCGGATGGACCAGCCCAACTGCAAACTCACCTCTGTTCCACATTTCGATACTGCCGGGAGAAGAGATTCTGGCATATTCCACCTTCAGTTCTTCCAGCCGTCTGCAGATGCGTTCCAAATCGTGTTTAAACCAATAGGCCACCAGTATCGGTTTCCCGTTTGCGGCTTCAATAATATCCTCCAGAGCATCCAATTTCTTTTCGTGTATCTCCAGAACTTTCTCATCATCCCCATACACCGCGCCGTTTGCCAT
>ENA-ORUU01001028-ORUU01001028.1-human-gut-metagenome-genome-assembly--contig:-NODE-1028-length-17194-cov-2.58206_pt1 | contig 17194 bp, 18 predicted proteins | sample MGYA00242085_ERZ509221 | MGnify/ENA primary metagenome ERZ509221 (study PRJEB26280, sample SAMEA2338809) | human gut metagenome | biome: human gut; feature: human-associated habitat; material: faeces... | reverse complement strand
GCCGCCGGATACCTTGTATCCCCCACCGCCGAACTTACCGCCGGCATGAAGGATCGTAAATACGACCTCGACTGCAGGAAGTCCCGCTTTTTTCTGGATATCGACCGGAATTCCCCGTCCGTCATCGACGACAGTGATGGAATTGTCAGAATTGATCTGTACGTCGATGGTATCGCAGTATCCCGCAAGGGCCTCATCTACCGCGTTGTCTACGATCTCATATACCAGATGGTGAAGTCCCCTCGAAGACGTACTTCCAATGTACATTCCCGGTCTTTTTCTTACAGCCTCAAGTCCCTCCAGAATCTGGATTTGATCTGCATTATATTCTGCGCTCATGAAGTTCCTCCTTTAGTCTTCGCTCTCTACCGTTCCTTCAACAATCTTAAAAATCTTGTCCATCCGGAATTTGCTGTTTACAAACTCATCCAGTCCCGTACATGTGATCAGGGTCTGAATGTGGGTAATTTCTGAAAGTAAATGTTCCTGTCTCTTGCTGTCAAGTTCAGAAAGGACGTCATCCAGAAGAAGCACCGGATAATCCTTTACGATCTTTTTCACCAGCTCGATCTCCGCAAGTTTTAAAGAAAGAGCTGCCGTTCTCTGCTGTCCCTGGGATCCGAACCGCCTGATATCCGTTCCGTTTACGATGAAGTTCAGGTCATCGCGGTGGGGACCGGTCAGGGTCTGCCTCTGCCTGATCTCCTGAAACTGGTTCTTCGCAAGCTGCTCCCTGAAATTTTCCGCCGTCACATTCGGCTCATAGGCGATAGAGAGTGTTTCCTTTCCGCCTGAGAGCCCCGCGTGGATCTCCGCAATCAGGGGGTTCAGCTCTTTTATAAACTCAGAACGCATAATTATAAGTTCTGTGCCGTACTTTAAGAGCTGCTCATTCCACATGGGGAGTGTCTCTTTTAAAGACATATTGTGGTCTATGTCCTTTAATAGCTTGTTTCGTTGTATAACCGTTTTGTTATACTGTGTCAGATTGTAGACATACAGCCTGTTTAGCTGGCAGAGTTCCAGGTCGACGAAACGTCTCCGCTCGGCGGGTCCGTTCTTGATAATGTTCAGATCTTCCGGTGAAAAGAAGATCACATTGACGATTCCGAAAAGTTCACTGGCTTTTTTGATCGGAACTCCGTTCACCGCGACCCCTTTTGCCTTATTTTTCTTCAGATATCGATCCGGTAGGGAATTCCATCCCGCCGGACCATCATTTTTATGTGGGATTCGTCCGCGCCGAACCGGATAATTTCTTTATCTTTGCTGCCCCGATGCGATTTTGTTGTACTGCACACATAGACTGCCTCCAGGATATTTGTCTTTCCCTGGGCATTATCTCCATAAAGAACGTTCGTCCCTTTATGAAAATCAATATGTAAATGACTGTAATTTCTGTAATCTGACAGCTCGATGGATTCTATAAACATGAAAAAATCCTTTAATTTTCTACCTTAAATGTCTTTCCGTCATAGGAAACCGTGTCTCCCGGGTAAAGTTTTTTGCCTCGCTGGGTCTCAACTTCCCCATTTACTTTTACAAGTCCGTCCTGAATTACAAACTTTGCGTCCACTCCGGAGCCGACCAGACCTGCAAGTTTCAATGCCTGTCCAAGCTTGATAAACTCATCTTTTAAGCGAATACTTTCCATTTTTCTCCTTTTTTATTCCAGATATATGAAAAAACCGACCCGAAACCCCGGATTTTACCGGAATTTCGGGGAAATTTCATCTGATTTTAGATCGCAGCGGCGTTAAAGTTTACCGGCAGGATCAGATAAATGTAGCTTTCATCCTCATCTTTGATGAAACACGGAGATTTCGCGTTCATCATATAGAGGGTAACTTCCTCATCATCGATGATCCGCAGCGCATCACTTAAGAATTTCGGGTTGAATCCGATCATCAGATCCTGTCCCGTTTTATGGATCAGGATCTCCGCGTTCATGGTACCGAAGCTGGAATTTAATTTCAGGCTCATTTTTGAGTCTTCAATGTTCAGAATGATCGGTTTTTTGTCATTTTCGCGGATTAAAATGATAGCTCTCTCGATGCTGTCCAGGAAATCTTTCTTATTCAGAGACACTTTTGTGGCGTAATCGCTGGAAAGCATCTGGTCTACTTTGAAATATTCGCCCTCGATCAGGCGGGAAACTACGATCGTATCATCAAATTCGAAGAGAATATGGTTCGCTCCGAAGAAGATCTGGACCTCTTTTTCGTTGTCACCGGTGAGAATTTTACTGATTTCGTTCAGAGTTTTTCCCGGAACGATGACTTTTGTGCTTTCATATTCATCTTTTAATACAATTTTACGAATTGCCATACGATGTCCGTCGAGAGAAACGACTCGGAGTGTATCACCGTTTACCTCAAAAAGTTCGCCTGTCATCATCTTGTTGCTGTCGTTGACAGAGATGGAGAAGATCGTCTGGCGGATCACCTCTTTTAAGGAAAACTGGGAGAGTGTGATGTTTTTATTTCTCTCAATATACGGAAGATAGGAGAATTCCTCTCCATCTTTGCCCTGAATTTTGAATACAGAGTTCTCACAGGTGATCACAGTATTGAATTTTTCATCAGATTCGATGGTTACAAGGGAATCTGAATCGGATAATTTTCTTGCGATTTCAGAAAAAAGCTTTGCATCCAGTGCAATTTTACCTTTTTCAAGGATATCACCTTCAACTTTTGTCTCAATGCCGAGCTCCATATCGTTGGCAGTCAGCTTGATCTCATCAGTAGAAGCGTCGATCAGAATGCACTCTAAAATAGGCATCGTTGTTTTTGACGGAACTGCCTTGAGAACAATATTGATACCGTTTAAGAGAGCGGTTTTCTGGAATGTCAGTTTCATAGTTGTTGATAACTTCCTTTCTTAAGAAACGTTCACAAATAAAGAAATATATAAAAGATATTAGTCTTAACAGTAGTAGGGAGTGTGAATTTGTTTATAAGGGGGAAAACCCTAATGAAACCCTGAAAAAACCTCTGTGAAAACCATTGTGGGTAACTCTGCAAATCCAAAAGGACAACCCGGGAGTTTTCCACAGGCAAAAATCGGGAAAAATCATCCTCATTTTATCCACAAATTTTCAACGGGATTTCCACGAAAAAATCCACAAGCTTACTGTGGGTTGATCTTTTTCTTTAAAATATCGATCGTGTTCTTTAAATTCTCGTCGGTCTTTAATTCGCTGGCAATCTTTTTCGTTCCGTGAATGATCGTTGTATGATCGCGGCCGCCGAGAGCTTTTCCGATGTTCTGGAGAGACTCGCTCGTCATATCGCCGCAGAGATACATGACGATCTGGCGTGGAAATACGAGTTCTTTACTTCGTTTCTGGCCGATGAGATCAAGGGGTGTGATGCCGAAATGCTCAGAAACTACATTAATAATAAGCTGCGGAGTCACTTCGCGGGCAGCGTTCGGGGAGATCAGATCTTTTAATGCTTCCTCTGCAAGTTCAAGATTGATTTCCTTATTATTTAATTTGCTGGAAGCAACGATTTTTGTGAGGGCGCCTTCCAGTTCACGGATGTTGGATTTTACATTGGTAGCGATATATTTGATGATCTCGTTATCGATGTTGTATCCTTCAAGTTCTTCCTTTTTCCGGAGAATCGCCATCCGGGTTTCATAATCCGGCGGCTGGATATCTACGGTGAGTCCCCATTCGAAACGGGAACGGAGACGGTCTTCCAGAGTTTCAATTTCTCTTGGAGGACGGTCGGAGGAAATAATGATCTGCTTTTTTGCCTCGTAGAGGGCATTGAATGTATGGAAGAATTCCTCCTGGGTACTTTCTTTTCCGATAATAAACTGGATATCGTCGATCAGAAGCACGTCATTGTTTCTGTATTTTTCACGGAATTCCGTGGTGGAAACGTTGTTTTTGTTTCGGATCGCGTCGATCAGTTCGTTTGTAAATTTCTCGGATGTCACGTACAGAATCTTTGCGCTCGGGTTATTTTTCAGGATGAAGTGGGCGACGGAATGCATTAAGTGCGTCTTTCCGAGTCCCACGCCTCCATAAATAAATAACGGATTATAAATTTCGCCCGGGGATTCCGCAACTGCAAGGGATGCGGCATGGGCAAGGTTGTTGTTTTTTCCGACGACAAAGGTATCGAAGGTGTAACGCGGATTTAAGTTCGCGTTCTGGAGAGCAAGCTGACTGACCGTATTGTTGGTTACATTGATCAGACGGTTCTCTTTTTCCGGTTCCTTCACGTCAGATTTTAACTTGAAATCGAGTTCGCACTGAAATCCTGTAATTTCTTCGATCGTAATTTTCAACAGGAATTCATATTTCTTTTTCACATAGCTGATAAACGCGGAATCAGGCACCAGGATCGTGAGGATATCTTTATCCACAGAATCCGGGATCAGCGGCAGCAGCCATGTGCGGTAGGACACCTCTGAAATATCGTGTTCTTCCTTTATATTTAAGAGGATCTCGTCCCATTTCTCTTTGATTTCTTCCAGCATATTCATACTCCTAAACATGTGTATAACGATGTGCATAGTTGTGGAAAAGGCGGAAACCTGTCCACAAAAGCATATAAACCCACTCTGAATTTATTCTAGCGTAAAACGGAATAATTTTCAATGTCAAATGTGAAAATCCACAACTTTTCCATTGACTTATCCACAACTTATCCACGATTTGGGGATAAGTTGATAATTATGAGTGGAAAACATGTGAATAGCCACATAACAAGATGTGCGCCAGGAGCGGACAGAAAAAATACAATAAATTGTGTCCGCGGAAGAAAGACACCGAAATCAGAATGGAAAGAAAGAACGATTTTAGAGGACTGGACGTTGGAGAGGGCGTATATGAGGGAAAAATGAAAAATCGAAAAAAATTAAGGCAGCAGGAATTATATTGCAGGAAGTAAAATTGAATAGTAAAAATAAATGGAAAATTTTAGAGAAAGAATTTGACGGCATCACGCTGACACGCTATAATGCAAGACGTGACTATATTGCATTGTATCTCGCAAGAGAGCAGTAGCAGGAGGAAAAAGAAAAATGAAAATTGAAAAGAAAGTTCTGGACATGTCCCTCGCCGGGATTTTCACCGCGATCATCATCGCCATGTCGGTCGTACCGTTTCTCGGTTACATTCCGTTAGGCTTTATGAACGCAACGATCATCCACGTCCCGGTCATCATCGGAGCGATCATCCTTGGACCGAAGTACGGCGCTTACTTAGGACTGGTATTTGGTGTGACCAGCCTTGTAAAAGCGACCATTGCTCCGGGAGTGACCTCCTTCGTATTCAGCCCGTTTGTTACGATCGGCGGATACAGCGGAAACATGTGGAGCGCCGTGATCGCCATCGTGCCGCGTGTATGCATCGGCATCGTTGCTTATTTTGTATATAAGCTGATCATGAAAGCAGCTCACGGAATCAAAGGCAGCCAGACCGTTGCCCTCTGGGTGGCTGGTATCGCAGGAGCTATGACAAACACACTGCTTGTCATGAACGGAATCTATATCTTCTTCGGACAGAGCTACGCGGCTGCGTCCAACAAGGCAGTGGAGCACATCTACGATGTGATCCTGGGAATCATCCTGGGATTCGGTATCCCGGAGGCGATCGTCGCAGGTATCCTTACGACGGCCATCACGAAGGTTCTGTTTAAAATCATGAAAGATAACGGCTGATCGGAAAGAGCCGGTTATATAGGAATACCTTTCAGAAGCGTGGTGTGGCAGCTTCCGGAAGAAGATCAGGTATAAAAAATGAGAGCAGCGGAAAATAATAACGCTGCAGCTTCTATAATATAATGAAGAGATACTAAATATAGTGACATAAAATCAATACATACATTTTATGGGGGATAGCGAAACGCTGTTCCCCCTTTTTATTACTGAAAGAGCGAAAAGTAACGTTCCATGCAAAAGCAGAATGTGGATATAGGGCGGAAAAAGGAAAAATCATATGGGAGAAATCCCCATATTTTAAGGATTTTTTTGAAATTTAGTCTTGACGAAGGGCGGCAATTTTTATATAATCGATACGATGCTTCAATATGTCTTAGTTTATATGTACATGAGAAGGTACTTGAATTTAGAGTAAGAGGAGGTGCCGGGTTTATGAAGATGACATTTCAGCCGAAGAACACTCAGAGAAAAAGAGTTCATGGTTTCAGAGCGAGAATGGCAACAGCAGGCGGTAGAAAAGTTTTAGCTGCCAGAAGAGCAAAAGGTAGAGCTAGATTATCTGCTTAATGAACCAAGAGAGTATCCGGAAGTTTAGGAAAACTTTTGGATGCTCTTTTTTGTTATGCGGGATTTTTACGGCTTTATCGACTTAGTTTTGCAGAGGTATTGAATGAAAAGGTTCAATTCGTTAAAGAAAAATCAGGATTTCCAGACGGTTTACCGGGGAGGGAAGTCCTACGCAAACAAATATCTGGTCATGTACGTGATGGATTCGGGACGGGAGGATACGAGAATCGGAATTTCCGCCAGCAAAAAGGTCGGAAACAGCGTTGTAAGGCATCGGTTCGCGAGACTTGTCCGCGAAAGCTTCCGGTTAAATAAGGACATATTAGAAGAAGGAAAAGACATCATTGTTGTCGCACGTGCTGCGGCAAAAGACAAAAATTTCGACAAGATTGAGAGTGCATTTCTGCACTTATGCGGGCTTCATAACATTTTAAAAGAATCGAAGTGAGTGGTTTATGAAATGGGTTCTGATTGGTCTGATTAAGATTTACAGGAAGTTTATCTCTCCCTGTATCGGCCCTCACTGTATTTATACGCCTACCTGCTCCCAGTACGCCATGGAAGCAATCAGAAAATACGGCGCTATAAAAGGTACTTATCTTGCGTGCAGGCGGATTTTGAGATGTCACCCGTTTGCAAAAGGCGGTTATGATCCAGTCCCGTAAAAAACCCAGGAGGTAAGATATGGTTTTGACGAAGGCTGGTTCCATTCTGGGACCGATCGCGACTGTCCTTGGCTATGTCATGGACATCCTCTTCAGATTTACGAGCAGCTTCGGCGTGTTCAACGTAGGTCTGTGCATTATTCTGTTTACGATCGTAATGAAAACACTGATGATACCGCTGACGATCAAACAGCAGAAAACCACAAAACTCATGTCTGTCATGAATCCGGAGATCCAGGCGATCCAGAAGAAGTATAAAGGGAAGTCGGATCAAGAGTCCATGCAGCGTCAGAACGTGGAGATTCAGGCTGTTTACGAGAAGTACGGCACAAGCATGACAGGCGGATGCCTTCCGCTGCTGATCCAGATGCCGATCCTTCTTGCACTGTACCGTGTCATCTACAATATTCCGGCATACGTTCCGTCTGTCCGCGTTTATTTCGACAACGTTGTCACTCCGTTGATGGGACAGGCTGACTATGCTCAGAAGTTACAGGAAATCACAAATATCGCAACCGCCTGCGGCGGAAAATTAGACAAGTTTGATTTCACAAATGCAAACCGTCTTGTAGACATGCTCTATAAATTCTCCACATCCCAGTGGGGAGAGCTTCAGGCACTGTTCCCGGCAATCTCTGATGTGATCGGCCAGAATGCTGCTGTTGTCGAGAGAATGAACACGTTCCTCGGTTTAAATATGGCAGAGGCGCCGGGCTGGGTACCGTCCTTTGCATGGATCATCCCGGTTCTTGCGGCAGTATCCCAGTGGTTCAGCACAAAGCTCATGAGCGGAAATCAGCCGTCCACATCCGCAGATGCAGAGAATCCGATGGCCCAGTCCATGAAGACTATGACAACGACAATGCCGTTATTCTCCGCGTTCATCTGTATCACGATGCCGGCAGGTCTTGGTATCTACTGGATCGCGACCAGCGTTGTTACAATTATCCAGCAGCTCATCGTTAACGCGTACATGGATAAGGTAAACATCGACGATATGATCGCAAAGAACCTGGAAAAGGTAAATAAGAAACGTGCAAAACAGGGACTTCCGCCGGCTAAGGTAACTCAGAACGCTACCGCATCCTTAAAGGCGATCAAGGCTGAGGAGGAGAAAGAGAAAGTAGCTGAGGAAGTTAAGAAGGAAAAGATCGCGAAACAGATCGAGGAGTCCAGCAAGTACTACAATACCAACGCGAAACCGGGAAGTCTCGCTTCCAAGGCAGCGATGGTTCAGAAGTACAATGAGGCACATGACAAGCGAAAATAATAAGGGGGTTCTGTTATGGAAATGATTACAGTGACTGCGAAAACTGTGGAAGATGCAATCACACAGGCATCCCTGCAGCTCGGTGTGAGCAGTGATCGGATTCAGTACGAGGTCGTGGAAAAAGGAAGTGCCGGAGTTCTTGGCGGACTCTTTGGTTCCAAGCCGGCAGTGATCCGCGCGAAGAAGATCGAGACCGTTGACGATAAGGCCGTAGATTTCCTGAATTCCGTTTTCGATGCAATGGGCCTTGCTGTTGATGTGGAAGTGAAAATGAATGAAGAGGAAAAGGAGATGGATGTCAATCTGACTGGCGAGGAGATGGGACTTCTCATCGGCAAGAGAGGACAGACACTCGATTCCCTTCAGTATCTTGTAAGCCTTGTTGTAAATAAGGAATCTGAGGACTACTTAAGAGTCAAGCTGGATACCGAAAATTACAGAGAGAGAAGAAAAGAAACACTGGAGACTCTCGCGAAGAATATCGCTTACAAGGTAAAACGGACAAGACGTCCGGTTTCCTTAGAGCCGATGAATCCGTATGAGAGACGGATCATCCACTCTGCACTCCAGAACGACAAATACGTATTCACAAAGAGCGAAGGCGAGGAGCCGTTCCGCCATGTTGTGATCGCGTTAAAGAAGGAAGAGCGCAGAGAGAGAAGACCGAGATACGAGAGACGCGAAAGAACTGCTGGTTCTGAGAACAGCTATCGCAGCAGCAGCCAGGAATAATAATTCACAGATCAGCCATGCGCCGCACTGTGCGGGAACGCATGGCTGATTTTGTCTGGAAACAAAGGTAACCAGGAAGGTGCTGAATAGTTGCAGATATCGTGATAGAGGGGGTTGCCTATGGCAGCCCCTTTGTGCTATGATAGGGTGACTAATTGTGTGAATTTCCGTGAGTTTACAGGACTTGCGGAGCCAGAAAATAGAAGATCATTCAGCTTGATGTTTTAAGTCAGCAGGCGTGAGTGACAGGATGGAGATTATGGAATATACAGATACGATTGCAGCGATCGCCACGGCGATGGGAAATTCAGGAATCGGAATCGTGAGGATCAGCGGTGAGAACGCAGTTGAAGTTGCGGAAAAAGTCTTTCGGGAACCTGGAAAGAAAAAGCTTTCTGAGGCGGAGAGCCATACGATCCATTACGGATACGTTTATGACGGGGATGAGGCTGTGGATGAGGTCCTTTTGATGCTTATGCGAGGACCACGGAGCTACACAGCGGAAGATACCGTGGAGATCGATTGTCACGGCGGAATGCTGGTCACGAGACGGATCCTGGAGACAGTCTTAAAGGCCGGGGCGAGACTGGCAGAGCCGGGTGAATTTACGAAACGGGCGTTCTTAAACGGCAGGATCGACCTCTCCCAGGCGGAGGCGGTCATCGACGTGATCAACGCGAAAAATGAATATGCGCTGCAGTCCTCTGTGAGCCAGCTTCGGGGAAGTGTATCGAAGGAGATCCATGAGATCCGGGAACAGATTATCTATGAGATTGCCTTTATCGAGTCGGCGCTTGACGATCCGGAACATATTTCCCTGGACGGATACGGGGAAAAATTGCTTAAAGTTGTTCTTTCTGTGAAGAAGAAGCTTGAGAAGCTGATCCGTTCTTCCTCCAATGGACGGGTGGTTTCTGAGGGCGTAAAGACTGTTATTTTAGGAAAGCCGAATGCTGGAAAATCGTCCCTGATGAATGTTTTAGTTGGCGAGGACCGCGCCATTGTTACGGATGTGGCGGGAACAACGAGAGATATCCTTGAGGAACATATCTATCTTCAGGGAATCAGCCTGAATGTTGTGGACACTGCGGGAATCCGGGATACAGAGGACGTGGTGGAGAAGATCGGCGTCTCCCGGGCCATGGAAGAGGCGAAGAAGGCGGATCTCATCATCTACGTTGTAGATGGATCGAGGGAGCTGGATGAGAATGACTATCAGATCATGGACTTTATTAAGGAACGGAAGTCAGTGGTACTCTTAAATAAGAGCGACCTGGAGCCGGTAGTATCCGCGGATGAGGTGGAGAAGCGGTCCGGGCATAAGGTGATCGGAATCTCCGCGAAGGAGGAGACGGGAATCGACCTCCTGGAAGAGGAGATAAAGTCCTTATTCTATGAAGGTGAGATCGACTTCAACGACCAGGTTATGATCACGAATGTGCGCCATGTGAAGGCTTTAAAGGACGCTTTCGAGAGCATGTCCATGGTGGAGAACAGTATAGAGAACGGCATGCCGGAGGATTTTTATTCGATCGATCTGATGGATGCCTATGAGAAGTTAGGTCTTATTGTCGGGGAGTCTGTGGAGGATGACCTGGTGAATGAGATATTCAGCAAGTTCTGTATGGGTAAGTAAGGTTATGGTGGAAAGAATTGGCGGATCGGAATGTTTTTTATGGGAGATTCCGCTGGGAGTATAGAAGAGACAGTAGGGAATTGACAAGAAAAGAGGAAATAAAATGCCGGTAGTAGAGGAGACATATGATATTGTAGTTGTCGGCGCGGGCCATGCGGGATGCGAGGCGGCGCTTGCGGCAGCGAGACTTGGGTTTGAGACGATCATGTTTACGGTCAGCGTGGACAGCATTGCCCTGATGCCATGCAACCCGAACGTCGGAGGAAGTTCCAAGGGACATCTTGTCCGTGAGCTGGATGCCCTCGGCGGTGAGATGGGCAAAAATATTGATAAAACGTTTATCCAGTCGAAGATGTTGAATGAATCCAAGGGACCGGCGGTCCACTCCCTGCGTGCGCCGCGTCCTGGAGAACACGGATCATCTGACGATCCGACAGGCGGAGGTTGCTGAGATCCTCACGGAGGAGATCCCGGGCGAGTACGGAACCTTTAAGAAGGAGCATGAGGGGCAGCAGGAGAGCAGTTATCCGGTGAAAAAGCGGATCGTGGGTGTAAAAACCTACTCCGGCGCGGTCTATAGGTGCCGTGCGGTGGTTCTTGCTACAGGTGTTTATCTCCGTGCAAGATGTATTTACGGCGATGTGAGCAACCCGACGGGACCGAATGGTCTGCAGGCGGCGAACCATCTGACAGATTCCTTAAAGGCGAACGGAATCGAAATGTACCGTTTTAAGACGGGAACACCGGCGAGAGCGGATAAGAGAAGTATCGATTTCTCCAAAATGGAAGAGCAGTTTGGAGATAAGCGGGTTGTTCCGTTCTCATTTTCTACGGATCCGGAGTCAATACAGAAGGAACAGATCTCCTGCTGGCTGACGTATACGAATGAGAAGACCCATGAGATCATCCGGAACAACCTGGAACGTTCCCCATTATTCTCCGGTGCCATCGAGGGAACCGGTCCGAGATACTGCCCGTCCATCGAGGATAAGGTCGTAAAATTCCCGGATAAGGAGCGTCATCAGGTGTTTGTGGAGCCGGAGGGACTCTACACGAACGAGATGTACCTCGGCGGAATGTCCAGCTCCCTGCCGGAGGATGTTCAGTACGCCATGTATAGGACGGTTCCGGGACTGGAAAATGTCAAAATTGTTCGAAATGCATATGCAATTGAGTATGATTGCATCAATCCGAGACAGTTAAAGGCGTCCTTGGAGTTTAAAAATATTGACGGACTGTTCTCCGGCGGCCAGTTTAACGGAAGCTCCGGATATGAGGAGGCAGCCGTTCAGGGCTTTATGGCCGGTGTGAACGCGGCGAGAAAGCTGCAGGAGAAGAGCGCGGTGGTTCTTGATCGTTCCCAGGCGTATATTGGGGTCCTTATCGATGACCTTGTGACAAAGGAAAATCATGAGCCGTACCGCATGATGACATCGAGAGCGGAGTACCGTCTGCTCCTGCGTCAGGACAATGCGGATCTCAGACTTCGCGGGATCGGACATGAGATCGGTCTTGTATCCGATGAACAGTACGAGTATGTACTTTGGAAAGAAAAGGCCATTGAGGCGGAGATCGCACGTCTCGAGAAGACGAATATCGGTGCGAACGAGAAGGTTCAGACGTTCCTGGAGATTCATGGAAGTACGGCGTTAAAGTCCGGAAGTACACTGGCGGAGCTCATTAAGAGACCAGAATTAAATTATGGGATGCTGGCGGAGTTAGATGAAAAGAGGCCGGAGCTTCCGGCGGATGTGCGGGAACAGGTTGACATAAATCTGAAATATGACGGATATATCCGCAGACAGAAGCAGCAGGTGGCACAGTTTAAGAAGCTTGAGGGAAGAAAAATCCCGGCGGATCTCGACTATACAACGGTAAACAGTTTAAGAAGAGAGGCTGTCCAGAAGCTGAATCTCTATAAGCCGGAGAATATCGGACAGGCATCGAGAATTTCCGGCGTTTCACCGGCAGATATCTCTGTTCTGATGGTGCATTTAGAGCAGATGGGAAGGAAATAATTTGATGACAGATGAATTTGTAAAATTATTGGATCAGAGCTGCGTGGATCTTGGAATCGAGCTTTCGGATCAGCAGAAAGAGCAGTTTTTTAAATATTATGAGATGCTGATCGAGAAGAATAAGGTGATGAACCTCACGGCGATCACAGAGCTTTCCGATGTGATCACGAAGCATTTTGTGGACAGCCTTCTGCTTGTTCTGGCTGCGCCGGAGCTTGGGTTAAAGCTTGACGGATCCGCAGAATACAGCTGTATCGATGTGGGTACGGGTGCAGGATTTCCGGGAATTCCGTTAAAGATTGCGTTTCCGGGACTGAAGGTCACACTGCTTGATTCTTTAAATAAGAGAGTGGGATTCTTAAATGAGGTGATAGAGGCACTGGGACTTACGGATATTACGGCTGTCCATGGACGTGCCGAGGACTACGGACGCGATGCGAAATACCGGGAACAGTACGACATCTGCGTATCCAGGGCGGTGGCAAATATGTCCACCCTTTCCGAGTACTGTATCCCGTTTGTGAAAAAGGGCGGATATTTTATCCCGTATAAATCCGGAAAAGCTGACGAGGAGATTGCCCAGGCGAGATCTGCTGTGAAGAAGCTTGGCGGAGAGATGAAGGATATTATCGTAAAGGTTCTTCCGGAGACGGAAGTGGAACGCACCTTTGTTCCGGTAAAGAAGATGGCGATCACAGCGAAGAAATATCCGAGAAAAGCGGGACTTCCGGGGAAGGAACCGTTAAAGTAAAATTTAAAGAAAAATTGAGAACTTCATTATCTTTATAAACTAGGATAAAGGGGTTCTTTTTTTGGCTATGAAGGAGATAAAAATGTCACGATGTTTCACGTGAAACATTTGCGATGGAACATCGGTAGATTGATAACAGAGCAGAAATAGATAAGCTGTTGGAAAGCAATTGAAATAAATCAGGCGTCGCTGCCAGAAGAGAAGCAACGGCGCCTTTTTGTAGTTAATAGGAATGTTTCACGTGAAACATTGAAATATGGTTGTGTGAAACTAGTTGAAGAACATCTGCACGGTTGCGCTGACTTCCTCTGGGTTTTCGAGCTGAGGAAGATGCCTGGTGTTGACAATGGTGCTGGACTCGATTGCCGGGTTGCATTTAGTGTATTCTTTGATCGTCAGGTCGATGTCCGGTTCGGCTTCACCGCCGAGAATGTAGATGCTGTTGTCAATCTTTTCCAGAGTCTTTGTAATATTACATTTTGTGTAGTTACACTGGACGCTGGCATAGACAGATTTCGGGGAGTCGCCAAGGTGGGCAGACTCGTGGTATTTGTCGATGTTATGCGGATTCACATCGTACGGGTTATAGAAGTAACTCTCGGAGAAGGTCTTGGAGATTATACTTCTTGCGGATGCAAAATTGTAGAGAAGTGTTCCGATGATCGGGAGATCAAGGATAAACTTATAACATTTTGCGGATTTTCCAGGAATATGACTGCAGGAGAGGAGAGAATCCGGGTTGATGAACATCATCTGCTAAAAGAGATCCGGATTGTATCCACAGGCCATTGTCACGATCGGAGCGGACGCACCGGTGGCGACAATATTTGTGCGGCGGCCGATCTCGGATTTTACGAAATCATTTAACAGCTGCACATAGAGAAAATTCGTGTAAGTAAGGTTTGGCTTTTCGGAACGGCCACAGCCTAAAAGGTCGATGGTGTAAACCGTGTAGTATTCTTTTAAGAGCGGAATCAGGGAATCCCACTCGCAGCTGCTGGACGCGTGTGTCAGGTCGTGGACGAGAAGAAGCGGCTTTCCGGTTCCTGCTTTTGTATAGTAGATATTGCCGAGTCTCCAACGATAGCAACGTGGTTCCGGCTGGGTAAGAAGATTTCTTGCAACGGCAGACATTGTGATGTATTTATTGATCAGCGCAGTTCCGACCGCCGCACCGGCAGACAGGAGAACGGCAGTGATGATTTTGTTTTTTGCTTTCATAAATTCACCTCGAAATTAGATGATAGGGTATAGAAATATAGTGGGAATACAGTGAGAGAAGAGCAGTAGTTTTATCACTTTTCTCTAAGGTAAACCCTGATTATATTATAATATAATTGATAGAGAGATACAACAGGCGAAAGTGTGAAATGTTTCTGAAGAATATGCGTTACTGTTTGTGAAAGGCGAATAGCGATAAATATGAATGTTCCACGTGAAACATCAATGAACCACAAGAAGAAAAATCGAGAAGAGAGTATAGTGTTTCACGTGAAACACTTGCCCCACGGAATTCGGAAAATATGGCTTGTAGGATTTGCAAAAATGTTTCACGTGAAACATTTTTAATTTTATAGGGTAAATCAATAGGAAAATAGGAAAAATTGTGTTATACTAAGTTTCGCTAATGTTTTGATAGTAAATAGTAGAAGAAAAATAGAGAAAAGCCCGTGAAAAAACCGGATTTTATGGTAAATCTGGGCTGAATCGAGAGAGATACACGATAAAAAGAGTAGAGCTGACCTGCGGAAAGGATAGAGGTATGGGACGTATTATTGCAATTACAAATCAAAAAGGCGGTGTCGGAAAGACGACGACAGCTATCAATTTGTCGGCCTGCCTGGCTGAAGCAGGGCAGAGAGTGTTGACTGTTGACTTTGATCCGCAGGGAAACACGACAAGCGGGCTTGGATTGGAAAAAGGAAATATTGACAATACTGTATACGAACTGCTGATGGGGGAGTGCACCGTGGAAGAGTGCGTTAATCCCAGCATCCAGGAACGACTGGATGTGATGCCGTCGGATGTTGATCTGGCGGGAGCAGAGATCGAGCTTCTTGATATGGAAGAAAAGGAGAGCATCCTCAAGAAAAATCTGGAACTGCTGGATGGAAAATATGATTTTATCATCATCGACTGCCCACCGTCCCTGAACCTTCTTACGATCAATGCGCTGACCGCGGCAAATACGGTACTTGTCCCGATCCAATGTGAATATTACGCACTGGAAGGATTAAGCCAGGTGCTAAAAACAGTAAATCTTGTTCAGAAAAAGCTGAATCCGGCACTGGAAGTAGAGGGCGTTGTGTTTACGATGTATGATTCCAGAACTAATCTGTCCCTGGAAGTTGTAGAGAACGTAAAAGAGCATCTGAATGAAAATATTTACAAGACAATTATTCCGAGAAACGTCAGACTGGCTGAAGCACCGAGCTACGGGATGCCGATTAATCTCTATGACAGCCGGTCATCAGGGGCAGAGAGCTACAGACTTTTAGCAGCGGAAGTCATCAGCAGAGGAGAGGAATTATAATGGCGAAGCGTGGTTTAGGTAAAGGTTTAGGCGCGTTCTTCGGGGAAGAAGTTACAGCTACGAAAGAGAACGCTGCGGAAAAAGTAAGCAGAAGTGAGAGAAAAGAGCACCTGATGGCAAATCAGGGAACTGCTAAAAATACAGAAAAAAATGGAACCGGGGCAAAGAGTGACAGCGGAAAAGCAGCAAAGACAGCAGGAAATACGGCTGTAAGCACTGACGCAGCTAAAAAGAATAATTCCCGGAATGCCGGTAATTCTGAGCCGGTTGTCGTAGAAAAAGTGGTTGAGAAGATCGTTGAGAAACCGGTCGAAAAGATCGTCGAGAAAATCGTTGAGAAACCTGTTGAGAAGATCGTTGAAAAAGTGGTAGAAAAACCCGTTGAAAAGATCGTAGAAAAACCGGTAGAGCAGACACTAAAGCTTAACCTGATCGAGCCGAACAGTGAGCAGCCGCGAAAGAATTTCGACGAAGAAAGTCTTCAGGAGCTGGCGGATTCTATCAAACAGTATGGAATTTTACAGCCGTTGATCGTCCAGAAAAAGGGCAATCACTACGAGATCATCGCTGGTGAGCGCCGTTGGCGCGCTGCAAAGCTTGCGGGAATCACGGATGTCCCGGTGCTGATCCGCGAGTATGATAAGCAGCAGACAATGGAGATCGCGCTGATCGAGAACGTCCAGCGTGCGGATCTGAATCCGATCGAGGAAGCCCAGGCGTTCCAGCAGCTGATCCAGGAGTTCCATCTCACACAGGAAGAGATTGCGAACCGCGTATCCAAGAACCGCGCAACGATCACAAACAGCATGCGTCTTCTGAAGCTTGACGTCCGTGTACAGGATATGCTGGCAGACGGAAAGATCTCCAGCGGACATGCGAGAGCGCTTCTTGGTCTAGAGGAGGGCGAACGCCAGTACCAGGTTGCGGTGAAGATCACCGAGGAAAAATTAAGCGTCCGCGACGTGGAAAAGCTTGTGAAGATGATGAACCGTCCGCCGAAGGAGAAGAAGCCGGAAAAAGGACCGGATATCGATCTCATCTACCGCCAGGTGGAGGACAAATTAAAGTCCATTATGGGCACGAAGGTTGTCATCAACCAGAAAGACAAAAATAAAGGAAGAATCGAGATCGAGTATTACTCCCAGGAAGAGTTAGAGCGCCTGATCGAGCTCATGGAATCCTTGAGGGCATAACCAATCAATAATCCAGCGTAACTATTCAGTATCTTCATAGTTACACGCAAAAATCCATTCCAGATCAGCTTCGCTGATGGGATTTTTGCCCTCCAGCCTATGTTTTCTTACGGTCAGCGCAGCAAGTGCGCAGACCTACTGAACAGTTAC
>ENA-ORUU01001027-ORUU01001027.1-human-gut-metagenome-genome-assembly--contig:-NODE-1027-length-17227-cov-11.4319_pt1 | contig 17227 bp, 10 predicted proteins | sample MGYA00242085_ERZ509221 | MGnify/ENA primary metagenome ERZ509221 (study PRJEB26280, sample SAMEA2338809) | human gut metagenome | biome: human gut; feature: human-associated habitat; material: faeces... | reverse complement strand
GGTGCCATAATATCACCATCACGGCTGTATGACTCATAAGAGTAAGTACCATATGCGTAAGAGTAGTCATGTCCGTAATAGTATCCATAATGTCCTAACTGGATACTCTTTCCATTTTTTACCTTTTTTGTTATCTCGGAGTTTGAATAAGTGGTTGAATAGGAAGAATTTGTTTTTGCAACTGGCTTGCTGTAAGTAGAGTATTCGATCTTCTTTAATTTATAACCCTTGTTCATTTTGACATTGACTTTGACAGAATTTTTATTGTAGACTGCCTTTGCGTAATCATATTCTTTGTTGTTAAAAGTTACACTCTTAAAAGGACTATTGTTAGAGAATGTCGGCTCGGTTACATTGACTTTGACAGTAAATTTTTTAATCTTTTTATTCTGTGCATTATATACATCAAAAGATACTGTGTATTTACCGGTTTTCTTGGCATAGACACCAACGTATCCGGAATTACTGGAGCTGGAAAGTGAAAGTCTTGTTACTTTGGCTTTCAGGTTTTTGCTCGATGTTTTGATATTTTTGATGTTTTTTCCGTTTGTACCGAGCTGTACGGAGATAGCCGAATCATTGACCATCGGATAATTTTTGTAATAAGAAACATCTACAGCCTTTGGGGCGCTTGGACCTGTTGCAGCAGATACCGGCGCAGAAGGGATCAGTAATAATCCGGCGCACAGGCAAAGTGTAAGAACAGCGCAAGTAATTTGCTTAAATAATTTCATATCAGATATCCTCCTGTTGGATTATTTTGCAAGACGGGAAATGGAATAAATACTCTCACATTTCTGCTTGGTATATTTGTCGATATAAGTAATAGTGATCTTGGTACGCGCAGCAAGTGAGGTAGAATAGTTTCTGCCGCTGGAATATGAATTATCAAATATATATGCGTACTCGCCAAGCTTTAAGGTGCTGTTGTTTTTCATTGTTTTTACAACTTCTTTACCTGCCTTATTGTAAGTGGTGACAGTGATTTTTTTCAGCGTGTAACCTTTGTTCATTTTAACAGATAATTTGCCGGATTTTTTGCTCGTAAGGGCATAATTAACTTCTTTACCTGCAAATTTAACAGATTTGACTGGCAGGTCATTTTTTACATATACCGTTACTTTACCCGAAGAAAGTTTGTTTCCTGATTTATCGCAGATATTATAGGTGACTTTGTATTTACCGGTTTTTTTGGCATAGAGGCCGATAGACGCAAAGGTATCCGTGTATGTATCGTCTGAACTGGTAGTATAATAGTGGGTGTTTTTTGCAATCAGATTTTTACTGCTGGTTTTGATGTTTTTGATATAACATACTTTGGCTTTTGGCAGATTGACATAGATTGCAGAACTGTCGAAAGAATTACTGGACATGCGAAGTACAGTGGTGGTCGGTTTGTTCCTGACGGCTGCGGATACCGTTGACTGCGGCTGCAGTAAAAGCATCCCGGCACAGAGACAGAAAGCTAAAAATAAGCTGACTGTTCGTTTGAAAATTTTCATAAGTGAATCCTCCTTGTTTATAAATATTTTATAGATGTTACAAAAACGTTATAATATGAAGGAAAATTTTATACAATCATAAATTAAAAAATAAATAAGGGAATTTTAAGAAAATTTATAGCATTATATCAGGTAATTTTGATATGCCCAAACTTGTATTTTATGTCAGGTTATTTTATAATTGCATACAATAGATTGTGTATTTTATGAGCGGGGGGAGAGAAGAAAAAACAGAAACCCAGCCTGCCTGTAAAATATGCAGAAACGAGGAATATATGAAAAAACAGAGTAAAGGAGTTCCGACAAACCGTGATATCCGTTGGGACAGACTTGATAATACAGCACACCTTTTTCCGGTCATTGCCGGGGAGAGCATGAGCAATGTGTACAGGATCAGTGTTACACTGAAAGAGGAGATCAATCCGGAATTACTGCAGAGGGCACTTGATATGGTGCTTCCGAAGTTTGACGGGTTTAACTTAAGACTGCGGCAGGGGGTGTTCTGGTATTATTTTGAGGAAAACGGAAAAGCGGCGCCAAAGGTTCGCATGGAGAACAATTTTCCATGCAGATATATCCAGCAGAATAAAAACCGCAGTTATATGTTCCGTGTGACCTATTATAAATGCAGGATCAATCTGGAAGTATTCCATGTTTTGACGGATGGAATGGGAGGAATCAATTTCTTAAAAGAGCTGACTTACCAGTATCTGCGTCTGGCACATAAAGACCTGCAGGAAAAGCTGGGAGATTCATTAAGTGTTGATACGTCTTTGAACCGGGAAGACAGTTTCTTAAAAAATTACAAAAAAAGTTCCGCAAAAGGATACCAGACAAAAAAGGCATATCTGATCCGTGGAGAAAAGTTAAGACCGGGCGAGTTCGGCGTGATGCACGGTTATATGAAAATACCGGAGTTGAAAAGGGTCTGTCATGCGATGGGAATCAGTATCAACGAATATCTGGTAAGTGTGTACATCTGGAGCGTTTATACAGAATGTCTGCACGGCATGCCGTCAAAGTGTCCGATCCGTGTTGCGGTGCCGGTTAATCTGCGGCCGTATTTTAATTCTATTACCACGAAAAACTTTTTTGTCATGGTGTCCGCAGAATTTCATCCGACCAAAGAGACCTATACGTTTGCAGAGGTGGCTGCAATCGTGAAGGAAAGCCTGCGAAGCCAGATCAACCGGGAAAATCTTGAAAAGCTGTTTTCCTATAACGTTTCCAATGAAAAACTGCTGATTGCAAGAGTTGTGCCGCTTTTCCTGAAAAACCTTGCAATGAAGTATGTATATACAACTTCTGCACTTGCCAATACTGCGACGATCACAAATATCGGCAATATTTCCGTGACAGAAGAGTACCGCCCTTATGTGGAAATGTTTCATGCATTTCTTGCCATGTCAAAGGGGCAGCATCTGAAAGGAACGATCTGCTCTTACGGGGATACACTTGTATTCAGTTTCAGTTATGATCTTGTCGATGCGTCTGTGCAGCGTGGATTTTTCCGGAAAATAGCCTCGGACGGGATTGCGGTAGAAATAAAGAGTAATGGAGTAAATTATGAGTAAATGCAGAAATTGTAATGTGGAAATATCAGATGAAACAGAGCGCTGTCCACTCTGCGGATCCGTGTTAGAATACACAGGTGAAGTGGAGAATATGTACCCGGATGTGAGAGTGCACACCCGGAAAATGACAATGATCAGTAAAATCTATCTGTTTTGTGCACTTTTGGTTGAGGTGCTGCTCATTTATATCAATGTGGTCACCGAGTCACAGATTGCATGGAGTGCGATCACGGGGCTTGGATTCTTTTACGGATATATGCTGATCCGTTTTGCAATTCTTGGAAAGACAGGTTACCGCGCCAAAATCACGGTACTCACGCTGATGGCGATACTGATCGTGATCGCAATCGATTTTCTGGTCGGCTACCGCGGATGGTCTGTCAATTATGCATTGCCGTCGGCGATCATTTTAGTCGATGTTGGTATTATCATCTGTATGATCGTAAACCGCAGAAACTGGCAGAGCTATATGATGTGGCAGATTTTTATGATTTTATGCAGCATTGTTCCGGTAATACTGATTTTTACCGGTATCGTGACGGCACAGCTTTTTGCACTGATCGCATTTACGTTTTCCCTGTTTCTGTTTCTTGGAACACTGATCATCGGAGACCGCAGGGCAAGGGTGGAACTGAAACGAAGATTTCATGTCCGCTGAGTTATATTTAGAATAAAAAGAACAGGAGCAATCGGATGAGAGAGAGCGAAGCGAGTATCAGGGGAAGAGTCATGAGGGACCTGATCGCCCATGTGACAAATGATCACCTGATTGGGAAAAAGATAAAAAATGGAGAACTGAGGAAAAAAATCGGGGATTCGGAGCCGCCGTGGAAATGTCCGGACTGTTTTTCATTAGATGTGATCGAGATGGATAATTTCTCCATGGAGTATTTACAGGCAAAAGAAAATCCGAATACGGAAAAAGTAATCTTACAGCTTCACGGGGGCGGATATGTCGGAGCGATGCGGAATGCATACCGTATGTTTGCCGGACTTTACTGTGAAGTCAGCCATGGAATGAGTGTTCTGACACCCGATTACCGTGTGGCACCGGAACATCCGTATCCGGCGGCTTTAGAAGATGCCTATGCCGCATACTGTTATCTGTTGGAACAGGGGTGGTTTTCCGAGCAGATCATCATCGCAGGAGATTCCGCAGGAGGCGGTCTTGCGATGGCATTATGCCATTATCTGAAAGATCACGGAAAGCAGCTTCCGTGTGGGATCGTAGCCATGTCACCGTGGACAGACCTTGCGGCGAGCGGGGAATCTTACGAGACAAACTTTGAGCGCGACCCGTTATTTGGAAAAACAAGGGACAGCCTTATTTATAATAAAGATTATATTGGGGATAACGATCCGTATAATGCTTATATTTCGCCTTTATATGGGGATTTCAGGGGATTTCCGCCGATGCTGATACAGGTCGGTTCCTATGAGATGCTGCTCTCGGATTCTGTGGATGTGGCTGCAAAAGCCAGAGAACAGGGAGTAAAAGTAAGAATCAGTATTTATGAAGGAATGTTCCACATCTTTCAGATGGCAGCAAAAATGCTGCCGGAATCTAAAAGAGCGTGGGTTGAGATCGGTAAATTTATTGATGTTTTGCTAAATGACTGACATCCATATAGACAGGGATACCGTTTTCGTATTTTACCGGAACTTCACCGAGTATGAGAGGTGAAAGGTAATCGATCAGTGGCTGTGTGACATCATTGCCTGCATCATTGATCCATTCTCTCGGAATTGATTTTGCCTCGTTTGCAATGTGGCGGATCTCGGCATGCTCATAGGCGATTTCGTACGGAGAATCAGAGATACGGCGTATTGTTACCATGGAAGCGGTAACACCTTCCTCGGAGAGAGCAACCGCTTTCTGACCGAGAGTAAAAGCCTCATCAAGATCAGTCTTTGAAGCAAGGTGTGCTGCGCAGCGCTGTAATACGTTGACTTCCACGGAACGGACTTTAACGCCTAGTTTTTCTTTGACTAAAAATTCAAGTGTTTTTCCGGCTCCGCTTAACTGGCTGTGACCAAAGGTGTCAACAGAACTTTCGGAAGCACTGATATAGTTGCCGGAAGCATCGCGGATACCTTCAGATACGGCAACGATCACGTTATTGCGCTCGAAAAGCATACGCTTTACATCCAGTAAAAAGTCCTCTTTGTCAAATGGAACCTCCGGGAGATAGATCAGATGTGGTGCTGTATTATAACCGTTTCTTGCCAGTGCAGAAGCAGCGGTCAGCCATCCGGCATCACGTCCCATGATTTCCACGATCGTCACACTTTTGACTGCATAGATAAATGTGTCATGTGCGATTTCTAAAAGAGAAGATGCGATATATTTTGCGGCAGAACCGAATCCTGGTGTATGGTCTGTCTCACAGAGATCATTGTCGATGGTCTTTGGAATACCGACAATACGCACAGGACTGCCGATTTTTTTGCCATATTCGGAGAGCTTTAAGACGGTGTCCATAGAATCGTTGCCGCCGATATAAAAGAAAGCATCAATATGGTAAGTTTCAAACTGTTTGAAAATGAATACATAGGAAGAATCATCATCTAAATAATTTGGCAGTTTGTAACGGCAGGAGCCAAGATACATTGCCGGAGTGACCTTTAAGCGGTCGAGATATTCCGAATTCTGCTGCATTAATTCAGAAAGATTCGTCAGATCGTTGTTTAAAATACCTGTGATTCCGTTTAAGGAACCATAAACCGTGTCATACATGTCAGAACGCATTACACCGTCGATCACACCGGCAAGGCTGGCATTGATCGCAACAGTAGGGCCGCCTGACTGTGCTACCATACAGTTTTTTGGACTCATAAGAAAACTCCTTTGTGTTTGATCTTCTTTTTGCAATGTCTATCATACAAAAAAAGGCACGGTTGCGCAATCATTAAATTAAATAGAAAGAGTGATGGTATACCATGAAAATATGTACATTGTGTCCTAGAATGTGCGCTGTGGACCGAAAATCCGGTGAGCGCGGCATCTGCGGACAGACCACAGAGATTAAGGTGGCGCGTGCGGCACTGCACTTCTGGGAAGAACCCTGCATTTCCGGGGAGATGGGTTCCGGTGCGGTCTTTTTTTCCGGCTGTGCACTGCACTGTGTGTTCTGCCAGAATGAAAATATTGCAAATGGCACAGCTGGTAAGGTGATAAGTACGGAGCGGCTTGGCGAAATTTTTTTGGAACTCCAGGAAAAGGGTGCAGATAATATCAACCTTGTGACACCGGGGCAGTTTGTACCACAGATCATAAAAGCGGTAGAGCTTGCAAGAAATCAGAATTTAAAGATTCCCATCGTTTATAACACCAGCAGCTATGAAAATGTGGATACGATCCGTTCTTTAGAAGGAATTGTGGATATCTATCTTCCGGATTTTAAGTATTTTGATACCGCTTTGAGTGCAAAATATTCCCATGCGCCGGATTACCCTGCTGTGGCTAAGGCGGTGATAGCGGAGATGGTGCGTCAGACGGGTGCGGCAGTTTTTGAAAACGGGGAGGATTCCCTGATGAAGCGTGGTACGATCGTGCGCCATCTGATCCTGCCGGGGTGCACGAAAGATTCCAAAGCAGTTTTGAAATATCTGCATGAAACCTATGAGAATCAAATATATATCAGTATCATGCACCAGTTTACACCGCTCTCTAACGTGAAAAAATATCCGGAATTAAACCGTAAGATCACGGATCGGGAATATGATGAGGTTATTGATTTTGCAATCGATATAGGGATTGAAAACGGTTTTATCCAGGAGGGGGAGACGGCGGAGGAGAGTTTTATTCCGGAATTTGACAATGAGGGAGTTTGAGGTTGACGCATTTTCGAATATCTCATATAATTCCATAGTAATGATGGCAATAGAGGGAGTGTGAAACGAATGAAGAGAAAAGTAAGATTCATAGCTGCACTTTTCTGCATGGGATGTCTTGCGACAGAACCTGCGGCAGACATAAAGGCTGCCGGAATCCAGGTGGCTGCTGCACAGACAACACTTTCCGCAGATAATTCGCTGGAAGTGTTATCACTTTCTGCGGGAACATTATCCCCGGACTTTACAGGAAAGACAGTACAATATACAGCTACCGTACCGAATGATGTCACAAGCGTTACAGTGACGGCAACACCGGTTAATGAATTTGCGACGGTGCAGTCGATCACAGGAAATGACAATCTGCAGGTCGGTACAAATACGATAAAAGTAGTCGTGAAGGCGCAGAACGGAGCACTCGCCCAGTATACGATCACACTGACCAGAGAAGATGGACAGACAGCAGACGGAACAGTGGATCAGCCGGCGGATGGAACAGACAGTCAGACAACAGACCAGCCGGCGGATGGAACAGACGGTCAGACAACAGACCAGCCGGCGGATGGAACAGACGGTCAGACAACAGACCAGCCGGCGGATGGAACAGATGGACAGGCAGCAGACCAGAACGCAGAGTTTGAAACAGAAGAAGCGGAAGATGTTTCTAATATGGAATATCTCCAGCAGGAATACAATGATCTCTCTGAACAATATGCAAAAGAAAAGTCTTTTTCCAGAAATATGATGGGAATTATGGCTTTTGTGATCGCAGTACTTGTCGTTATTATTATCAATCTTCTATTGAGAGGACGTAAGAGTGACGACTGGGATGAGGAAGAGGATGACTGGGACTGGAAGTCCGAAAAACAGGGAAAGGATCAGGAAGCAGAAGATGATACTGATCTGGAAGAAGATGATAATATAGAAGAGAATCCTGGCGTGGAAGAAGATGATTTGGAAGTGGATGATCCGGAAGACGCTGACTGGGAGGAGGAAGAAACACAGAGAAAAGGATTTTTCCACAGAAAACCAAAAGAAAAAGTGGAAGAAGAGCCGGATGATGTGGAAGAAAACGATACAGAGAACGAAGTCGGCGTATCAAAGATCCATAAAGTGCGTGCGGGATTGTTTGGACGTGGCATGTCTGACGATCTTGACGATGAGGACTGGGAAGAGGACGAAGATTTCCTGCCGGTAGAAAGAAAAAAACCGGAGGAGAAACAAAGGCCGGAGAGAAAAGAAAAACCGGAGGAAAAACAGCGCACGGAGAGAAAAGAAAAACCGGAGGAGAAACAAAGGCCGGAGAGAAAAGAAAAGCCGGAGCGGAAACATACTCCGGAGAAAAAACACATTCCGAGAGAAGAAGAGGAAGAAGATGATTTAGAGATCATCGATTTAAATGATTTATAAATAGAAAAAGAATGGAGAAACTATGCAGATACGATATACATCAAAAGCAAAAAAAGCAATCGATCAGGCTTCAAAGATGTCGAAATCACTGCATCATCATTATATCGGAACGGAGCATATCCTGATCGGACTTTTAAAAGAAGGAACGGGCGTCGCTGCGCAGGTATTAAATGATAATGGAGTAGAACTTGACAAAGTCATGCAGCTGATCGAGGAACTCATTGCACCGGATGCACAGGTGCTGACGGCAGAGGCTAAGGAATATTCGCCGAGGGCACTGCAGGTGTTAGAAGGGGCAGCAAGGGAGGCAGCGCGTTTTCATGCAGAGGAGATCGGGACGGAGCATATCCTGATCGCGATGATGAAAGAGACAGAGTGTGTGGCATCCCGCCTTTTAAATACCTTAGCGGTCAATATCCAGAAAATGTATGTGGATATCCTGATCGCAATGGGAGAAGATGCGAGCCTGTACAAAGAAGATTTCATGAATGGTAAGCCGGTGAAAAAAACAGCATCGGATACACCGGTATTAAATCAATACTCCAGAGATCTGACTGCATTGGCGGCAGAGGGAGTATTAGATCCGTTAGTCGGCAGACAGGAAGAGATCGACCGTGTGATCCAGATCTTAAGCAGAAGGACAAAGAATAACCCATGTCTGATCGGTGAACCGGGCGTTGGAAAGACTGCGATCGTTGAGGGAATTGCGGAGCGTATTACAACCGGAATGGTTCCGGATACCGTTGCGGGAAAGCGGGTGGTATCTTTGGATATGTCCGGAATCGTGGCAGGCTCAAAATATCGCGGTGAGTTTGAGGAGCGCATTAAAAAGGTACTTCAGGAAGTACGGGCAGCCGGCAATATCCTGCTCTTCATCGATGAACTGCATACAATCATCGGAGCGGGCGGAGCGGAAGGAGCAATCGATGCTTCCAATATATTAAAACCTGCACTTGCGCGTGGGGAACTGCAGCTGATCGGTGCAACGACAATCGATGAATACCGCAAATATATTGAAAAAGATGCTGCGCTAGAGCGCAGATTCCAGCCGGTTACGGTAGAAGAGCCGTCGGAAGAGGAGGCAGTGCAGATTTTAGAGGGACTGCGGGAACAGTATGAAAAGCATCATCAGGTAAAGATTACGGATGATGCGGTATCGGCAGCAGTACGCCTGTCTGCGCGCTATATCAATGACCGTTTCCTGCCGGATAAAGCAATCGATCTGATGGATGAGGCTGCAGCAAAGGTACGTCTGCGCGCGGGTGGAAAACCGGAGGAAGTCGTTGAATTAAGACACCGCATCAACCTGTTAGAAGAGGAAATGTTAGAATTTCTGCACGATGGTGATGTGGAAGGTGCAAAGCAGAAGAAGAACGAAAAAGAAGCGTGTGAAGAAGAGCTTGCCAAAATACAGGCAAAGACAAAGAAAGACAGCCGCAGTAAAAAGTTAAAAGTGACAGAAGACGATATTGCGGATGTGGTATCCGGATGGACGAAGATCCCGGTAAGAAAGATTGCCGAGGGGGAGGCTGCCCGCTTAAGAAAATTAGAGTCTACCTTACACAAACGTGTCATCGGTCAGGAGGATGCGGTGAGTGCAGTGGCAAAAGCTGTGCGAAGAGGACGTGTCGGATTAAAAGATCCGAAGCGCCCGATAGGTTCTTTCCTGTTCTTAGGCCCGACCGGTGTCGGAAAAACAGAGATCTCAAAGGCACTTGCGGAGGCAGTGTTTGGCAGCGAACAGTCTATGATCCGTGTTGATATGTCGGAATATATGGAGAAACACAGCGTATCAAAGATGATTGGTTCACCGCCAGGATATGTAGGCCATGAGGAGGGAGGACAGCTCAGCGAAAAGGTGCGCAGAAATCCGTATTCGGTGATCCTGTTTGATGAGATCGAAAAGGCGCATCCGGATGTATTTAATATTTTACTGCAGGTGTTAGACGACGGTCATATCACGGATTCCCAGGGACGCAAAGTGGATTTCAAAAATACGATCATTATTATGACGTCAAATGCCGGAGCACAGGCGATCATTGAGCCGAAAAAACTTGGATTTGCAGTTTCGGATGATGAAAAACAGAATTATGACCGCATGAAAAACAGCGTGATGGAAGAAGTACGCCGTATTTTTAAACCGGAATTTTTAAACCGTATTGATGAGACGATCGTATTTAGAGCGTTAAACAAAGACGATATGAAACAGATCGTTGCACTGATGTTAAAAGAACTTACAGACCGCTGTGAAAAACAGATGGGAATCCACCTTACCGTGCGTGACAGCGTCAAAAAGCATATTGTCGATAAAGCGTATGATCCGAAATATGGTGCAAGACCGCTGCGCCGTCAGATCCAGAACGATATCGAGGATGAACTGGCAGAAGAAATCCTGTCCGGCAAAGTGAAAAAAGATACGGAAGTGGTCGTGACGATCCACAAAGAAAAAGTCGTGTTCGAAACAAAATAAAATTTTACTGAAATATCCGGGAAAGCACTGGAAATCGTGACGGGGATATTATATAATAAGGGCACAAAATTTTACGATAAAGAGAAAACTACTTTATCACAGGAGGAAAAAATGGCAACGATCAGCGAATTAATTCGTTCAGAAGCAGATGGAACGATCAGTTTTGGGGATTACACATTAGGTGCAAAGGCGAAACTTGATAATTTCGAACATCAGGGAGATATCTACAAGGTGAAGACATTTTCCGAGATCACCAAGTTAGAGCGCAATGGCATGTTCGTATATGAATCTGTTCCGGGAACGGCTGTCATGAATCTGAATGCAACAGATACAGGCCTGACATTTCAGGTAGAGGGACCGGAAGATGCACAGATCACAGTAGAACTTGAGGATGAGTCAGAGTACGACATCACGATCGATGGCGCAGATGCAGGAAAGATGAAGACAAATCTTGGCGGCAAATTAAGCTTAAGTGTAGAACTTGGCGACCATCCGGTAGATGTAAAAGTTACAAAGTGTTAAGAACGGAAAAGTGAGATCAAAGGAAGCTTACATGTCAAAAGGGCATGTAAGCTTTTTTTGCGCTTTCAAGTACGAAAGTACGATTGACGGGGATAAACTGTTACATTAACATAAAAAATGCGCGTGACAATGTGCAATAAATCAGAAGGAGAAAAGTTATGAAAAGAAAGAGACTCACGGGTTGGAAACGTATGGCGGCATTTGCGATGGCGCTTACGCTGACGGTCGGAGATTGGACATCAGTAGGTGCTGCTGGATTGCCGCAGACAGATGTACAGACAGTAACAGAGGCTGTGATACAGGAAGAAGATGCGATGGAAGCAGCTTTAGCAACAGAACAGACAGAGACAGAAAGCGAAATGGACAGTGAGTCTGCAGAAAATGACAGTGGGCAGACAGAGAACATCGAGGCATCGGAAATTCCAGAAACATCAGAGGCATCAGAAACTGAGAAAACTGTAGAAGAGACAGAAAACGTGAATGATACGGAGGCTGTTGATGATACCGAAGTGATGGAAACAGAGACGGAAGAAGAATCGGAAGAAGAAATAGAAGAAGAGACCGAAGAAGAGACAGAAGAGGAAGAACTCGCTGCAATTGATAAACCGTCAAAGGTAATCAATGTAAGAGGAAAAGATGACGGAGGTATTATAACAACAGCGTCTGGCCGGCAGTTGAGATATGCTTATGTGAATCGGTTCCAGAACGGAGTGATTGCAGCAGGTACGACAGACGAAATTGTAGGTTTTAAGATTACAAAAAGGAGCAATTTTTGGGATAAGACCGTAGGATTATATAAGTATGAAAATAACTATTATGGTCAGTGCAGCGGTACGGATATTGACGGATTTGTAAACCTGTATAATAAGGCAGAAGCCATACTGAAAGGCAAAACAGATAAATATCAAGATGCATATGGAATGTATAGAGTCAATGGTAAGACGTATAGAGTATTGCGGTCATGTGATGCGACAGGGTATCATTATGTGACAGAAGGTGATGAAATTACAGAAATCACTGTAAGTGATTCATCGGAAAATGCCAAAAAGCGGATAGATGAGTATGCAGTAAAAAATGATACACAGGTTCTTTATTATAGTTATAATGGACATTTTTATAAGCAATTAACGTATGAATCGGTATATGATTCAGCATCGAAAAAATATAAATATGTTGTATATGCAAATGCTTATGAAGAGATTTCTTTTGAAAAAACCTATGTAAAAATAAGCTGGAATCCGGTTAATAATGATACGGCCACAATGAAAAATAAAGCCGGAGACATGATGAAGGTTGGATATGAAGTGGTCTGCGATGGAAATACCAAGGTCTATAATATGCCGGGATTATTTTTGGATGCGTCAGACGGAACCGTACATGAGATGATAACATCAGATGCAGCAAGACTGCCATATGTCATATTGAATTCAGGACAGCAGGTCAGCGTAAAAGTCCGTGCTGTATATTATCATGAAGTGACAAGTAACAAACAGGAGGTATATTGGAACTGGAATGATAATAGCCAATATATTATAGAATCGAAACAGACGAAATATGTGGTGGACATGTATGGTAAATGGTCGGACACCTATACTTATAAAAATTACTCTTTAAAGAAGTTATCACCGGTAACCGGTACAAAAGTTTCTGAAAAGGGAAAAGAGATGTCAGTTACCTGGAATGCACAAAACGGAGTGGATAGCTATCGTGTGTATTACCTGCGAAGCAGCAAACCGTTAAATATTACGAATATAGAGAGCTTTTTACAGTTTTACAATAAGAGGGGAACGCTGTACGATGCTTATGTAAATGCAAAAGGAGAAAACGATTCCTATGAAACGGATTCAGAGTATGCATCAGATCCGTATTGTAATATTACAATAGATTCAGGACTGCCATATTTTTATTGTTCCGTCAGACTGGAATCTGCGGAAGAAGGATATTTTTCAGATGGAAGTTATTCAGATGTCATAACTGCAACGGCCAGCATTAATGGAAACATACCGACAGTAAAAAATCTCAAAATAGAAAAGACATACAATGGAGATGACTGGCAGCTCTCATGGACGCCAATCGATGCGGATGTAGTCATTTATGTTTTTGAAGAAGGAAAGAAGCCGGCGCATTATAATTATGAGCTTTTGAACGCTTATGGTTACTATACGGATGGTCAGGGACAGCAGAAAAAACTTTATTTAAAAGATGCACTTACGGAGCTTGAAAGTAAGGAAATAAGCAGTTATGTACGTTCTTACAAAGTGAAGGGAATCGATGGATCATACAGTGCAATCTCTTTAAAACCGGGCGTAAAATATACATTTGTTGCGCATACCTATGATGCAGGCAGTTCTCTTTATAACATACAAAAGAAGCCGGTGTTTACCGTAAATAAGGAAATAAAAGTAACAGATGCTCAAAAAAATCAAACATATAAAAATATATCTGTTGGCATGACTTATTATACGGCAATGAGTCCTGCTTCGAATATGGTAAGCTATACGGATAAGGTATCCGTACCGCGTGTATATACAAAGGCGGGAAAAAACAGTATAAAGTTATCTTTTACCAGAGGAAGCTATACCGGATATGAGATTTATCGTCTTTCAGGTAAAAAATATAAGAAAATAGCAACGACCACAGACTATGTCTATACAGATCAGAATTTAAAGGCAGGCACAAAATACTCCTACAAGGTACGCTCTTATTATTATGATCCGGACAGAAAAACGAAAAGTTACAGTATATATAAAAATTTTACTGTAAGTACCAGCCGTGTAAATAACATTGTATTAAAGGTGGCTAAGAACTCAAAAAATACAGTGAAACTGACCTGGACAAAAGTAGGTTCTGCAACAAAATATGAGATTTACAGAACTTCTGAGAGTGACAAGGATATCACAGAAATTTCAGGATGGATCAATTCGGGCAACAGTGCCGTAACAGTAGAAAATGCAAAGTATGAACTGGTGAAAACGATCACAAACGCAAAAACGACAACATACACGGACAAAAAGTTAAAATTCGGTGAGAGTTACACCTATCTGATCTGTGCATATTATAAAGACGGAAAAACATTAAAATACATTACCGCGTCGACCAGAGTTAAAATGCAGCTCGAGGAGCCGCGAAATCTCGTCCTTACCAATAAAGGCAAAAATGTAAGCGTTAAATGGGATGCGGACAAGTACGCTGCAGGCTATCAGATCCGATACATGGTATATGATAAATATGGTGAGAAAAAAACAGTTGCAGAAAAATATGTAACGGTAAAGAAAAATAAATACACCATTAAAGGATTATCGAGCGGAGAATACGTAAATGTATCGGTAAGGGCTTATAATTCCCAAAAAGAATACAGTGGATGGTCATCGTCAAAAGAATCTACATCACTTGCAGCAGTAAAATCCATCAAAGCTGTTTATGATACGAAAAAGAATGCAGTAAAGATTACCTGGAAAAAGGTAAAAGGTGCGAAATATTATAAAGTCGTCCGTTCTGTATATACGCCGTTATGTAATACGGACGAAAAACTTTATGCAGCAACAGGTAACCTGATCGCAAAAGATTCCAATGATGAGACAGGATATTACAGTGAGGTTCACTATCGGGAATATTATGGCGAAGACGGATCCATTACAGGCACGGCGGCATATGACAGGGCACGGTTGAAAAAAGGTGTGAAATATTATTATATGGTCAGTGCATATGGGGAAAAAGGAACAAGAATTGCCTCTTATATGACCTCGGAATATGGTACACAGGTTGCTTCCGGTAAGCCGGCAGTCATCATATATGGTGTCAAAGTTGCTGCAAAAGTAAAAAATAACAAAAAAGGAACGGTTACTGTTTCTTACAATAAGGTAACAGGTGCCAAAACTTATCAGATTTACCGTGCAGAAAAAAAGAACGGTAAGTATACTCTGATTGGAACCACAAAGAAGACGTCATTTGCAGATAAAAAAGCAAAGAAGAAAAAAACATATTATTACAAAGTGGTTGTAAATGGCAGGAATGAATTACTTGCAGACTTTACAATCAGGAGTTCGGCAGTGAAAATTAAAGTAAAAAAATAATTCTGCAATAATAATAAAAACCGGAAGAAGCGGATTGCTTTTTCCGGTTTTTGTCATAGAAAGTAAGTTGCTTTTTACAGATAAAGTAAGTATACTGATAAACAATAAAAAGAGATGGAGAAGGAATATGCCGAAGGGAAAAACAACAGTATTTTTTTGTCAGGAATGTGGTTACGAATCATCAAAGTGGATGGGACAGTGTCCTGCATGTAAGGAATGGAATACATTTGTTGAGGAGATGATCGATAAAAAAAGTGCAGCAAAAGGCGGCAGGGTAGCGGCAAAAGCGGCAGAGGCGAAGAACGTTCCGCTCTCACAGATCGAGATGACACAGGACAAACGCATGTCGACGGATATGAAAGAGCTTGACCGTGTACTTGGCGGCGGAATCGTACAGGGATCTTTAGTGTTAGTGGGCGGTGATCCGGGAATCGGTAAATCAACACTGCTTTTGCAGGTATGCCGGAATTTATCGGAGAAAGGTGTGCGCGTATTATATATATCCGGAGAGGAATCCCTGCAGCAGATCAAAATAAGGGCAGAACGTATCGGAACCTTTGGCGATTCGCTGACACTTTTATGTGAAACGAACTTAGACACGATAAAAACGGTGATTGACCGGGAAAAACCGCAGATCGTGATCATAGATTCCATACAGACCATGTATAACGAAGAAGTTTCCTCTGCACCGGGCAGCGTATCACAGGTGCGGGAATCCACAGGGGTATTTATGCAGATTGCAAAGGGGATGGGAATTTCCATCTTTATTGTCGGTCATGTGACGAAAGAGGGCGTGGTTGCGGGTCCGAGAGTTTTAGAACACATGGTGGATACGGTACTCTATTTTGAGGGGGACAGGCATGCGGCATACCGTATACTGCGCGGTGTCAAAAACAGGTTCGGCTCAACGAATGAGATTGGCGTGTTTGAGATGAGACAGAACGGACTGATGGAAGTGGAAAATCCTTCGGAATACATGCTGAGCGGGAAACCGGAAGGTGCATCCGGTTCGGTTGTTGCGTGTTCTATGGAAGGAACCAGACCGATTCTGGTGGAAGTACAGGCGTTAGTCTGCCACAGTAATTTTGGAATTCCGCGGAGAACGGCTGCAGGCACCGATTTTAACAGGGTAAATCTTCTGATGGCAGTACTTGAAAAAAGGCTGGGATTAAAACTTGGAGACTGTGACGCTTATGTGAATATCGCGGGCGGCGTAAAAATGAATGAGCCAGCGATCGATCTTGGCATTGTGCTTGCCATTATATCCAGTTACCGTGAAAACCCGATCAATGAGAAGACGATCTGTTTCGGAGAAGTGGGCTTAAGCGGAGAAGTGCGTGCCGTCAGTATGGCAGAGCAGCGCGTGACAGAAGCAAAAAAACTTGGATTTGATGAATGCATTCTGCCACAGGTCAGCCTGGATTCCATGAAGGACAGTGGATCTGTGCCAAAGGGAATCCGCCTGACTGGTGTGAGGTCAGTGAAAGATGCGATGGATGCGATATTGAAATAAAATACGGTGGAAATATATCTTTTCTGGAAAGATGAACTGAAACAGTAAAATTCACTTTGCGAAAGTACACATAAGAAAGTGAAATTTTTGGAAAAAATGGGTTGACAAAATAATACCCAGATGGTAACATAGTCAAGCTGACCGCGGGACATGACATGATCTGACAGCGGACAACAAAAAAGTTGTTGACAAACAGAACAACACATGATAAGATATCAGAGTTGTCGTGTTTGAGATAACAGATCGGACAAAACCGATTGAAAGAAAAAGTTTCAAAAAATGAAAAAAAGTTCTTGACAAAACAGACTTGATAAGATATAATAAACAAG
>ENA-ORUU01001026-ORUU01001026.1-human-gut-metagenome-genome-assembly--contig:-NODE-1026-length-17229-cov-2.88855_pt1 | contig 17229 bp, 9 predicted proteins | sample MGYA00242085_ERZ509221 | MGnify/ENA primary metagenome ERZ509221 (study PRJEB26280, sample SAMEA2338809) | human gut metagenome | biome: human gut; feature: human-associated habitat; material: faeces... | reverse complement strand
TACAAGCTGAGACGGGGTACAACGAACCAGACGTGTTTGCGGTTTGCCGTTTAGTCTCAGGTTTCCCCTATACCGATCGGCAGCAGAAACGGCTGTTTATTCGTAACTTCTTTACGCTTCAGGATCGGCTGGATTTAACCCATGAGTATCTGCACCTGGCCTTTGATGGTTATCCCACCGGGCTTGATGAGAACTATATCGAAACGCTGACCCGACAATTATTAATGGACTAATGCTATGCGAAAGATTTTTCTTCCGTTGTTACTGGTGGCGCTTTCGCCTGTCGCTCACAGTGAAGGTGTGCAGGAAGTCGAGATTGATGCACCGCTCTCAGGCTGGCATCCGGCAGAGGGCGAAGATGCCAGTTTTTCACAATCGATCAATTACCCGGCGTCGTCCGTCAACATGGCAGATGATCAAAATATCTCAGCGCAGATCCGCGGCAAAATAAAGAATTATGCTGCGGCGGGTAAAGTTCAGCAGGGCCGGCTGGTGGTCAACGGTGCCAGTATGCCGCAGAGAATTGAATCCGATGGTTCATTTGCACGCCCTTATATTTTCACTGAAGGCAGCAACAGCGTGCAGGTCATCAGCCCGGATGGGCAAAGCCGACAAAAAATGCAGTTTTACTCAACGCCGGGTACAGGAACGATTCGTGCACGTTTACGGCTGGTTCTCTCGTGGGATACGGACAATACCGACCTCGACCTTCACGTTGTTACGCCCGATGGCGAACACGCCTGGTACGGTAACACCGTGCTGAAAAACAGTGGTGCACTGGATATGGATGTCACGACGGGGTACGGACCCGAGATTTTCGCCATGCCCGCGCCAATTCACGGGCGCTATCAGGTGTATATCAACTACTATGGTGGGCGCAGCGAAACGGAATTAACCACCGCCCAACTGACGCTGATCACCGATGAAGGATCGGTCAATGAGAAACAGGAAACATTTATTGTACCGATGCGTAATGCTGGCGAGCTGACGCTGGTGAAAAGTTTTGACTGGTGATTAATGGGGTTACCTTCGCCGTCGATGTTCAAGAAAACACCCGATAACTTTCGCTATCGGGTGTTTTTATTGATTAATTCAACCGTTCAATCACCATCGCAATTCCCTGGCCGCCGCCAATGCACAGTGTTGCCAGCCCCAGCGTTTTATCGCGTGCCTGCATGGCATGTAATAGTGTGACCAGAATACGAGCACCACTGGCACCGATAGGATGCCCGAGCGCGATGGCCCCGCCGTTGACATTCACTTTCTCAGAATCAAAGCCCAGGTTTTTCCCAACGGCAAGGAACTGTGCAGCAAATGCTTCATTAGCCTCAATGAGATCAATATCCGCCAGTTCCAGCCCCGCCAGTTGTAACGCTTTTTGCGTGGCAGGTACTGGCCCCATACCCATCAATGCGGGGGGCACGCCACCGCTGGCATAACTTTTAATGCGAGCCAGGGGGGTAAGGCCTGCTGCCAGCGCCGCAGATTCTTCCATAATCACCAGAGCGGCAGCACCGTCGTTAATACCAGACGCGTTCCCGGCGGTAACTGTTCCTGCTTTATCGAAGGCCGGGCGCAATGCGCCTAACGCTTCAGTCGTAGAATCCGCTTTCGGGAATTCGTCTTGACTGAAGACGAAGGTTTTCTTCCGAGTGACAACATTTACCGGGACGATTTCGGCTGTAAAAGCACCGGACTCAATTGCGGCTGCCGCTTTACGCTGTGAATGTAGCGCCAGTTCATCCTGCATTTCTCGGGTAATTCCGTACTCTTTGGCCACGTTCTCGGCGGTAATCCCCATATGATAACCATGGGTGGCGCACATCAGACCATCGCGCAGGATTACGTCATAAACCTGTCCGTCTCCAAGACGATAACCAGAGCGTGCTTTTGCATCGAGTAAGTAGGGCGCTAAACTCATATTTTCCATACCCCCCGCCACAATGCTTTGCGCCTGACCTGCCTGAATTGCCTGGGCGGCAAGCGCCACACTTTTAAGACCCGAACCACATACTTTATTGACCGTGAATCCGCACACCGTTTCTGCCAGCCCGCTTTTTAACAGTGCCTGACGCGCCGGATTTTGCCCCAGCCCGGCTTGCAACACGTTACCCATAATCACTTCATCAACGTGTTGTGAATCGATTTTTGCACGTTCAATGGCGGCTTTAATTACTGTCGCCCCCAGGTCGATGGCGCTGGTGGAAGCGAGTGAACCGTTAAAACTACCGATAGCAGTACGTACCGCACTGACGATGACACAATTTTTCATTTTATATTCCTTCTGTTTGTAGGGTTGCCGTCAGAACAGCGTTAAACCAATGACGAAAATGACACCGGAGAAGAGCAGGGCAGTGATGCAGTAGCCCATGATGTCGCGGACACCGAGTCCGGCGATTGCCAGTGCTGGCAGTGCCCAGAATGGTTGTGCCATGTTCATCCATTGCTCGCCGTAGGCGATCGCCATTACCGATTTACCGAGATCAGCGCCCAGCGCCTGGGCTGCGGGTATCACGAAAGGTCCCTGAATAACCCAGTGACCGCCGCCAGACGGAACGGCGAAGTTAATCAGTGCAGAACTAAAAAAGGTCATTACCGGGAAGGTGTCTTTGTTTGCAACATTGATGAAGAATTCGGTAATGAGTCCGCCCAGACCGGAATGCTCCATCATCAGTTGGATCCCAGCGTAGAAGGGGAATTGCACCAGAATACCGGCGGTACTGCGTGCTGCCGCGCTGATAGCACGCATATAAGCCATTGGCGTTTTATGTAGCAGCAGACCCGCAATCATAAACATCAGGTTGACGGTATTGATGGTGATGTTGAAGCCATGTTCGCTGAAGTACATCGCCAGGTAAGCGATACCGAGTGCGCCGATGATCAACGTCAGAATGCGGCTTTCTTCCAGTCGCTCGGACGGTGGAGCATCTTTCGGTAGCTGCTTTTGAAAATCAGCCTCTTCCATGAGTAGTTTTGGATCGATACTCACCACGTCAGACGGTTTTAGCATCATCATGCGGGTGATAAATGGCATCACCACAATCAACGCCACAGTGATGAAAATGTTAAAACCACTGAACAGAGTATCGCCCACCGGGATCAGCCCGGCGATATGCTCAACCGGGTTGCCCGGTGTTGCAGCCAACAGAGGCATTGATCCAGAGAAGCCGCCACCCCAGGTGAGAAAACCAATGTAGGCGCAGGCAATGAGCAACGGATAATCAGAACCGGGGACTCGCCGGGCGACTTCACGGGCAAACATTGCGCCGACAACCAAACCAAATCCCCAGTTGATGACACAAGCGACTGAACCGAAGAAAGTGACCAGCATGACGCCCTGTACGGGCGTCTTTGCGGCGGAGGCGGCAGTACGCAGCAAACTTTTCACCGGAGCAGAGCTGGCAAGGGCATGACCGGTAACGATGATAAGCGCCATCTGCATACCAAACGCCAGCAAGTTCCAGAAACCGTCACCCCACATTTTCACCATGCTGATCGGCGTTTGTGGTGTTAACCAAAGCGCGATCACGAATGTTAGCAATGTCAGCAACATGGCAAAGATCAGTGGATCGGGAAGCCACCGGCTGACAAAACGCGTCATAAAACGCGATATGCGACCAATCATAAATCACCCCGTTGCGTATTCAGATCGGCGGCGACTTCAAACCGAGCTTCTGTTTTGGCACGCACGGTGGCTAAATCACACCCGTCGGCAATTTCGGTGAGCCACATTTTGCCGTCAATAAAACGAAAGACAGCCAGTTCAGTAACCAGCATATGCACCGCATGTTGCGCAGTGAGTGGCATGGTGCAGCGGCGCAAAATTTTTGCTGAACCATCTTTGGCGCAATGTTCCATGGCGATGATCACTTTGCGCGACCCGGTCACCAGATCCATCGCGCCACCCATACCGGGCACCATTTTCCCAGGCACTACCCAGTTCGCGAGGTTTGCTTCTTCGTCTACTTGCAAACCGCCGAGCACGCAGGCATCAATATGACCGCCACGGATTAGCGCAAATGACATGGCGCTATCAAACATGGCTGCACCGGGTAAAACACCGCACGGTTGCCCGCCAGCGTTCACCAGATCTGGATGCGCTGTCGTGACCGGGCCTAAACCGAGGAAGCCGTTTTCCGATTGCAGAGTGATATGAATACCCTCCGGTAAATAATTGGCGACCATTGTGGGTAAACCGATCCCTAAGTTAACGATGTCACCATCACGAAGCTCTTGCGCCACACGGCGCGCAATACGTTGTTTCGCATCCATTATTTGCTCTCCTGTGAAACGATGATGTGGTCGATAACGGCACCAGGGGTGACAATATGGTCAGGTTGCAGCTCGCCGGTTTCGACCAGTTCATCTGGCTCTACCAGCGTGATATCAGCCGCAAGGGCTATCAGGGGGTTAAAGTTGCGGGCGCTAAGTTGATAGGTCAGGTTGCCAAGTGTGTCGCAACGATGAGCGCGAATTAGCGCCAGGTCGGCGCGCAGTGGGCGTTCGAGCAGCCAGGTTTTACCGTCGAGTGTCAGTGTCTGTTTGCCTTCCTCTACGACGGTGCCGACACCCGTTGGGGTGAGAAAACCACCAAGTCCAGCTCCACCACAGCGAATTTGCTCGATTAGCGTACCTTGCGGCACCAGAACGACGTCCATCTCACCAGATATCATGCGCCGACCTGTTTCCGGGTTGGTGCCGATATGTGAAGCAATCACTTTGCGGACTCGACCATTGACGATGAGCGGACCGATGCCGGTATCAACAAACGCGGTATCATTGGCTATCAATGTCAGGTCGCGAACACCAGATTCCAGTAATGCTTCAACCAGGCGGGATGGAGTGCCAATCCCCATAAATCCGCCCACCATGATGGTCATGCCGTCACGAAAGAAGCCGGTGGCGTCTTGTAATGTCATCAATTTTGTTTTCATTTTTTATCCCTCTTGCATACACCGTTGTGGGTACAGTCAGGCAATAGCAAGGGGAGTGCCAGAATGAGATTATTGGATTTAGTTATTCAACTAATTGAATATGAAGGGATAAATTGGATGGGGATTTATAAGGAGAATGAGCGGCTATGCAGAAAATTGCGCACTGTGCAAATTTCTGCATAGCAAGTTTTGGTGTTATACATCCGCCGGATCGATACCGTATTCCTGGAGTTTATACATCAATGCACGGCGACTGATGCCCAGCATTAAAGCAGTGCGGGTTCGGTTTCCTTCTTGTTGTTCCAGCACTTCCATAATGATGCGTTTTTCGACGCGTTTAATTTCCTCTTTTAAATTACGCTCACCGACAGGGGCTGTTTTTACCTCGCCAGCATTACAGACTGGCTGACGAATCTGTGGCGGAAGATCCTCAGAAAAAATGATCGGGCCTGAATTCATCACGACGGCGCGTTCAATAACGTTGGAAAGCTCTCGAATATTTCCCGGCCATGACCAGGCGGTAAGCAGTGACATTGCCATCGGATCGATGTCGATAATATCGCGCTGATTCTCACTACTGAATTTTTGCAAAAAGTGATTAGCTAACAGGGAAATATCTTCCCGGCGATCGCGCAGAGGCGGCAGTATTAAATGAATAACGTTAAGGCGATAAAAGAGATCTTCACGGAAGGTGCCTTCTTTTACCATTGCCTGCAAGTCACGGTTGGTGGCAGCAATGATGCGGATATCAACTTTTATGGTCTGATGGCCGCCAATCCGTTCAAATTCCCGTTCCTGTAGAATGCGTAGTAATTTGGCTTGTAGTACCAGCGGCATTTCGCCAATTTCGTCGAGGAGCAGAGTACCTTCGTTGGCTCGTTCAAATAATCCCTGACGCAAGGTTTGTGCACCAGTAAATGCACCTTTTTCATGACCAAACAGTTCACTTTCGAGCAACGATTCCGGCAGCGCCGCGCAGTTGACTTTAATGAACGGCCCCTTTGCCCGCCGCGAATTGTAGTGAATCGCTCTGGCAATCAACTCTTTCCCGGTGCCGCTTTCACCGCTAATCAAGACGCTGGCCTGAGAAAGGGCAATTTTGGCGGTGTCTTTGCAGATGTCCATCATCGCCGGGCTGTTGGTGAGAATGTGCCCCCATTGCCAGCTGGTGCTCAGTGCCTGGTGCAGATGACGGATCTCTTTTTTCATTGACTGTTGTAAAGCGCGCTGAACGATTAAATTCAACTCATCGAGATCAAACGGTTTAATAACATAGTCGAAGGCTCCGCAGCGTAGCGCTTCGACGGCGGTTTCCACTTCCGCATAGGCCGTCATCAGAATAACGGGTGTCCGGGTCTCATGGCTGCGCATCTCCTTTAGTGCCTTGATGCCGTCCATCTCTGGCATGCGGATATCCATCAACACCACATCAGGGTGAATATCGGCAAACAGGTGTAATGCTGTGCGTCCGTTGTTCGCACAATGTGTTTCGAATCCTTGTAGTGCAAAAGCGGTGCTCAGCATACGGCGAACATTATCTTCATCATCCACAATAAGGATGCGATTAATAGCAGTCATACAGTCTGATTTCCCTGCGGGTTGATCGGTAAAATAAGCGTGAAGGTTGCGCCGTAGCCCGGCAAACTGGCGACGCGAATATCACCCTGATGGGCATTAATGATGCGTTGACTTAACGCCAGACCAAGCCCGGTTCCTGAGGCTTTGGTGGTGAAAAAGGGATCGAAGATCTTTTTTTGCAGCGAGAGATCAATGCCACAGCCGTTGTCCTCTATCGAAATGGCCTGTTGTGAGTCGCTGTATTGCCAGGTTTGAATGCGAATTTTCCCTCGTGCGCTGATAGCCTGGACGGCATTGATCAGGATATTCAGTAGTACCTGTTTGAGCAGTTCACGATCGGCGTTAATCGGGCTTAATTCATTATCCAGTTCGCTTATGAAGTCGACCCGCGCTTGTACGCCGGCGGTTTGTACCAGTACCAGAGTTTCTTCAACCAATGCATTGAGGCTGACTTGTTGCCATTGACTGTGGCGTGGACGTGAAAATTCGAGCAATTGCTGAATAACTTTGTTAATTGAATCGATTTCTTTGAGTACTACGGACAGATATTCCTGATGTATTGGGTCACTGGTTTGTTGGCGCAAGATCTGTACATAACCACGAATAGCCGTTAACGGATTACGTACTTCATGCGCGACGCCAGCCATCAGCTCACCCAGTGTGGCGAGGCGTTCTGCTTGCGCCATGCGGCGCTGGGTTTCTTTGCGGGCAGTTAAATCAGAGAAAATCACCAAAGCACCTATCATTTCACCGTGCGTGTTATGAATACGACTGGTAGTGACACTGAGTTCAATGGTGCGGTCACGACCTGGAAAACTGATCTCCAGCGCCACATGTTCGGTGCCATGTTCCAGCGTATCCAGTACTGGACTGTAGAACTGAGTATTGTCGAACAACATGGAGTAAGGCTGCCCTACCAGTTCATGGCGTTGATAGCCAGTGATAACTTCTGCTGCTGGGTTCATGGTGGTTACATCACCCTGGCGGTCAATGGCAATGACGCCATCGGCAGCGTTTTCAATAATCAGATCGTTAAGTGTCCGCGTTTCACGCAGTGCCTGGGCGAGGTTATTAACACTCTGACTGATTTGCCCCATTTCACCGGGCAATTGTGGTAATCGAGTGGGAATATTTTGTGCCAGAGTCGAGAGGCCATCGGTGATGATATCAATATTGGCGCTCAGGCGACGGGAGAAAAGGACAATCAACAGCAGGCTTATCAGCAAACCGGCGGTGAGCACAATGATAATCCTCACATCCATTTTCCAGGCCTGGCGGCGAATATCTTCGGTTAATTCATTGGCCCAGATATAGCCGAGGATTTCACCATTACGCTCAATGGGGATCATTGAATTCAAAATATCGCCGCGCACCTGCCTGCCTGAATAAACCAAAGGGGTATTTGTACGCATGACTTCGCGACCTGGGTGATCTGCGGCAATGGTAACGCCGACATTATTCTGATATAGCGCTGAAGGCGCGTAGGTGATTATCGCATCCAGCGTTTTGTTGTAATAACCAGCGCCGATGCCAGGGAAGGCGTGAGTGATATTTTCGGTAATGGGGGCAAGTTCTGCATTTAATGCGCGGATACGCTCCTCACGCGGTAAGTCGATGTAGAGATCGTAGCGATTGCCTAGCGCCTGATTAAGCAGGTTGACCACGGCAGAAAGTTTTTTCTCTTTTTCAGATAAGACTGCTGAACGTCCTTCCGTTTCTACGATATAACCAATAGTAAGCGTTGGGACAATGACCATCAGGATTGCCATCAGGATCATTTGATTGCGTAAGCGGCGTGGATAAATCCACTTCATATAATGCATGCTGAAATCCACTAGTCTTGTCCGGTATATGACGATTATCAGAGGTTAAGGTGATGATTTCTCGGCGGTGTATCATATTCCAGAGAAGAGAGAACATTGCGGTAACACGCTTTTACCGCTACCTTAACCACACTCCATCGGTCACCTGAGGCGGAGCTTCGCCCCTTTGAAATACCTTGCTTCTTTTCGTACAACCCTGAAAGCCTCGCGCTACATGTTCAGAGCATTGGCGTTAGTGCTCTGGCTGTTGATTGCTTTTTCATCCGTTTTTTACATCGTTAATGCGTTACATCAGCGAGAATCGGAAATTCGTCAGGAATTTAATCTGAGTTCCGATCAGGCTCAGCGCTTTATTCAACGCACCTCTGATGTGATGAAAGAGCTGAAGTACATCGCCGAAAATCGCTTATCGGCAGAGAACGGTGTGCTTTCCCCGCGTGGACGAGAAACGCAGGCGGATGTGCCTGCGTTTGAACCGCTGTTTGCCGACTCCGATTGTTCCGCGATGAGTAACACCTGGCGAGGTTCTCTGGAGTCATTGGCGTGGTTTATGCGCTACTGGCGCGATAATTTTTCTGCGGCTTACGATCTCAACCGGGTATTTTTAATCGGCAGTGATAACCTCTGCATGGCCAATTTCGGTCTGCGTGATATGCCAGTGGAACGCGATACCGCGTTGAAAGCTTTGCATGAACGCATCAATAAATATCGAAATGCACCACAAGATGATAGCGGCAGTAACCTCTACTGGATCAGCGAAGGTCCGCGCCCTGGCGTCGGGTATTTTTACGCGTTGACGCCAGTTTATCTGGCGAACCGGTTGCAGGCGCTTTTGGGTGTCGAGCAGACCATCCGGATGGAAAACTTTTTCTTACCGGGTACGTTGCCGATGGGGGTTACCATTCTTGATGAAAATGGTCATACCCTGATTTCGCTTACCGGACCAGAAAGTAAAATTAAGGGCGATCCTCGCTGGATGCAGGAACGCTCCTGGTTTGGCTATACGGAAGGGTTCCGGGAGCTGGTGCTGAAGAAAAATCTGCCACCCTCATCGCTAAGCATCGTGTATTCGGTGCCGGTTGATAAGGTGCTGGAACGCATTCGCATGTTGATCCTTAACGCAATTTTGCTGAATGTGCTTGCCGGAGCTGCATTGTTTACTCTCGCACGGATGTACGAGCGACGTATTTTCATTCCGGCGGAAAGCGACGCCCTGCGACTGGAAGAACATGAGCAGTTCAATCGCAAGATTGTCGCCTCCGCGCCAGTGGGTATCTGCATTTTGCGTACCGCTGATGGCGTCAATATTTTAAGTAACGAACTGGCGCATACCTATCTCAATATGCTTACGCATGAGGACCGCCAACGACTGACGCAAATTATCTGTGGGCAGCAGGTCAATTTTGTTGATGTCCTGACCAGCAACAATACCAATCTGCAAATCAGCTTCGTCCATTCGCGCTATCGTAATGAAAACGTGGCCATTTGTGTGCTGGTGGATGTTTCTTCGCGCGTGAAGATGGAAGAGTCGTTGCAGGAGATGGCACAAGCAGCGGAACAGGCGAGCCAGTCAAAATCGATGTTCCTTGCCACCGTCAGTCATGAGCTGCGAACGCCGCTGTATGGCATTATCGGTAACCTGGATCTGTTGCAAACCAAAGAGTTACCGAAAGGCGTCGATCGGCTGGTGACGGCAATGAACAACTCTTCCAGCCTGTTGTTGAAAATTATCAGCGATATTCTCGATTTCTCGAAGATTGAATCGGAACAGTTGAAGATCGAACCGCGTGAGTTTTCACCGCGTGAAGTGATGAACCACATCACCGCCAACTATTTACCGCTGGTGGTACGCAAGCAGTTAGGCTTGTACTGCTTTATTGAACCGGATGTGCCAGTGGCCTTAAATGGCGACCCGATGCGTTTACAGCAGGTCATCTCCAACCTGTTGAGTAACGCCATAAAATTCACCGATACCGGCTGTATAGTTTTGCATGTCCGCGCTGATGGCGATTATCTCTCTATCCGTGTTCGCGATACCGGCGTGGGGATTCCGGCGAAAGAAGTGGTGCGCTTGTTTGATCCCTTCTTCCAGGTCGGAACGGGCGTACAGCGAAACTTCCAGGGGACCGGTCTGGGTCTGGCGATTTGTGAAAAACTGATCAGCATGATGGACGGCGATATCTCGGTAGATTCAGAACCGGGAATGGGCAGCCAGTTTACCGTGCGTATTCCGTTGTACGGCGCTCAGTACCCGCAGAAAAAAGGCGTGGAAGGGTTGAGTGGTAAACGCTGCTGGCTGTCGGTCCGCAATGCGTCGCTCTGTCAGTTCCTGGAAACCAGTTTGCAGCGCAGCGGCATCGTCGTTACAACATACGAAGGGCAGGAACCGACTCCCGAAGATGTGTTAATTACTGACGAGGTAGTGAGTAAAAAATGGCAGGGTAGAGCGGTAGTGACCTTCTGTCGTCGCCATATTGGTATTCCGCTGGAGAAAGCGCCAGGGGAGTGGGTACACAGTGTGGCTGCCCCGCATGAGCTACCGGCATTGTTGGCGCGTATTTATTTGATCGAGATGGAGAGCGACGATCCTGCTAACGCTCTGCCGTCGACGGACAAAGCGGTCAGCGATAATGACGATATGATGATTCTGGTCGTGGATGATCATCCGATTAACCGACGTCTGCTGGCAGATCAGTTGGGATCGTTGGGCTATCAATGTAAAACCGCGAATGATGGTGTCGATGCGCTTAATGTACTTAGCAAGAATCATATTGATATCGTGCTTAGCGACGTCAACATGCCAAATATGGATGGTTACCGCTTGACGCAACGCATTCGTCAGTTGGGACTGACGTTGCCGGTAATCGGAGTAACTGCTAATGCGTTGGCTGAAGAGAAGCAGCGGTGTCTGGAGTCCGGTATGGACAGCTGCCTGTCGAAGCCGGTAACGCTGGATGTGATAAAACAGACGCTGACGGTATATGCCGAGAGGGTCAGGAAATCGCGGGAATCGTAGGACGGATAAGGTGTTTATGCCGCATCTGGCATTCAGTGCAAATGCCAGATGCGACGCTGACGCGTCTTATCTGGCCTACTTTAATGTAATCTGTTGAAATAATGGGAATCGTAGGCCGGATAAGGCGTTTACGCTGCATCCGGCAATCGGTGCAAATGCCAGATAAGACACTAACGCGTCTTATCTGGCCTACAGATGATTAGTCTTTATCTGCCGGACTTAAGGTCACAGAAGAGAGATAATTCAGCAGGGCGATATCGTTCTCGACACCCAGCTTCATCATCGCAGATTTCTTCTGGCTACTGATGGTTTTAATACTGCGGTTCAGCTTTTTAGCGATCTCGGTCACCAGGAAGCCTTCCGCAAACAGGCGCAGAACTTCACTCTCTTTTGGCGAGAGACGCTTGTCACCGTAACCACCAGCACTGATTTTTTCCAACAGGCGAGAAACGCTTTCCGGGGTAAATTTCTTCCCTTTCTGCAGCGCGGCGAGAGCTTTCGGCAGATCGGTCGGTGCACCTTGTTTCAGCACGATCCCTTCGATATCCAGATCCAATACCGCACTAAGAATCGCCGGGTTGTTGTTCATGGTCAGAACAATAATCGACAGGCTTGGGAAATGGCGCTTGATGTACTTGATTAAGGTAATGCCATCGCCGTACTTATCGCCAGGCATGGAGAGATCGGTAATCAACACATGCGCATCCAGTTTCGGCAGGTTGTTGATCAGTGCTGTAGAGTCTTCAAATTCGCCGACAACATTCACCCACTCAATTTGCTCAAGTGATTTGCGAATACCGAACAAGACTATCGGATGGTCATCGGCAATAATTACGTTCATATTGTTCATGTAATAGGCTACCTTGCTACAGCAAGCTCTTGACATAACTGTCAATGTCGCTGATGTATTTTTCTATTCCTGGAACATCCTTCTCACGAATCAGATGTTCCAGCGTTTCACATAACTGCTTGCCGGGTACCAGATTTAGCATGGCAAATACGCCTTTAAGACGATGAGCCGTTTGGGCTAACGCAGCAAAGTCACTGGTTGCTGCTTCAGTATACAGCCTCTTAACATCATCCGGTACTGTGTCTACAAAGAGCGCATAATAGCCGCTGGCATGGAGTTGCGCATTTTCATCTCCGCCCAGAGGCGATTCTGTCACCTCTTCCTGCGCCAGTTGCACTTCAATTAATTGTAAGACCGCTTCCTGCATAGCGTTGCTCATATTGAAGTTGACGCACAATTGACCAGGCCCAATTTCCCGTACGCCAGACTCATCATCGCTTAAAAGCAAGCCAGAGGCAGTAAGATTAGACGGATTATCCGTTAAAAAGATATCATAATCTTGACTAATTAATCTTTCATCGGGTGTGATACAGGTTGCACCCCAATTTTCTAACTGGCGAGTGACAATATTCCGAATTTCTGCCGAAGTAACATCCACCATTACGCAGACATCATCCAGTAAACGCTCTTCTTCCTCTTCAACTTCCGGGTCAGCTGCGAGCATTTTGATATGCACAGAGTAGCGTGTACCAAGCCCATCCCGCGTTTTGATGTTTAAATGACCGCCCAGTTTACGTGCCAGTTGATCGCTCAGCCAGAATGCCAGCGGGTCCGCCTTGCCATAGCGATCGTTTTGGGTCTGGTTGATAAACGGGAAGTGCAAATTATCCATTTCATGAATGCTTACGCCTTCTCCGGTGTCCAGAATGCGGAACGTCAGGCGGTCTTCGGAGGACTCATCCTGATCAACCTCAAGGGTGATTTTTCCCAATTGCGTTGAGGTCACGGCATATTGCATCAGTAGCAGCAAAATACGTCGTAAGGCATCGCGATCGCCGCGGCGCATATCGTGTGCTTTCAGATGATTGTTAATCAGCAGTTGCAGACCTTTACGCTTGATGGCAGGCAACACTGAAGGGACAACTTCATCAATTAAATCCTGCACGGAGAACAGCACCGTCTCACTTTTCCAGCTATCGTCCGCAAGCATGTTCGCTAACTGTATTTCATCGACCAGCCGCACCAGCACATCTGCCTGATTCGCCAGTTGTTTGCTTTCCGGGGCATTGAGTTTAGCCGCGCTCTCCGCCAGGGACTGTGCGGGTTCTTTCAGCGCATCGCCAATGTTTTTCATAAAGGTCATCCGCCCCTGCTGGTTTTTCTCATACAGACGCTGCGCCTGCTTGAGTTTCTTGTTTACCAGCACTTCGCGATCCTGATCGCGAATAATGAAAATTTGTGTGCGCGGCGCGACCTGGCTGCGGAACATGCGGATCTCATACAGCTCGTTATTGATCGTCGCCTGAATAATCCCCTGATGCTGTTCCGCCATGGTGGTGATGTTTTGCAGATTCAAATGCGGCAGCAAATGATCGGCAATTTTGTTACTTATGACAGTGCGGTTCGATTCCTGATCGTGAACCAGCAGGCCGAGCGGCAGCAGTGAGACTATCTCTTCATTGATTGCCCGTAAAATGCGCAATTCGTTATTGACCGCCGTGCTGGGGACGTTTTCTGTACTGCGGCTGGAGAAATGGCGGAATGTGGTATAGCCAAATAACGCCAGCGCCAGCAAACCGATGTTCAGCAGCAGTGGCAGCAGAATGTTTTGCAACGTATCCAGCAATAAGGTGCCATAAGGAACCTGCCAGACCAGGCGCATATCGGTAGAGTTGAGTGCCGAGGAGATTTCAATCTTCGTACTGTTAAAGTGGATACTGACGCTATCCGTCCCTTCTTTCTCATTATCATTGTTTCCCGTTGCCGTCGCGTCTGGCTCAAGGCGGAAACTGTCCAGCGGCATACCCGGTGGGATCAAATCATTAATCGGCAGATCAAAAGCCACGACCGTTGCCAGATGTCCTGGCTGGTTAAAGGTAGTACGCAATGTAAAGTAATGACCGTTCTGCCAGGCCAGGCGGCGCATGTTAGAAAAGCTTTCGCGTTCATCGAGGGCGTTGGCCTGTTGCAACATCTCTGCACGACGTGAATCAACAATGTCGCTGACGGTCGATTCTTTAAATCCGGAGGTGAGATCTTTAAGGGGTAGGGTTGAGATCAGCACCAGACTGTTATCCTGACCATTCAGGTAATACATCGACCACGGTACATTTTCTGCGCCCCACAATGTATCCAGATAAGTGGACATCCGCTGAGTCATCTCAAGCGTTGAGTTGTCGTGAGAGCCAAAGATTAACGCTTCCGTTTTGCGGCGTGGTTTCTCCAGATAGTAGACATCCTGTTTCAGGCGCGTCTCTTGTAAACCTTCGCCGGAGGAGGGGGAGGTCGTCGCGGCAATGTTGTCGTAGATCTGCCAGGTCACGTAACGCCAGTTATCGACGCGCTTTTGGATAGCATGGGTAATGTCGACAATCTGGTAACTTTTATCTTTCAGCCAGGCGTTAACGGCGCTTTGTACCATTACACCCATCGTCACCAGTAACACAATGATCAACAGTAAAAAGAAGCGGGTAATGCTCCCCGGTAGGAGTGAAAAGCGGGTCGTGGCCGTTGTCTCTTTCTGACGCATTCGTGTTTATGACCTGTTAAAACTTCGCGAAGTGATAGGGCAGTATAAAGGGTACAGTGTGAAATTCCAGACTCTTACCTGATTGATGATTCTCTATTCTCCCGTGATATTTATCATCCTGCATTGGGGGAAATAGATGTACAAGCGCCATTTTGCTGTACAAATAACCTACAAAAAGCCCAACAAAAATAATTGCAAATAAACAAAGATTGCTGGAAATTATGCGGATGTTAATTATTTGTGAAATAGTTAACAAGCGTTATAGTTTTTCTGTGGTAGCACAGAATAATGAAAAGTGTGTAAAGAAGGGTAAAAAAAACCGGATGCGAGGCATCCGGTTGAAATAGGGGTAAACAGACATTCAGAAATGAATGACGGTAATAAATAAAGTTAATGATGATAGCGGGAGTTATTCTAGTTGCGAGTGAAGGTTTTGTTTTGACATTCAGTGCTGTCAAATACTTAAGAATAAGTTATTGATTTTAACCTTGAATTATTATTGCTTGATGTTAGGTGCTTATTTCGCCATTCCGCAATAATCTTAAAAAGTTCCCTTGCATTTACATTTTGAAACATCTATAGCGATAAATGAAACATCTTAAAAGTTTTAGTATCATATTCGTGTTGGATTATTCTGCATTTTTGGGGAGAATGGACTTGCCGACTGATTAATGAGGGTTAATCAGTATGCAGTGGCATAAAAAAGCAAATAAAGGCATATAACAGAGGGTTAATAACATGAAAGTTAAAGTACTGTCCCTCCTGGTCCCAGCTCTGCTGGTAGCAGGCGCAGCAAACGCTGCTGAAGTTTACAACAAAGACGGCAACAAATTAGATCTGTACGGTAAAGTAGACGGCCTGCACTATTTCTCTGACAACAAGTCAGAAGACGGCGACCAGACCTATGTACGTCTTGGTTTCAAAGGCGAAACTCAGGTTACTGACCAGCTGACCGGTTACGGCCAGTGGGAATATCAGATCCAGGGCAATACCTCTGAAGACAACAAAGAAAACTCCTGGACCCGTGTGGCATTCGCAGGTCTGAAATTCCAGGATGTAGGTTCTTTCGACTACGGTCGTAACTACGGCGTTGTTTACGACGTAACTTCCTGGACCGACGTACTGCCAGAATTCGGTGGTGATACCTACGATTCTGATAACTTCATGCAGCAGCGTGGTAACGGCTTCGCGACCTACCGTAACACCGACTTCTTCGGTCTGGTTGACGGTCTGAACTTTGCTGTTCAGTACCAGGGCAAAAACGGTAGCGTAAGCGGCGAAGGCATGACCAACAACGGTCGTGGCGCTCTGCGTCAGAACGGCGACGGTGTCGGCGGTTCTATCACTTATGATTACGAAGGCTTCGGTATCGGTGCTGCAGTTTCCAGCTCCAAACGTACTGATGCTCAGAACACCGCTGCTTACATCGGTAACGGCGACCGTGCTGAAACCTACACTGGTGGTCTGAAATACGACGCTAACAACATCTGCCTTGCTGCTCAGTACACCCAGACCTACAACGCAACTCGCGTAGGTTCCCTGGGTTGGGCGAACAAAGCACAGAACTTCGAAGCTGTTGCTCAGTACCAGTTCGACTTCGGTCTGCGTCCGTCTGTAGCATACCTGCAGTCTAAAGGTAAAAACCTGGGTGTCGTTGCTGGTCGTAACTACGACGACGAAGATATCCTGAAATATGTTGATGTTGGTGCGACCTACTACTTCAACAAAAACATGTCCACCTACGTTGACTACAAAATCAACCTGCTGGACGACAACCAGTTCACTCGTGACGCTGGCATCAACACTGATAACATCGTAGCTCTGGGTCTGGTTTACCAGTTCTAATCTCGATGGATATCGAACAAAGGGCCTGCGGGCCCTTTTTTCATTGTTTTCAGCGTACAAACACAGTTTTTTGGTGTACTCTTGCGACCGTTCGCATGAGGATAATCACGTATGGAAATAAGCTTTACCCGCGTGGCACTGCTGGCTGCCGCGCTCTTTTTTGTTGGTTGCGATCAAAAACCACAACCCGCCAAAACCCACGCTACTGAAGTTACCGTTCTTGAAGGCAAAACCATGGGTACCTTCTGGCGTGCCAGCATCCCGGGCATTGATGCCAAACGCAGTGCCGAACTTAAAGAAAAGATTCAGACCCAGCTGGACGCCGACGATCAGCTGCTTTCGACCTATAAAAAAGATTCCGCGCTGATGCGCTTTAACGATTCGCAAAGTTTATCGCCGTGGCCGGTAAGTGAAGCGATGGCCGATATCGTCACCACCTCGCTGCGCATTGGCGCGAAGACCGATGGCGCGATGGATATAACCGTCGGGCCGCT
>ENA-ORUU01000976-ORUU01000976.1-human-gut-metagenome-genome-assembly--contig:-NODE-976-length-17952-cov-3.47349_pt1 | contig 17952 bp, 11 predicted proteins | sample MGYA00242085_ERZ509221 | MGnify/ENA primary metagenome ERZ509221 (study PRJEB26280, sample SAMEA2338809) | human gut metagenome | biome: human gut; feature: human-associated habitat; material: faeces... | reverse complement strand
CCAATGGTCCGCGGGCATTGAGCCGGGCGATCCGCGCTATGTCGATTACTTCCTGCCGATCGTTGCCGATGCGGAAGCCGGTTTTGGCGGTGTCCTGAATGCCTTTGAACTGATGAAAGCGATGATTGAAGCCGGTGCAGCGGCAGTTCACTTCGAAGATCAGCTGGCGTCAGTGAAGAAATGCGGTCACATGGGCGGCAAAGTTTTAGTGCCAACTCAGGAAGCTATTCAGAAACTGGTCGCGGCGCGTCTGGCAGCTGACGTGACGGGCGTTCCAACCCTGCTGGTTGCCCGTACCGATGCTGATGCGGCGGATCACCTCCGATTGCGACCCGTATGACAGCGAATTTATTACCGGCGAGCGTACCAGTGAAGGCTTCTTCCGTACTCATGCGGGCATTGAGCAAGCGATCAGCCGTGGCCTGGCGTATGCGCCATATGCTGACCTGGTCTGGTGTGAAACCTCCACGCCGGATCTGGAACTGGCGCGTCGCTTTGCACAAGCTATCCACGCGAAATATCCGGGCAAACTGCTGGCTTATAACTGCTCGCCGTCGTTCAACTGGCAGAAAAACCTCGACGACAAAACTATTGCCAGCTTCCAGCAGCAGCTGTCGGATATGGGCTACAAGTTCCAGTTCATCACCCTGGCAGGTATCCACAGCATGTGGTTCAACATGTTTGACCTGGCAAACGCCTATGCCCAGGGCGAGGGTATGAAGCACTACGTTGAGAAAGTGCAGCAGCCGGAATTTGTCGCCGCGAAAGATGGCTATACCTTCGTATCTCACCAGCAGGAAGTGGGTACAGGTTACTTCGATAAAGTGACGACTATTATTCAGGGCGGCACGTCTTCAGTCACCGCGCTGACCGGCTCCACTGAAGAATCGCAGTTCTAAGCAACAACAACCGTTGCTGACTGTAGGCCGGATAAGGCGTTCACGCCGCATCCGGCAATCGGTGCACGATGCCTGATGCGACGCTTGCGCGTCTTATCATGCCTACAACCGTTGCCGAACGTAGGCTGGATAAGGCGTTTACGCCGCATCCGGCAATTCTCTGCTCCTGATGAGGGCGCTAAATGCCGCGTGGCCTGGAATTATTGATTGCTCAAACCATTTTGCAAGGCTTCGATGCTCAGTATGGTCGATTCCTCGAAGTGACCTCCGGTGCGCAGCAGCGTTTCGAACAGGCCGACTGGCATGCTGTCCAGCAGGCGATGAAAAACCGTATCCATCTTTACGATCATCACGTTGGTCTGGTCGTGGAGCAACTGCGCTGCATTACTAACGGCCAAAGTACGGACGCGGCATTTTTACTACGTGTTAAAGAGCATTACACCCGGCTGTTGCCGGATTACCCGCGCTTCGAGATTGCGGAGAGCTTTTTTAACTCCGTGTACTGTCGGTTATTTGACCACCGCTCGCTTACTCCCGAGCGGCTTTTTATCTTTAGCTCTCAGCCAGAGCGCCGCTTTCGTACCATTCCCCGCCCGCTGGCGAAAGACTTTCACCCCGATCACGGCTGGGAATCTCTACTGATGCGCGTTATCAGCGACCTACCGCTGCGCCTGCGCTGGCAGAATAAAAGCCGTGACATCCATTACATTATTCGCCATCTGACGGAAACGCTGGGGACAGACAACCTCGCGGAAAGTCATTTACAGGTGGCGAACGAACTGTTTTACCGCAATAAAGCCGCCTGGCTGGTAGGCAAACTGATCACACCTTCCGGCACATTGCCATTTTTGCTGCCGATCCACCAGACGGACGACGGCGAGTTATTTATTGATACCTGCCTGACGACGACCGCCGAAGCGAGCATTGTTTTTGGCTTTGCGCGTTCTTATTTTATGGTTTATGCGCCGCTGCCCGCAGCGCTGGTCGAGTGGCTACGGGAAATTCTGCCAGGTAAAACCACCGCTGAATTGTATATGGCTATCGGCTGCCAGAAGCACGCCAAAACCGAAAGCTACCGCGAATATCTCGTTTATCTACAGGGCTGTAATGAGCAGTTCATTGAAGCGCCGGGTATTCGTGGAATGGTGATGTTGGTGTTTACGCTGCCGGGCTTTGATCGGGTATTCAAAGTCATCAAAGACAGGTTCGCGCCGCAGAAAGAGATGTCTGCCGCTCACGTTCGTGCCTGCTATCAACTGGTGAAAGAGCACGATCGCGTGGGCCGAATGGCGGACACCCAGGAGTTTGAAAACTTTGTGCTGGAGAAGCGGCATATTTCCCCGGCATTAATGGAATTACTGCTTCAGGAAGCAGCGGAAAAAATCACCGATCTCGGCGAACAAATTGTGATTCGCCATCTTTATATTGAGCGGCGGATGGTGCCGCTCAATATCTGGCTGGAACAAGTGGAAGGTCAGCAGTTGCGCGACGCCATTGAAGAATACGGTAACGCTATTCGCCAGCTTGCCGCTGCTAACATTTTCCCTGGCGACATGCTGTTTAAAAACTTCGGTGTCACCCGTCACGGGCGTGTGGTTTTTTATGATTACGATGAAATTTGCTACATGACGGAAGTGAATTTCCGCGACATCCCGCCGCCGCGCTATCCGGAAGACGAACTTGCCAGCGAACCGTGGTACAGCGTCTCGCCGGGCGATGTTTTCCCGGAAGAGTTTCGCCACTGGCTATGCGCCGACCCGCGTATTGGTCCGCTGTTTGAAGAGATGCACGCCGACCTGTTCCGCGCTGATTACTGGCGCGCACTACAAAACCGCATACGTGAAGGGCATGTGGAAGATGTTTATGCGTATCGGCGCAGGCAAAGATTTAGCGTACGGTATGGGGAGATGCTTTTTTGAGTAAAGCTTCCATATAATTTTTCTCCGCAATGTATCGAGGGTTATCCGTAAAGCCAAAGCTTTCAGCCATCTTATTTAATGTATTAAGGATTAATTCAGCAATAACCCGGTGACCCAATTCAAAAGCCAACTCAAAGGCAGAGTATTTTTGTGGGGCTTTGTGTTGCCAAAAATCCATAATATCTTCAGCGGTAAATCCAAACAGGCGTGCATGGTTAGATAAAGCAAGATAAACCGTCTCTACAACATTTTGTTGTTTATGCTGTATCGCTGAAAACAAACCGGGATATTCATTAGAATTATTTGCCAGGAGGAGGGGCTTCATATTTTTTTTATCGAATTTAAACGTATTAAACAGAGTGGGTAATGCGTTAAAAATAGTATTAATAACGTTCATATGTCCACTATTATAGGCAGTCAACATTTCTGTTCTATGTAGTTCTGGCATTTTCTGGAGCTGAATCATCAGTTGCGTAAGTTGGTGATTCTGACCAATTGCCATTAGCAAATTCATCGTTGCTGGTGATAATGGAGGGGTTATTTCATCCACAGATCCTTTTAACATCAATAGCTGTTCTTTCGGAAGTGCTGGAATTATTGCAACAGATTGGTTAATAATATGATCATTTGACCATTTCAGGAGGCTATAATCTACATTCATAAAATCCATCAGAGAATAGTGTTTAATATTCTCTTTGCTTTCGCTCATAATTCTTATTTTATCGTTAGTTACATTAGGATCATAAACCGAAACCACGTAATGGGTACATCCTTCAGTTGTGTTCTTTATTCTTAGCCGGACCGTCAAAGCATGGTTATCCACCAGTAATATGGCTGCCATAACACTGATGCCATTTGATTCCATCTTGTCAAAATATGCTTTCATAACTAGCCCGAAATCACCGCAGGCAGCAACGCAACGCCCCTCAGGACGGCTGGAAACCAACGCCAAAGTCTGGTTTTTGCATTTTTTGTTGAAGTGCGTGAGAAATTTTTCAGCTGAAGAGTAATCATCTTGATGGGGTTTGTAATCAACATTCTGATAAATATCATTAATATATTGTGCAGCAATGTGTCGGCATACTATACGGTTTTGGGGTCGCCCCGGAAAATAACATTGACCATTAAGTTTAATTCTTGGGAATTCTTTTTCTTTTCTATCTGATTTTAGGTTTAATTCTTGTTTATCAAGAGTGTCTGAGCGTTGAGGTAAAATTTCCATTAGGTATTTTTCAAATATTGGGGCAATGGTTTGAGTAAGTGTCGTGTTTTCGTTTTTATTAATTATCGTAATTTCTTTCTTATCAGCTTGTAAGACGGACGTGGAAAATTTAATGACAAAATCCTTGTTGCTAAAGATATGACGACCATTTTGTCTACAGTTCTCTGAGAAGCTTTTTAATAGAGGCGTCGCCAGCTCCTTGCCAGAAAATTTATCCTCGAGTTCTTTATAAAACAATTCACTCAGGGTTTGGTGTTCATTTGTCTGGGCTGTATTATTAATATTTGCAGAGAAAGAACTACGAGGAATACGAGTAATCATTTAAATATCTCATTGTTTATTGATGTCTTGAATTTTAACTATCAGAACAGTGAAAAAATTTAATATGATTACAACTAAAGAAATATCATAAATCGCTCAATCTCATAATGCAGCCGTAAAAGTTTCGGTGGAATGAGATCTTGCGATTTTGTTAATAATTAAGTGGTTTGATGTTTAAAAATAATGCTGAGTTAATAAAAGTGTGTGAAGTGTATGACATTAAGTTATTTTGGCGTCAATGCGATTAACAGACACCCTTATTCTATTGCCACTCAGGTATGATGGGCAGAATATTGCCTCTGCCCGCCAGAAAAAGTCAGCGCATTCCACCGTACGCCAGCGTCACTTCCTTCGCCGCTTTAATCACCATCGCGCCAAACTCGGTCACGCGGTCATCGGTAATACGTGAAATCGGTCCGGAAATAGAAATTGCGGCAAACGGTTCACGGTGCTCATCGAAAATACACGCTGCAAGGCAACGTAGCCCCAGTGCATGTTCCTCATCGTCAAATGAATAACCCCGTTTGCGCGTTTGGGCGAGATCTTCTTTTAAATGCACAGGAGACACCAGCGTTGCGTGGGTATAGGCATGTAACCCTTTGCGGTGCAGCAGCTTCGTCACCTGTTCTTCGCTCAGTTGGGCTAAAAAGGCTTTACCCGCACCGGAAGCGTGCACAGGTAATTTACCGCCGATAGGCGCGGACATTCGCATCAGATGCGTACACTGTACCTGGTCGATAATAATCGCTTCGTGATCGCTTTGATCAAGCACCGCCATATTGACCGTTTCGCCAGACTCTTCCATTAGATTGCGCAGGATAGGGTGAACAATCGCTAACAAATTACGGCTCTGGAGAAAGCTGCTGCCGACCATAAAGGCATGTGCGCCGATTGCCCAATGTCCCAGTTCGCCAACCTGACGCACGAAACCCTGCTGTTGCATCGTGGTTAGCAGGCGGTGGGTCGTGGAATTGGGTAACCCGGCTTGTTGCGCCAGTTCCGTGAGTGCCACACTGCCATTGGATTCGGCAATCCACTCCAGTAATTTCAGGCCACGCGTTAAAGACTGAACCTGTCCAGTCGCTGGTGCGGTGGCAACGGCGGGTTTTCTGCCGCGTTTCGCGGGAATGGGTGCGACCATGACAGTCTCCTTTTTCTGTATCGTGGAAATCATTTTCATTTTTATTGTTAGCTAATGCAATAGTTACTGAACTGATCCGATGAGTTAATGTTGAACAAATCTCATGTTGCGTGGTGGTCGCTTTTACCACAGATGCGTTTATGCCAGTATGGTTTGTTGAATTTTTATTAAATCTGGGTTGAGCGTGTCGGGAGCAAGTGTGAGCAGCAAAGTGGAACAACTGCGTGCGCAGTTAAATGAACGTATTCTGGTGCTGGACGGCGGTATGGGCACCATGATCCAGAGTTATCGACTGAACGAAGCCGATTTTCGTGGTGAACGCTTTGCCGACTGGCCATGCGACCTCAAAGGCAACAACGACCTGCTGGTACTCAGTAAACCGGAAGTGATCGCCGCTATCCACAACGCCTACTTTGAAGCGGGCGCGGATATCATCGAAACCAACACCTTCAACTCCACGACCATTGCGATGGCGGATTACCAGATGGAATCCCTGTCGGCGGAAATCAACTTTGCGGCGGCGAAACTGGCGCGAGCTTGTGCTGACGAGTGGACCGCGCGCACGCCAGAGAAACCGCGCTACGTTGCCGGTGTTCTCGGCCCGACCAACCGCACGGCGTCTATTTCTCCGGACGTCAACGATCCGGCATTTCGTAATATCACTTTTGACGGGCTGGTGGCGGCTTATCGAGAGTCCACCAAAGCGCTGGTGGAAGGTGGCGCGGATCTGATCCTGATTGAAACCGTTTTCGACACCCTTAACGCCAAAGCGGCGGTATTTGCGGTGAAAACGGAGTTTGAAGCGCTGGGCGTTGAGCTGCCGATTATGATCTCCGGCACCATCACCGACGCCTCCGGGCGCACGCTCTCCGGGCAGACCACCGAAGCATTTTACAACTCATTGCGCCACGCCGAAGCTCTGACCTTTGGCCTGAACTGTGCGCTGGGGCCCGATGAACTGCGCCAGTACGTGCAGGAGCTGTCACGGATTGCGGAATGCTACGTCACCGCGCACCCGAACGCCGGGCTACCCAACGCCTTTGGTGAGTACGATCTCGACGCCGACACGATGGCAAAACAGATACGTGAATGGGCGCAAGCGGGTTTTCTCAATATCGTCGGCGGCTGCTGTGGCACCACGCCACAACATATTGCAGCGATGAGTCGTGCAGTAGAAGGATTAGCGCCGCGCAAACTGCCGGAAATTCCCGTAGCCTGCCGTTTGTCCGGCCTGGAGCCGCTGAACATTGGCGAAGATAGCCTGTTTGTGAACGTGGGTGAACGCACCAACGTCACCGGTTCCGCTAAGTTCAAGCGCCTGATCAAAGAAGAGAAATACAGCGAGGCGCTGGATGTCGCGCGTCAACAGGTGGAAAACGGCGCGCAGATTATCGATATCAACATGGATGAAGGGATGCTCGATGCCGAAGCGGCGATGGTGCGTTTTCTCAATCTGATTGCCGGTGAACCGGATATCGCTCGCGTGCCGATTATGATCGACTCCTCAAAATGGGACGTCATTGAAAAAGGTCTGAAGTGTATCCAGGGCAAAGGCATTGTTAACTCTATCTCGATGAAAGAGGGCGTCGATGCCTTTATCCATCACGCGAAATTGTTGCGTCGCTACGGTGCGGCAGTGGTGGTAATGGCCTTTGACGAACAGGGACAGGCCGATACTCGCGCACGGAAAATCGAGATTTGCCGTCGGGCGTACAAAATCCTCACCGAAGAGGTTGGCTTCCCGCCAGAAGATATCATCTTCGACCCAAACATCTTCGCGGTCGCAACTGGCATTGAAGAGCACAACAACTACGCGCAGGACTTTATCGGCGCGTGTGAAGACATCAAACGCGAACTGCCGCACGCGCTGATTTCCGGCGGCGTATCTAACGTTTCTTTCTCGTTCCGTGGCAACGATCCGGTGCGCGAAGCCATTCACGCAGTGTTCCTCTACTACGCTATTCGCAATGGCATGGATATGGGGATCGTCAACGCCGGGCAACTGGCGATTTACGACGACCTACCCGCTGAACTGCGCGACGCGGTGGAAGATGTGATTCTTAATCGTCGCGACGATGGCACCGAGCGTTTACTGGAGCTTGCCGAGAAATATCGCGGCAGCAAAACCGACGACACCGCCAACGCCCAGCAGGCGGAGTGGCGCTCGTGGGAAGTGAATAAACGTCTGGAATACTCGCTGGTCAAAGGCATTACCGAGTTTATCGAGCAGGATACCGAAGAAGCCCGCCAGCAGGCTACGCGCCCGATTGAAGTGATTGAAGGCCCGTTGATGGACGGCATGAATGTGGTCGGCGACCTGTTTGGCGAAGGGAAAATGTTCCTGCCACAGGTGGTCAAATCGGCGCGCGTCATGAAACAGGCGGTGGCCTACCTCGAACCGTTTATTGAAGCCAGCAAAGAGCAGGGCAAAACCAACGGCAAGATGGTGATCGCCACCGTGAAGGGCGACGTCCACGACATCGGTAAAAATATCGTTGGTGTGGTGCTGCAATGTAACAACTACGAAATTGTCGATCTCGGCGTTATGGTGCCTGCGGAAAAAATTCTCCGTACCGCTAAAGAAGTGAATGCTGATCTGATTGGCCTTTCGGGGCTTATCACGCCGTCGCTGGACGAGATGGTTAACGTGGCGAAAGAGATGGAGCGTCAGGGCTTCACTATTCCGTTACTGATTGGCGGCGCGACGACCTCAAAAGCGCACACGGCGGTGAAAATCGAGCAGAACTACAGCGGCCCGACGGTGTATGTGCAGAATGCCTCGCGTACCGTTGGTGTGGTGGCGGCGCTGCTTTCCGATACCCAGCGTGATGATTTTGTCGCTCGTACCCGCAAGGAGTACGAAACCGTACGTATTCAGCACGGGCGCAAGAAACCGCGCACACCACCGGTCACGCTGGAAGCGGCGCGCGATAACGATTTCGCTTTTGACTGGCAGGCTTACACGCCGCCGGTGGCGCACCGTCTCGGCGTGCAGGAAGTCGAAGCCAGCATCGAAACGCTGCGTAATTACATCGACTGGACACCGTTCTTTATGACCTGGTCGCTGGCCGGGAAGTATCCGCGCATTCTGGAAGATGAAGTGGTGGGCGTTGAGGCGCAGCGGCTGTTTAAAGACGCCAACGACATGCTGGATAAATTAAGCGCCGAGAAAACGCTGAATCCGCGTGGCGTGGTGGGCCTGTTCCCGGCAAACCGTGTGGGCGATGACATTGAAATCTACCGTGACGAAACGCGTACCCATGTGATCAACGTCAGCCACCATCTGCGTCAACAGACCGAAAAAACAGGCTTCGCTAACTACTGTCTCGCTGACTTCGTTGCGCCGAAGCTTTCTGGTAAAGCAGATTACATCGGCGCATTTGCCGTGACTGGCGGGCTGGAAGAGGACGCACTGGCTGATGCCTTTGAAGCGCAGCACGATGATTACAACAAAATCATGGTGAAAGCGCTTGCCGACCGTTTAGCCGAAGCCTTTGCGGAGTATCTCCATGAGCGTGTGCGTAAAGTCTACTGGGGCTATGCGCCGAACGAGAACCTCAGCAACGAAGAGCTGATCCGCGAAAACTACCAGGGCATCCGTCCGGCACCGGGCTATCCGGCCTGCCCGGAACATACGGAAAAAGCCACCATCTGGGAGCTGCTGGAAGTGGAAAAACACACTGGCATGAAACTCACAGAATCTTTCGCCATGTGGCCCGGTGCATCGGTTTCGGGTTGGTACTTCAGCCACCCGGACAGCAAGTACTACGCTGTAGCACAAATTCAGCGCGATCAGGTTGAAGATTATGCCCGCCGTAAAGGTATGAGCGTTACCGAAGTTGAGCGCTGGCTGGCACCGAATCTGGGGTATGACGCGGACTGATTCACAAATCTGTCACTTTTCCTTACAACAAACAGGGCGCTCAATGAGTGCCCTGTCTCTTTATTAATATGAAACACTTATACTGGAAACAGGCTGGAATAATCTTAGCCGGAAAAACGAATGTCAAAAGGCACAGTAAAGATGCCAGTCAGCGTGTTTCCGGTCCTTTGGTCATTCAATTGCTTCAGGAACATATAACGATAAGGAGAACCTGAACTCGTGTTAACGCTGCTTCACCTGCTTTCTGCCGTCGCCCTGCTGGTCTGGGGGACTCATATTGTTCGAACCGGCGTAATGCGCGTCTTCGGCGCGCGTTTGCGTACTGTCCTTAGCCGGAGCGTCGAAAAAAAGCCGCTCGCCTTTTGCGCGGGGATCGGCGTTACCGCACTGGTACAGAGCAGTAATGCCACCACCATGCTGGTGACCTCGTTTGTCGCTCAGGATCTGGTAGCCCTCGCACCGGCTCTGGTCATTGTGCTGGGTGCAGATGTCGGGACGGCGCTAATGGCGCGTATTCTCACCTTCGACTTATCCTGGCTGTCACCGTTACTTATTTTTATCGGCGTGATTTTTTTCCTCGGACGCAAACAGTCACGCGCCGGGCAACTGGGCCGCGTCGGTATTGGTCTTGGGCTGATTTTGCTAGCGCTGGAGTTGATTGTGCAGGCCGTAACGCCGATCACCCAGGCAAACGGCGTTCAGGTGATCTTTGCCTCGCTGACCGGCGATATTCTGCTGGATGCGCTGATTGGCGCGATGTTCGCCATTATCAGCTACTCCAGCCTTGCTGCTGTATTGCTGACTGCGACTCTGACCGCCGCAGGCATTATCTCCTTCCCCGTGGCGCTCTGTCTGGTGATTGGTGCTAACCTCGGTTCCGGCCTGCTGGCGATGCTCAACAACAGTGCCGCCAATGCCGCAGCCCGCCGTGTCGCGCTGGGTAGTCTGCTGTTTAAGCTGGTGGGTAGCCTGATTATCCTGCCGTTTGTCCATTTGCTGGCAGAGACAATGGGGAAGTTGTCATTGCCAAAAGCGGAACTGGTGATCTATTTCCACGTCTTCTACAACCTTGTACGTTGCCTGGTCATGCTGCCATTTGTTGACCCGATGGCACGGTTTTGCAAAACGATTATTCGCGATGAACCGGAACTGGATACCCAGCTACGGCCTAAACATCTGGATGTCAGCGCGCTGGATACGCCCACGCTTGCTCTGGCGAACGCCGCGCGCGAAACCCTGCGCATTGGCGACGCCATGGAACAGATGATGGAAGGGCTGAATAAAGTGATGCACGGCGAGCCACGGCAGGAGAAAGAGCTGCGTAAGCTGGCAGATGATATCAACGTTCTCTATACCGCCATTAAGCTGTATCTGGCGCGGATGCCAAAAGAGGAACTGGCAGAAGAAGAGTCGCGTCGCTGGGCGGAGATTATTGAAATGTCGCTCAACCTTGAACAGGCTTCCGATATCGTCGAGCGCATGGGGAGTGAAATTGCTGATAAATCGCTGGCAGCACGGCGGGCATTTTCGCTTGATGGCTTGAAGGAACTGGATGCGCTCTATGAGCAATTGCTCAGTAATTTAAAACTGGCAATGTCGGTGTTCTTCTCTGGCGATGTCACCAGCGCTCGTCGTTTGCGCCGTAGTAAGCATCGCTTTCGCATTCTTAATCGCCGCTATTCCCACGCCCACGTCGATCGCCTGCATCAGCAAAACGTGCAGAGCATTGAAACCAGTTCGCTACATTTAGGCTTACTGGGAGATATGCAGCGCCTGAACTCGCTGTTTTGTTCGGTGGCTTACAGTGTGCTGGAACAGCCGGATGAAGATGAAGGACGGGACGAGTATTAATATTGTGAATCCTGTAGGCCTGATAAGACGCGTCAAGCGTCGCATCAGGCACTATGAACAAGATGCCGGATCATGCATCCGGCAATTCACTTAAAAACGGTGACCCGCTTCCAGCGGCACCGCTTCTTCACCAGCCTTAAACACATAAGTGGTGTTCGGGCCACCCAGCGTAGCGTGACCTTTACTCACTGTGATCCAGTTACCTTCCGGCAGACCAATAATCGTCAGTTCTGGCGCGACGACCAGCAGTTCGCGAATACGCTGTTCACGGGTTTCACCTTTATGGCCTTCCGGCAGCGCGTTGGTGAAGTGCGGGTTGATTTGCAGCGGGAACAGATTTAGCGCATCGAAACCTTGCGGATCGACAATCGGCATATCGTTGGTGGTACGAATGGTTGGGCAAGCAAGGTTAGCGCCTGCGCTCCAGCCAATATACAGCGCGCCACGTTTAACCACGTCAGTAATTGGTGCCAGCAGCCCGCGCTCGCGGCACTGTTTCAGCAACTGGAAAGTATTCCCGCCGCCGACAATCACGATCTCAGCATTTTCAATCGCGGCAACGGGATCGACAACGCTATGAATACCGGTGACAGAAACACCCAGCGGAGCGAGAACCGCAGCCGTTTTCGCTGTGTAATCATCCCAGGTCTGCGTTACGCCAGCGAAAGGGATAAACACCGCTGAGCGGCGACCCTGCAACTGTTCAGCAATTAGCGGCAGTGCATGTTCCAGCCAGGCTTTACCCGGCAGCGTCGAGTTACTCAATAAAAGCAGTTCCATTACTTCTCCGGTTAGTAAGAAATCACGGGAGGCATGCTACCACTGCGAATTTAACCACTTACTGACATGGCTCACGATGTCGCACATTGCTTCTGGAAAGTGATTTGAGCAGGTAACGAATTCAAGCCAATGGAAATAACAAATAGTTCGCTCATGACTATTTTTTATCAACCCAAAGGTACGGTATATTCCGTTTTTTACAGGAGAATTTATGCTGCCCGACTCATCAGTCCGTTTAAATAAATACATCAGCGAAAGCGGAATTTGCTCACGCCGCGAAGCGGATCGCTATATCGAGCAAGGCAATGTGTTCCTTAATGGCAAGCGAGCCACCATTGGCGATCAGGTGAAACCCGGCGACGTTGTGAAAGTAAACGGTCAGTTGATTGAACCTCGGGAAGCCGAAGATTTGGTACTTATCGCCCTGAACAAGCCCGTTGGTATTGTAAGCACCACCGAAGATGGCGAGCGCGATAACATTGTCGATTTCGTTAACCACAGCAAACGCGTGTTCCCGATTGGCCGCCTGGATAAAGACTCCCAGGGGCTGATTTTCCTCACCAATCACGGCGATCTGGTGAATAAGATCCTGCGTGCTGGCAATGATCATGAGAAAGAGTATCTGGTGACGGTCGATAAACCGATTACCGAGGAGTTTATTCGCGGCATGAGTGCGGGGGTGCCAATCCTCGGGACAGTGACCAAAAAGTGCAAAGTTAAAAAAGAAGCGCCGTTTGTCTTCCGCATTACCCTGGTGCAGGGGCTGAACCGTCAGATCCGGCGCATGTGCGAGCATTTCGGCTATGAAGTGAAAAAGCTGGAACGCACGCGCATCATGAACGTTAGCTTAAGCGGCATTCCGCTGGGGGAATGGCGCGATTTAACCGACGATGAGTTAATCGACCTCTTTAAGCTCATTGAAAATTCCTCTTCCGAGGTAAAACCTAAAGCGAAGGCCAAACCGAAAACAGCGGGCATCAAACGTCCAGTCGTTAAGATGGAAAAAACGGCGGAAAAAGGCGGTCGCCCGGCGTCCAACGGTAAGCGTTTTACCTCGCCGGGGCGTAAAAAGAAGGGGCGCTGATTAACGCCTCAGACTGATGAAAACGGCCCAAAAGTGCCCGGACAGTCCCCTCGCCCCTTCGGGAAAAGGGTTAGGGTGAGGGGAAAATTGTGTTCACACTGACGAGTGAAAATCTCAGGCGTTGATTGTGGATTAGCGCCTGCCGCGCGTCGACGTATTTGCTGACCAGCTAAATGACGCTTCAGGATCCGGTTTATAAGCCTGCTTTTTCTTCAACTGGCGGGCTTTTTTCGCTTCAGCCTCACGCTCAACCATTAATTTATCGATGTAATCTTTCTTAATGCTGTTGGTTTCGGAGTTGGTCAATACGCGACCATGCGCAATCCGCGCCCGATCCAGCAGTGTTTTAAGTTCACGCTGCTCGCGTTCAGTCATCTCTTTTTGGGTAATACGGGGGAGTGCCATGATGGTGCCCTCAGTGAGCCAGAGAGTTCAGTGTACGGGAATTCGTTTGCGAGCAGAACTGATAATATTCATTTTGCCTTCTCTTAACTATTTATCTCTTTCGATAATTAATTAGAGATGCAGATAAAAAAATTAAAGGCAATTATTCTCCGATAAAGACGCTGGTTAACAGAGTACAGGCTCGTTTATTGATGAGCATAGTGACAAGAAAATCAATACGGCCCGAAATATAGCTTCCAGGCCATACAGTATTTACTCAAACAAATTACTATGCAGTTTTTGCACCACCTGCTCGGCATCTTCGCCGGGCACCAGGAAGCACAGGTTATGGCTGGATGCGCCATAACAAATCATGCGAATGTTGAACGGTTCCAGTACGCCGAATACCTCTTTGCCAACGCCGCAGGCTTTTGACAGGTCATTGCCAATCAACGCGACCAGCGCCAGACCTTCTTCCACCTCCACCCGACACAGTGCGGAAAGCTCCATCAGCAGAGATTGCGTCAGCAACGTATCGCCAGTGGAGGTTGAACCGGTGGTATCAAGGGTTAATGCCACGCTCACTTCTGACGTGGTGATTAAGTCTACCGAAATATTATGCCGCGCGAGGATGCCGAAAACTTCCGCGAGGAAACCGCGAGAATGCAGCATATTCAGGCTGTGCAAAGTGAGCAGAGTCTGATTGCGACGAAGCGCCAGAGCGCGGAACAGCGGCGGATTTTCAGTTTTATTGCACACCAGCGTACCACCTGCGCGTGGGTCTTTGCTGGAGCCGACAAAGACCGGGATATCGCTGCGTACTGCGGGTAGCAACGTTGCCGGATGCAGTACTTTTGCACCAAAAGTTGCCATCTCTGCCGCTTCGGCAAACGCGATTTCATCAATGCGTTTTGCTGCGGAAACTACGCGTGGATCGGTGGTGTAGATGCCCGGGACGTCGGTCCAGATATCAACACGAGATGCGTGTAAAGCCTCCGCCAGCAAGGCTGCCGTATAATCGCTGCCTCCACGGCCAAGCGTCGTTGTACGACCTTTATTTTCGCTACCGATAAATCCCTGGGTGATCACTAAGCCTTCATTGAGACGTGGGAGCAGCTGCAGCGCGGCCAGTTCCGCCAGCGCGGCTATATCTGGCTCTGCACGACCAAATCGGTCGTTGGTACGCATCACTTTACGTACATCAAACCACTGTGCCTGAACATCGCGTTCGCGCAGGATCTCAACAAACAGCAGGGTCGACATCAGCTCGCCGTGGCTGACCAGCTCATCTGTCAGCGCCGGAGACGTTGCCAGCGCCGCCGCTTCTGCCAGAACAGTAATGTTCTCCAGCAGACGTTCAATCTCTTCACGGATAACGTTCGGGTAACGCAGACGTTCCAGAATGGCAAACTGGATGTTGCGGATAGCGTCGAGTTTTTCGAATCGCTCGCCAGGTTCCAGTCCTTCAGCTAAAGCGACCAGCAGATTAGTGATACCAGCAGAAGCCGAGAGGACAACTAAACGCACGTTGGCATCAGAAAGCACAATATCAGCGCTGCGGTTCATGGCGTCAAAATCAGCTACGCTGGTACCGCCAAATTTGGAGACAACAATTTCAGACATAACTACCTCGTGTCAGGGGATCCATTTTCAGCCTTGGCACAAGGGAAGAGCGGAAGACGGGTGGGCGCAGAGCGATACTTCGCTACTATTTTCACCCAGAAGTGCTCCACCACTTGCGAAACGCCCGACTGCGAACGCTTCTGGTGACAACCCAGGGGATTCAGCCCCTGTAGCCGATGATGAACGTGGCCAGCCGTTCAATCACCTCGGCGATGCACCCCCTCAGGTGTTATCACAGGACTGGCTCCTCCAACACCGTTACTTGGGCAACGCGCCTCTTCTGGCCTGCGCTAGCGCAGGTAGTACATTTATAAATAAAGGGTGAGCGGGGCGGTTGTCAACGACGGGGTCATGCGGATTTTTCATCCACTCCTGGCGGTCAGTAGTTCAGCTAATAAATGCTTCACTGCGCTAAGGGTTTACACTCAACATTACGCTAACGGCACTAAAACCATCACATTTTTCTGTGACTGGCGCTACAATCTTCCAAAGTCACAATTCTCAAAATCAGAAGAGTATTGCTAATGAAAAACATCAATCCAACGCAGACCGCTGCCTGGCAGGCACTACAGAAACACTTCGATGAAATGAAAGACGTTACGATCGCCGATCTTTTTGCTAAAGACGGCGATCGTTTTTCTAAGTTCTCCGCAACATTCGACGATCAGATGCTGGTGGATTACTCCAAAAACCGCATCACCGAAGAGACGCTGGCGAAATTACAGGATCTGGCGAAAGAGTGCGATCTGGCGGGCGCGATTAAGTCGATGTTCTCTGGCGAGAAGATCAACCGCACTGAAAACCGCGCCGTGCTGCACGTAGCGCTGCGTAACCGTAGCAATACCCCGATTTTGGTTGATGGCAAAGACGTAATGCCGGAAGTCAACGCGGTGCTGGAGAAGATGAAAACCTTCTCAGAAGCGATTATTTCCGGTGAGTGGAAAGGTTATACCGGCAAAGCAATCACTGACGTAGTGAACATCGGGATCGGCGGTTCTGACCTCGGCCCATACATGGTGACCGAAGCACTGCGTCCGTACAAAAACCACCTGAACATGCACTTTGTTTCTAACGTCGATGGGACTCACATCGCTGAAGTGCTGAAAAAAGTAAACCCGGAAACCACGCTGTTCCTGGTAGCATCTAAAACCTTCACCACTCAGGAAACCATGACCAACGCCCATAGCGCGCGTGACTGGTTCCTGAAAGCGGCAGGTGATGAAAAACACGTTGCGAAACACTTCGCTGCGCTCTCAACCAACGCCAAAGCCGTTGGCGAGTTTGGTATTGATACTGCCAACATGTTCGAGTTCTGGGACTGGGTTGGCGGCCGTTACTCTTTGTGGTCAGCGATTGGCCTGTCGATTGTTCTCTCCATCGGCTTTGATAACTTCGTTGAACTGCTTTCTGGCGCACACGCGATGGACAAGCATTTCTCCACCACGCCTGCCGAGAAAAACCTGCCTGTACTGCTGGCGCTGATTGGCATCTGGTACAACAATTTCTTTGGCGCGGAAACTGAAGCGATTCTGCCGTATGACCAGTATATGCACCGTTTCGCGGCGTACTTCCAGCAGGGCAATATGGAGTCCAACGGTAAGTATGTTGACCGTAACGGTAACGTTGTGGATTACCAGACTGGCCCGATTATCTGGGGTGAACCAGGCACTAACGGTCAGCACGCGTTCTACCAGCTGATCCACCAGGGAACCAAAATGGTACCGTGCGATTTCATCGCCCCGGCTATCACCCATAACCCGCTCTCTGATCACCACCAGAAACTGCTGTCTAACTTCTTCGCCCAGACCGAAGCGCTGGCGTTTGGTAAATCCCGTGAAGTGGTTGAGCAGGAATATCGCGATCAGGGTAAAGATCCGGCAACGCTTGACTACGTGGTGCCGTTCAAAGTGTTCGAAGGTAACCGCCCGACCAACTCCATCCTGCTGCGCGAAATCACTCCGTTCAGCCTGGGGGCGTTGATTGCGCTGTATGAGCACAAAATCTTTACTCAGGGCGTGATCCTGAACATCTTCACCTTCGACCAGTGGGGCGTGGAGCTGGGTAAACAACTGGCAAACCGTATTCTGCCAGAGCTGAAAGATGATAAAGAAATCAGCAGCCACGATAGCTCGACCAATGGTCTGATTAACCGCTATAAAGCGTGGCGCGGTTAATCATCGTTCATGCCTGATGCCGCTATGTAGGCCGGATAAGGCGTTCACGCCGCATCCGGCAACCGATGCCTGATGCGACGCGGTCGCGTCTTATCAGGCCTACAGGTCGATGCCGATATGTACATCGTATTCGGCAATTAATACATAGCACGATTGATTAAATAACCTTAATAACAATGCCGACGTTATGTCGGCATTTTTTTATCAGATAAATCCCCTTGTCTGTGATTTAACGGAAATCATACCGTGAGGTTAATCCTAAAATAGATTTTTAATCGTTGTTTATTTCGGAAAATACGCAGATTAATTACTTTTGTTTTTATTTTAAGTTTATGATTTTTATTGTTATTTAAATATAAGTTGAAACTTATATTTGATATTCATTCCAATTATCCTAAAACACCATCGCTAATTCCCCGCGCCGTAATTCGCATGCTTTAGTTGTGTATACTCGATCCCGCCCGAAATGTTTTTGGGTAAATCTCCATTCATTCAATGAAGGGAAATTGTTATGAAAAAAGTTCTGTATGGCATTTTTGCCATATCTGCGCTTGCGGCGACTTCTGCGTGGGCTGCACCTGTACAGGTGGGCGAAGCGGCAGGGTCGGCAGCAACGTCGGTTTCGGCGGGGAGTTCCTCCGCGACCAGCGTCAGCACCGTAAGCTCGGCGG
>ENA-ORUU01000968-ORUU01000968.1-human-gut-metagenome-genome-assembly--contig:-NODE-968-length-18121-cov-2.51018_pt1 | contig 18121 bp, 17 predicted proteins | sample MGYA00242085_ERZ509221 | MGnify/ENA primary metagenome ERZ509221 (study PRJEB26280, sample SAMEA2338809) | human gut metagenome | biome: human gut; feature: human-associated habitat; material: faeces... | reverse complement strand
CAATCCTGCGATTGAATATTTCAATATTTCCAAAACAAAACACCTTCCGCAATTAGAAAATCCGGAAAACCTTTTGGAAATCCTTCATATTTGTATCTAAATCTTTTATATAGCAAAACTAAGAAGATGCTGTCGCTTTAAACATTATCCAAAATATTTAATGCGACAGTCTCTTCTTTTGTTTCACATAACCTCAATGTTTCACGTGAAACATTTTATTTTTTCCAATTTTCTATCATTCTGTCAAATGCTTCTATCATCTCTCTCACTTTCATCTTATTAACAAGCATTTGACTCCCATCTGTTTTTGTTACTAAATAGAAATTTTCATCATAAGAATAGTAAGCAACTTTATCCTGTATACCGCCTTCTTTTTCAAAAGTAATGGTAATCTCTGCATTTTCTCCATTCTGTCCTTCTGTCATACTCTGCCATTCTAATCCACTTACCTTTGAATAAAAGTCTGATATTTCTTCATATTGAATTTCTTCATCATTCAAATAGTATTTTGTTTCTGTTGTAGTTTCTTCTGAGTCTCCTTTTTTCACTTTTGTTTCTTCTCTTGTAAGAACATAAGTTTCGCCGGTTCTTTCTATGGTTACTTTATCCAAGTCAGCTAAGGAATAATCCGTTACTAAAGAACTTACTAATTCATCAGAAGCTAAATTCATCATTTCATCTACGGTAGATGCTGCCATAGTGTAAATATAGTTGCTGTCTGCGGTTTTCACATAATAATTTCCGTTTTCATCGGCATTTCCTACAAGTAGTACAAATTCTTTTTGAGCCATCACCGGTTCTTCTTCTTCCTCTTCTTCGGTATCTGTTTCCTCTGAAGTTTCCTCACTTTCCTGTTCTTCTTCGTAGAAAACAGTTATCTTTTTCGGATTATCCAATCCATAGGCAGCTAAATCGCTTACATCATAGCTGACAAAATCTACCCAATTCAGGCCGGAGAAATGGTTCATATAATCGTTTACCTTAGCAGTATCTACGGATACCTGACTGCCATCTTCCTTATATAAGTTCCACAAGCCTCCTGCTTCTTCCTCTTGTAAGGTTTTTACTCCATTTTCACTGCTGATTTCAACCTTTTGAATATTGCCTACGGCAATTTGCGGTAATTCTTCCATTTCTGCCAAATCATTTTTTTCAAACTGTAAATCGGTTTTCACAGAAGAATTGACCAAGTAAATTTTCTCATTATTTCCTATACTCATATAAGCACCGGAAACTGCTTCATTATCATCTCCGAAGTTTAAAACCGTTTGTGTATTGTCTTTATCTGTAACGGTAACTTTTAATTTCGGCTCTGATAATCCGTAATCCTCCGGATTTTCTATATCTTTTAATTCTCTCTGAGCATTTACAGCAGTTATTCCCGACACAAGATTTGAAACAACTGCCTGATTTAAAGGAAAATTTTCTTCTTCTTTTACAAAAGTATATAGAACACCGTTATTTTCAATAGAAACCTGCGCAATATCTTCCGCATTTATCTCGAAAGCCGTAATTTCTTTTTCTTCGGTCTGTTCTTCTTCCTCTTTCGGTCCTGCAACCTTCAAACCTATATACACGCCCAGCAAAACAAGAAGTATGACAATTCCCGCAATCAATCCTTTTTTGTTTTTCATGCTACTGTTTTCTCCTTTTCAGCCAAATTCCAAAACCAACGAGCAGAATACCGACAGGTACAACAGCTGTTACAAAAATGCTCCAAAAGCTTACATCACTGGCAGTTGTCATATCATAAGCCTTACTTGGAATAGAAATACTGTTGTCTTCCTCCGTTCCGCACAGCCACGAAAGTGATGAGGAAAGCAGTTCATAGTTTGCTCCGGAAACGGTTGCGTTCATCTGATCATTAAAAATTGCACTGGATGCAAAATATACAATTTGTGTCTTCTTATCATCTCCTAAGTCTTCTGTAATGGATACTGCCAATGGAAATGGTCCTTCCAAATCTCCATCCTCTTTTTCTGTTGTCTCCATATTTTCTAAGTCAGTTTTTTGATAAGCACTGTCAGAAGTTGTTAAAATGCTGTCTATTTTTATCGTATCTCTTACGTTTTCCAAGCTCTTAATCCCTGGGGATAATGCGGTCAACACATATTTACTCTTTGAAGATAAATTTGAATTAATTTCATGACTTTCAATATTCGGTAATAAATAATACTGATTTTGTGCTATATAATGATCCTGATCGCCTTCTAATATAATGCCATTTTCAGGCTGAACACCGTAATTTTCCAGTACAGAATTGAAATTCGGCATTTCTATCTCTGTATAATCGGATAAAATAATTGCCTTTCCACCATTTTCCAGATAACTGATAATTTTTTTTGCTTCATCTTCTGCAATATCGGTTTTCGGAGAGAAAATAAACAAACACTCTGTATCTTCCGGCACTGCTTCTTCTGTAAGCAGATTTAAATCGCGAATTTCAATATTCGATTTCTGGATTGTTTCCTTCATGGACTCACTCATAGAAAGTTCGTCATGTCCTGTCAACGTATACAATACAGGCATATCTTCAGAAACTACATAATTAATCGCACTGGTCAACTGTCCTTCACCGTCAAATCCTGTTACCTGCTGAGAATAAGTCTGATAATTTACAGTTGTTTCATACATATCCTGATAATCTACAACTTTATTTTTTTCTCCACATTCTACAATAATACTGTTATTGCTCAATTGCTCTGAAGTATATTGAGAAGCAAATTTAGGATAAACTGCCGGATCTTTCTTTTCTACTTTAATATGTTTACTACCTTCTTCATACTTTTCCAGTAGCTTTTCAATATCATTGCTTTCCGTACCATCTTGAGCAATGTAGTACAGATTGACATCCTTCTTCAAATTCTTCAGGATTTTTTCTGTCTGTTCACCAATGGTATACAGTTTTTGACTGCTCAAATCAAACTCTCTGTATTTTGATGGAATTTCCTGTATTACCAAATTTAAAATTACCACAATGGCAATCATCAGCGCTGTCATAGCAATGCTGTAAGAGCCATGTTTCAACATTTTTTTATTTCCTTTATTTCTGTGAGCATTTACCATTTTTTTTAATTTTTTCATGTCATCCTCCTAACTCCAACGGCGTTTCTGTATACACTGAACAGTCAGAAATACAAAGATGCAAACAACAGAAACCATATAAATAATTCCTGTTACATCAAAAATTCCACCTACAAAATTATCAAAATGATTTGCAATTGCAAACAAATTTAGAAACTTCTGAATAAGTCCGGTAAATACTGTAGGTTTTATAAAATACACTGCAGCTATACCGATTACCAAAACACCTCCTACGCAGGAAGAAAAAATAATATTTTTTGTCAGCTGATAAACAACAATTCCCACTACCACTGCAATTATCAAAAATGCTACCATAGAACTTATGGCTGTATCTGAGAAAAAGCTTTCAATTCCATCCATCATATAACTGCAGAATAAAATTCCAAAAGTCAATACAGCTGCAATGACCTGACTTTCTGTAACAGAAGAAAGAAACAAGCCCACAGCAATTTGAGCACATCCCAAAAAGAAAAATCCAATCACAGCCACATAAGCCAGGATATGATATAACTCCATATCTTCCCATAATTAATGGATAAAAGGCGCTTATAACAACAGGTATGGCATAAATAGTCACCATACTTAAATATTTACCTAAAATAACCTTCCACACAGAAACAGGAGCTGTTAAAAGAAGCTGATCTGTTCGATTTTTCTTTTCCTCCGCCAATATTCTCATCGTTAAAATCGGTGTAATAACCAAAAATAAAAAAGTAACAGAGCTTAATGTTGCCCCAAAATCAGGACTTGCATATTGCAAATTGTAGGCAGTAAAATAAATGCCCAATATCAACAAAACAAATGCAATAAATACATATCCTACCATTGAAGTTAAATAACTCCTCAATTCTTTCTTATAGACTGCCAGCATATTTATTGTTCTCCTTCCATTTCCTTATCTCGCATTTTTCCCTCGTCATTTGTCAGCTTCAGGAACACTTCTTCCAAAGACATATTTGTAGGCTGCATACGAAGAATTGGACATTTCACTTCAGAAAGCGCAAAAAAGATATTTTCTCTCATATCCATATCTCCTGAAATCTTTATAGTAAAATCATGCGCACCTTCTGTCATGGAACTATGATATGCAATATTTTCAATATTCTCTACCATACCAAGAGCATCTCGAATAACAGCTTCTTCTCCTTTTACAGTAAGCTCCAGAGAATTCATCCCCGTCATCACCTTACTTAAATTTTCCGGTGTATCACTGGCAACTAATTTCCCCTTATCAATAATCAAAACATGATCACAAACTGCACTAACCTCAGAAAGAATATGGGAACTTAAAATAACTGTATGCTTCTGTCCAAGGCTTTTTATCAAATCTCGAATTTCAATAATCTGCTTTGGGTCTAATCCTACGGTTGGCTCATCTAAAATAATAACCTCTGGATATCCTAAAAGAGCCTGTGCCAGACCAACACGCTGTTTATATCCTTTCGAAAGATTTTTAATCAATCTTCGTTTCATATCTTCCAGCTTAGTAGTTGACATAACTTCTTTGATATTCTTTTCTCTTTTTTCTTTCGGAATAGCCTTCAACTCAGCAGCAAATTTTAAATATTCCAATACCGTCATATCCTGATACAAAGGTGGTATTTCCGGCAGATATCCGATTTTTTTCTTTGCTACTTCCGGCTCATCCAAAATATTGTGACCGTCAATGAGAATTTCCCCTTCCGTAGAAGCAATATATCCGGTAATCATGTTCATTGTAGTCGATTTTCCTGCTCCGTTTGGTCCGAGAAAGCCGTAAATTTTTCCTTTTTCCACTGTAAAATTCAAGTGGTCTACCGCTGTATGGTCACCATATTTTTTTACTAGATTTTTTACTTCAATCAAAATATTCCCTCCTTTTTTGACAATATATTCTTCTTCTAAAACTTCTTTGTCTTTTCCATTCTATGGAAAAAATGTGATAAAAATTAGGTAAGACTGTGTTTTTTTTGTGAAATAAAAAAAGATCGCTGACCTTATTCTACGATAAAATCAACGACCTTTTCATTTTCTATAAAATTGGTTCTTTTGTTGGAGTTCCTGCTTTTCTCGGATATTTCTTCGGTGTGCTTTTTACCTTCTTAATCATCACCAATGTTCTGTCCATATCCGTCTGATACAGTTTAAAATCCACTTCCTTTTCCAACCTTCCGCCCAGAACAGAAATAGCTTTCTTAGCCTCTGAAACCTCCTCTGCCGCCTTCCCTGACTTGTAGGATACAAAGTATCCTCCTGCCTTTACATAAGGCATACAATACTCGCTTAAAGACGCCAGACGGGACACTGCTCTTGATACGCTTAAATCATATTTCTCTCTGTGTTCAGCCTTTCTGGCTGCATCTTCTGCCCTTCCATGAACGGTTTGAATGCCGCTAAGTCCCAATTTTTCTATGACTTCATTTAAGAAATTCAGCCTTTTATTCAGAGAGTCCAGAAGCGTAATCTGAAGATGAGGAAAGGCAATTTTAAGAGGAATTCCCGGAAATCCTGCTCCTGTTCCCACATCAATACAGGTAGAAATCTTAGTCATATCCAACCCTTTTGCAATAGAAAGACTATCCACAAAATGCTTTAAAAGAACCTCTTCAAAATCCGTAATTCCGGTCAAATTCATTACCTTATTCCACTCAATCAAAAGCTCATAATACTGCACAAACTGCTTTTTTTGTTCTTCATTTAACTGTATTCCATACTCCTTACAGCCTTCTTCCAGAATAGTTAAATCGTAATTCATGCCCTTCTTCTCCTCTATTTTCCTCTGCGATAAGACTCCATATAAACCAGTAAAACAGAAATATCAGCCGGAGAAACCCCTGCAATTCTGGATGCCTGACCTATGGAAATCGGACGATATGCGTTTAATTTTTGCTTTGCTTCAATGCGAAGTCCGCTGATTGCATCGTAATCAATATCCTTTGGAAGCTTCTTATTTTCCAGCTTTTTAAAGCCTTCTACCTGCTTTAGCTGGCGTCTGATATACCCGTCATACTTGATGTTAATGTTGATTTGTTCCCTTACATCATAAGGTAATTCCGGTCTTTTTTTATCTAAAGGAGCTACAATATCATACGATAATTCCGGTCTTCTGATTAAATCTCCCAGAGAAATTCCATTCTTCAAAGGAGTGCTTCCATACTGCTGTAAAAGCTCCTGTACCTCTTTTACAGCCCCTACATGTATATGCTCCATACGCTGTGTTTCTTCTTCAATTTTCTCTTTTTTCCACTGAATATAATCATATTGCTCCTGTGTTACAAGCCCAACCTGATATCCTTTTTCCCTCAGACGAAGGTCTGCATTGTCCTGTCTTAACAGCAGACGATATTCTGCACGGCTTGTCATCATACGGTAAGGTTCACGGTTTTCTTTCGTTACCAAATCATCAATTAGCACACCGATATAAGACTCTGAACGGTCTAAAACCAGCTGCTCACGGCCTAAGACTTCCATGGCTGCATTGATACCGGCTACCAGTCCCTGGGCTGCCGCCTCCTCGTATCCTGAGCTTCCGTTAAACTGTCCGCCGGAGAACAATCCCTTAATATTTTTAAATTCTAAAGTCGGATATAACTGTCTTGCATCAATACAGTCATACTCGATTGCATAGGCATTTCGCACGATTTTTGCATTCTCCAGCCCCGGTACAGAATGGTACATTTCATACTGCACATCCTCCGGTAAGGAGCTTGACATTCCTCCTATATACATCTCATTTGTAGACAATCCTTCCGGTTCAATAAATACCTGATGGCGATTTTTATCTGCAAACTTTACTACCTTATCTTCAATAGAAGGACAGTAACGAGGACCTGTTCCCTCAATCATTCCGGAGTATAAAGGAGAGCGGTCTAAGTTATTTCTGATAATCTCATGTGTCTTTTCATTTGTATAGGTCAGCCAGCAAGATATCTGGTCAATCTGTACGTCTTCCGGATTGGTAGAGAAAGAAAACGGCACAACTCTTTCGTCTCCGAACTGCTCTTCCATCTTTGAAAAATCAATGCTTCTCTTATCAATACGAGCCGGTGTTCCTGTCTTAAAGCGATACATTTCAATCCCCAGCTCTTTTAAAGAATTTGTCAGGTAATTCGCTGCCTGTAATCCGTTTGGTCCTGTTTCATTGCTGATATCGCCATAGATACATCTGGCTTTTAAATAAGTTCCCGTACACAAAACAACCGCTTTTGTGCGGTATTCTGCTCCTGAATAGGTTTTTACACCTTTTACTACACCGTCTTCTGCCATAATTTTCGTAACTTCGGCCTGACGAATAGTGAGATGCTCTGTATTTTCCAGTGTTTTTCGCATTTCTCTTGTGTATTCCTGCTTATCAGCCTGCGCACGCAGAGAATGTACTGCCGGTCCTTTTGACACGTTCAGCATCTTAGACTGAATAAAGGTCTTATCAATATTTTTGCCCATTTCTCCGCCCAAGGCGTCAATTTCTTTTACCAAATGACCTTTAGAGCTTCCGCCAATATTCGGGTTACAGGGCATCAGAGCAATGCTGTCTACACTTACGGTAAACATAATGGTTTCCAAGCCAAGTCTGGCACAGGCAAGCGCTGCCTCACATCCTGCATGTCCTGCTCCTACAATCGCCACATCATAATTTTCTGTTAGTACACTCATTTTGGATTTCCTTTCTACATTTCTTTCTGTTTTTTAAGAAGTTATCCACATTTTTTTGCTTTTTTCTATTTTCCTGTGCAAAACTTGGAGAAAATTTCATTTACTAAATCCTCTCCCACAGACTCACCGATAATGCTTCCCAAAGCCTCATAAGCATTCATTAAATCAATGGAGAAGAAGTCTTCCGGCATCTGCATTTCAATGCTGTTTTCCACCAGCTCCAGACTTCTTTTTGCATCCTCAATGGCTGCCTTATGACGCATATTTGTAATATAAATTTCATCATTAAAAGATAAATTTCCTTCAAAAAACATCTCTTTAATCTTTGCCTCTAAAAACTCAATTCCTTCCTCTTCCTTTGCAGAAACAGCAACTACCGGATGGTTGGTTTTCTCCTTTAAATCCTCTTCCGTAACCTGTTGCTGCAAGTCCATTTTATTTAAAATAACAATGGCTTTTTTGTCTTTTAAAAGCTCGATAATCTCTTTATCATTCTCATCTAAAGGCACAGAGGAGTCTACTACATAAAGGATTAAATCCGCATCTTTTGCATTTTCCACAGCCTTCTTTACACCAATTTTTTCTACTACATCATCCGTATCACGAATGCCTGCCGTATCAATCATTCTAAGAGAAATTCCATGAAGCACAATGGTTTCTTCCAGTATGTCTCTGGTAGTTCCGGCAATGTCCGTTACAATGGCTCTTTCCTCTCCCACAAGCAGATTTAAAAGAGAAGATTTTCCCGCATTCGGCTTTCCTACAATAACCGTTTTAATGCCTTCCTTCATGAGTTTTCCTTCTCTTACTGTATCTAAAAGCCCGTTTAATTTCTCTTTTAACAGACTGATTTCTCCTTTTAAAGTATCTCCGTATCCATCAATACTGATATGCTCCGGATCATCTAAAGCTGACTCAATATAGGCAATCTGATAGATAATTCCCTGTCTGATTTCCTTAATAACTCTTTGTATATTTCCCCTTAACTGGCTTATAGAGCTCTTTAATGCGTATTCATTTTTTGCATTGATTACGTCAATAACCGCCTCTGCCTGAGACAAATCAATCCTTCCGTTTAAAAATGCACGCTTTGTAAATTCTCCTGGCTCTGCCGGTCTTGCTCCGTATTTCACCACAGTTTCCAGCACTCTTTTCATAGCAAGAACACCGCCATGGCAGTCAATTTCTACTGTATTTTCTCCTGTATAGCTTCTGGGTGCGTCCATAACCATAACCAGAACTTCATCTATTATTTCATCCTCATCACAGATAAATCCATACTGAATGGTGTGTGAGGGAACATTCTCAATTCGTTTTTTTCCGCCTTTGGAGCGATATATTTTACCTGCAATTTCCCTGCTCTTTGGGCCGCTGATACGGATAATTCCAATTCCCGATGCAGTCATAGCTGTCGCAACAGCTGCAATGGTATCTGCCATAATTTTCTCCCTTCTTTTGATATAAGATAACTAATTATTTTTAATAAAAAAATTCTAGGAAAAAGCGCAGGGATTTCCCCTATTATTCACGCTTTCACCTAGAATAATCTGTTTACTGTCTGTTTTTCAGTTTTACTACCACATGACGATATGGTTCGTTTCCTTCGCTGTAAGTTTCTACATAGCGATTTCCCTGTAATGCAGAATGAATAATTCTTCTTTCATAAGGGTTCATTGGCTCAAGAGAAACAGTTTTTCTTGTTTTTCTTACTTTGTAAGCAATACTTCTTGCAAGATTTTCCAAAGTTTCTTTTCTTCTGTTACGGTAATCCTCTGTATCAAGTTTTACACGAACATACCCCTGTGTTCCTTTATTTACTACCAGACTGGTAAGGTACTGTAAGGAGTCTAAAGTCTGTCCTCTCTTACCGATAAGAATACCCATGTCATGTCCGATAAATTCAATATCAAGATTTCCCTCAGAAGCTTTGTATTCCATCTTAATTTCCACTTCCATATTCATGGCTTTGAAAACTCCGCTCAAGAATTTTTCTGCTTCTGCTTTCATATTTGCAATTTCTTCTTCGCTTCTTACAACAACTTTCTTTTCTTCACGTGGCGCTTCTGTTTCTTTTTCAATCTCTTTTGCAATTTCAGGTTCAGCTGGTTTTACCGGCTTTACCTCTTCCTTAACTTTTTCAACTGGTTTTTTCTTTGGTTCCTTTGGTAAGGATTTTTCAACTTCTTTTTTTGCCGCTTTAATAATTGCCGGCTTTGCACCGAAACCTAAAAATCCTGCTTTTCCCTCAGAAACAATCTGAATTTCAAGGTTTTCACTGGATACTTCAAATTCAAGACTTGCCTTTGTAATGGCCTCATCTACTGTTTTGGCAGAAAACTCTCTGAATTCCATCTTTTTTCCCCCTTACCTTTTATTTCTTTTTCCCTTTGTTATTTGCATCAAATTGCGCCACCATATTTGCCTTTGACGCCAGACTGCCCGGCTTTGTCTTTGGAACTTCGGCTGTATAAGACGCTGTATTCTTTACAGAATTACTCTTATCCGCAATGTTTTTTCTCTTTGGCTCTTCAATGTTACGCACATTCATCTTTGCCTGCTGGCTAATGTTCTGAGAAGTAACACCTAATTTTGCCTTTTTCTTATCCATTTTTGCTTTATTCTTTTTAATAAAATCTTCCATATCCATGTTGTCCAGATGTCTGTTGATAATAATCTGCTGTACGCTTCGAACAAGCGCACCTGCAATCCAGTAAATACCAATACCTACCGGGAATGTGAAACAGATAAATGCTGTCATCAGCGGCATGAACATGTTCATGGTTTTCATTGTTGTTTCCATCTGAGACGGTGTACTGTTGCTTGTGTTGGATGCTGTCTGAATAAGCTTCATATTCAGCACCTGTGTTCCCCATGCCAGTACAGGAATTAACACTGCTGCAAGGATTAACAGATAATGCTGTGTAGACCAGCCGGACTGAATTAAAGCCCATGGGTTATCTGCAATGTTAAGTCCAAGGAAATTCTGCATTGGATGCAGCTTGTCTGCTGTCTGATTTAAAACATCGGCAAATCCCTGAAATTTATCAACATCTGCCAATTTGTCCCACTGTGCAGGAGAAAGGCTGTATAAGAAGTCAACCACATGGTCGCTGCTTAATTTTCCTGACATTGGAATATAGCTGTTTTTAATTGCATTATCCTGAACAAACTGAAAAATAATATCAGAATAACCGCTTACATCTGTAATGTGAGAAACTGCAGATGCAAATACATCTTTAATTCCTCCGATATATCCCGGAATTTTAATAATAACCTGATATAATGCAAAGAAAATCGGCATCTGAATTAACATCTGCAAACAGCTTCCTGTTGGAGAAACACCGTATTTTTCATATACGCCCATGGTTTCTTCCTGCATTTTTAACTGTGAATTCTGATCCTTTTTCCCTCTGTATTTCTTCTGAATATTCTGTAATTCAGGAGCCATAACCGCATTCATTTTCGCAAATTTCTGCTGTTTAATCTGCAATGGAGTCATAAACGCATAAATGACAAGAGTAAAGATAATAATACATAAACCTAAGTTATGCACTCCAATGCTGTAAATGCCGTTCATCAGCCAGCCAAGCACTTCTGCTACCCAGTTAACAATCGGCATGGTACTCTTCGTTAGTAACACACCCAAAACAATAATCCTCCTTCTTGACCTTTATCTCCTAATACGTCACGGCACAGGATCATAGCCCCCCTTGGAAAAAGGGTTGCATCTTAATATTCTCCATGCAGCCAAAAGGCTTCCTTTTACCGCACCGTATTTTTCAATCGCTTCTAATCCGTACTGAGAACATGTGGGTATATACGGACAACATGTTCTTTTCAAAGGAGATAAATACTTCTGATAACCTTTAATCAATATTATTAGTATTTTTTTCATTCTCTTTACTTCTCACAACCTTGTGCAGCCTTCCTAAATGAAGAAGGGCGCTCTCTAAAGAATGGTAATTCTGATTTTTTCCATTCACTCTTACCACTACAACAATATCATATCCACAACAAAACTTTTCTTCGTTCAAACGGTAGCTTTCTCTTATTAAACGTGTCAAATGATGCCTTACTACACTGTTGCCGACTTTTTTACTTACGGATATACCAATTCTGTTACGACTCAACTGGTTTTCCTTTAAATACATAACCAGATAACGATTTGCATACGATGTTCCCGTTTTGTAAACCAGTTGAAAATCGTTGTTTTTCTTTAATGATTCTGAATACTTCATACTCTATCCTTTACCGCAAAGAGAAGAAAAGACCACATGTCTGCGGTCTTAAGCTGATAATTTTTTTCTTCCTTTTGCTCTTCTAGCAGCTAAAACTTTTCTTCCGCCAGCACTGCTCATTCTAGCTCTAAATCCATGAACTTTGGAACGCTGTCTTTTTTTAGGCTGAAATGTCATTTTCATATTCAAGGCACCTCCCTTATATTAATGGACATCTTTCCGATACAATTTAATTAGATGTCACTTCTAGTTATGCGTGATAGAAAACATCATTTCAATTATATTCAGAAACCCTTGTTTCGTCAAGCACTTATTTGTGTTTTCTGCGGTTTTTTCCACGGTTTTGACCATCCACACAGCTTCCACAATCTGTCCACATCAAAATATCTCTATTTCCCGTTAACTAAATTTATCCATTTTTCTATACACACAGTTATTCACATTTTTTCCCTCCCAATCCCTTTATCCACAAAATGTGGATAACATGTGGATAACTTATACCAGATATTCACATTCTTTCCCCTTATATTTTTAAAAATCCTTATTTTTCAAGGTTTTTCGACATGTGGATTATGTATTTTACGTTATACACATTTTTCACATTCCTATTTTTCCACATGGTTTTCCATAAATCTTGTCCTCACTTTCCACATACTCCTATCCACATGCACACATATCCATTTTTTCCTCTTTTTTTCACTTTTTTTGAATTGTTCTTTCTATATATAATGTAAACAGGATAGTTTTCCACATACCAACATTACCTTAAACACCGGATTTTTAATTTTTCATTGATAAAACTTCTTTTTTATTATATTATATAGATAATAATACTTTTTTTTGCCTATGGTTGAATGAGGTAATCAGTCAATCATATATTTTTGTGTTTTAAAACCGGCATAGAATACTGATTTAGGAGAAATGAAAATGCACATAATACAGGAAAAATGGTCAGATATCTTAAATATGATTAAAATTGAACATGATGTGTCTGATGTTTCCTTCAATGCGTGGCTTGAACCTTTAGAGGTTTACAAAGTAGAGGGAAATGTTGTGACAATTATTGTTACAAACGGGAGCATGGCATTAGATTACATTAATAAGAAATATCTTCTCCCTTTAAAAGTCTCTATTGCAGAGACGATTGGACAGGATTTTGAGATTTCTCTGGTTCTTCCCGAGGATATTAAGGAAGAATTTAAAGAGCCTCCGGCGGCAACGCCCGTAAGCTTAAATGAAAATATTGAAAAAGCCAACTTAAATCCACGCTATACTTTTGACACTTTTGTCGTGGGAAATAACAACAAAATGGCACATGCCGCATCTCTGGCAGTTGCCGAGTCTCCGGGAGAAGCCTACAATCCGCTGTTTATCTATGGTGGTGTAGGTCTTGGAAAAACCCACTTAATGCACTCTATCGCACATTTTGTATTACAGAAAAATCCAAGTGCAAAAGTTTTATATGTAACAAGCGAATATTTTACAAACGAATTGATTGACTCTATTCGTAACGGTAATAATACCACTATGTCCAAGTTCCGTGAAAAATATCGCAACATTGACGTTCTTTTAATTGATGATATTCAGTTTATTATAGGAAAAGAGTCTACACAGGAAGAATTTTTCCATACCTTTAATGCTCTCCACGGAGCCAAAAAGCAGATTGTTATTTCATCTGATAAACCGCCAAAGGATATGGAAATTCTGGAAGACCGTCTTCGTTCTCGTTTTGAATGGGGCTTAATTGTCGATATTTCTTCTCCTGATTATGAAACTAGAATGGCAATTCTTCGTAAAAAGGAAGAACTGGACGGTTACAAAATTGATGACGAGGTCATTGAATACATTGCCAAAAACGTAAAATCAAATATTCGTGAGCTGGAAGGTTCTCTCAATAAAATTATGGCTTACGCCAACCTTGAGAAAAGTGAAATTAATCTGGCTTTAGCCGAAAAAGTATTAAAAGATATTATTTCTCCTAATCAGAAGCGCATTATCACACCGGAGCTTATTATTGAAGTCGTTGCAGAACACTTTGATTTGCAGCCTTCAGACTTAACCGGTAATAAAAGAAATGCAAAAATTGTATTTCCAAGACAGATTGTCATGTATTTATGCCGCAGTATGACAGAAGTAACCTTAAAAAATATCGGCAAAGTCTTAGGAGGCAGGGACCACACCACCATTATGAACGGAATTGATAAAATCGAAGCTGAATTAAACGGTCCAAACGCTGCTCCTACACAGGAAATTATTGATATTTTAAAGAAGAAAATAAATCCGTCAAAATAGAATAATTTTTATCCACACCAACAGGTGTATATGATGTGAATTACGTGTGGAAAACCTTTTTTGATATTTTTGCGGTTTTTAACCCACATTTTTATCAACAGGTCTTACACTTGAATTTCAACCTTAACCCACAAAGTTATCCATACACTTAAAGCCCGTATTTTCTAGGGTTAAATGAGTTATTCACATATTCACAGCCCCTACGGCGGTTACTACGAATTTTTTATTCTTTTATATTTTTATTTAACCACCTCACACAGAAAGGAAGTTATTCACACTATGAAATTAGTTTGCCCAAAATCTGAACTTCAAAAAAGTGTCAGTATTGTCATGAAAGCCGTTCCAGGCAAAACAACAATGCCTATTTTAGAATGTATTTTAATCGATGCTTCAACAAATGATATTAAATTTACATCCAATGATATGGAATTAGGTATCGAAACCCGTGTTCAGGGACTGGTTCTTGAAAAAGGTATCATTGCTTTGGATGCAAAAATCTTTTCAGAAATTGTCCGTAAGCTTCCAGATAATGATGTTACCATTGAAACAGATGAAAAATTAAATGCTACTATTACCTGTGAAAAAGCAAAATTTAATATTCCCGGTAAATCAGGTGAAGATTTTTCCTATTTACCTTTAATAGAAAAAAATGATTGCATACGGGTTTCACAGTTTACTTTAAAAGAAATTATTCGTCAGACGATTTTCTCTATTGCTGTAAATGAGAATAATAAATTGATGACAGGAGAACTTTTCCAGATAGAAAACAACATGTTAAGAGTGATTTCTCTTGACGGACACCGTATTTCTATCAGAAAAATCGGATTAAAAGAAAACTGCGAAGACCGTAAAGTTGTTGTTCCGGGAAAAACATTAAATGAAATCAGCAAAATTTTATCCGGTGAGCTGGAAGATATGGTTGAAATTTATCTTTCTGCAAATCATATTTTATTTGAATTTGATGATACAAAAGTAGTTTCCCGCTTAATCGAAGGGGAATACTTTAAGATTGACCAGATGCTTTCCAGTGATTATGAAACAAAAGTTAAGATTAACAAGAAAGAATTTTTAGATTGTATTGACAGAGCAACACTTCTTGTAAAAGAGGGAGATAAAAAACCGATTATTATCAATATCCAGAACGGACAGATGGAGCTTCGCATTGACTCCCAGATTGGTTCTATGAAAGAGGATATTGATATTGAAAAAGAGGGAAAAGACATTATGATCGGCTTTAATCCAAAGTTTTTAATTGATGCCCTCAAGGTAATTGATGATGAAGAAGTCAGCATTTATCTCATGAATGCCAAAGCTCCATGCTTTATCCGTGATGATAATCAGCAGTATATTTATCTGATTTTGCCTGTAAACTTTAACGCTGTCAGCAGATAAAAGGAGAAAAAATGGAAGTAATTAAGCTTAGAGATGAATTTATAAAATTAGGTCAGGCTTTGAAAGCCGCAAATTTAGTGGAAGACGGTGTTGAAGCCAAATATGTTATTCAGGATGGCGAGGTTTTGGTAAACGGAGAGGTTGATACCAGACGTGGCCGCAAATTATATGATGGTGATGTGATTTCTTTTCACGGAGAAGAAATTAAAATTGTAAAATAGGTGTATACATGTATATCGAATCAATAGAACTTAAAAATTACAGAAATTACAACTCATTGGCGCTGGAATTTGATAAGGGAACCAATATTTTTTATGGGGATAATGCCCAAGGAAAGACAAATATACTGGAAGCTGCATATTTATGCAGTACCACGAAATCCCACAGGGGGAGTAAGGACAAAGAAATGATAAAGTTTGATGCGGATGAGGCGCATATCCGTATGTTTGTCAATAAAGACGGTATATCCCGCAAAATTGATATGCACTTAAAAAAAAGCAAGCCAAAGGGAATTGCCATTGACGGCATCCCTATCCGTAAAGCCAGTGAATTGTTTGGTCTTTTAAATATTGTGTTTTTCTCTCCGGAGGACTTGAATATTATCAAAAACGGTCCGGGAGAAAGAAGGCGGTTTATGGATTTAGAGCTATGTCAGCTTGATAAGCTTTATTTATCCAATCTTTCCAGTTATAATCATGTTCTAAACCAGAGAAATAAGCTGTTAAAGGATATTGCTTTTCAGGAGTCTTTAAAAGATACGCTGGAAATCTGGGACGAACAGTTTGTACAATATGGCAAGGAGATTATTGAAACCCGCCGCAGGTTTATTGATGAGATAAATGGCATTATGGAGAAGATACATAGCAGTATTACCGGAAACCGTGAAAAAATAGAGCTGGTTTATGAGCCTAGCGTATCCGATGAGAATTTTTATCAGGAGCTTTCCAAAAACAGGGAAAAGGACTGTCGCTTTAAACAGACTTCCGTAGGACCGCACAGAGATGATTTCAGTGTGAAGGTCAACGGAATTGATATTCGCAGATACGGCTCTCAGGGGCAGCAGCGAACTGCTGCACTGTCTTTAAAGCTTTCGGAAATCTATATGGTGAAGAAGGTAATAAAGGATATGCCGGTTCTGCTGTTAGATGATGTTTTATCAGAGCTTGACTCCAATCGGCAGAATTATCTTTTAAACAGCATCAGCCATGTGCAGACTATGATTACCTGTACAGGCTTGGATGATTTTATAGATAAAAGGTTTCATATCAACAAAATTTTTAAAGTAATAGACGGAGATGTATTTTGTCCTTCCTGAATGAAAGGTTTACATAATACATATAACACAGAAAACTGAGCAACTACCGGAATTACCGGAAAACAGGAGGAATTGCATGAGTACAGAAATTAAAACAGAGTACGGAGCAGACCAGATACAAATTTTGGAGGGACTTGAAGCAGTCAGAAAAAGACCGGGTATGTATATCGGCAGCACTTCTTCAAGAGGTCTTCATCATCTAGTTTATGAAATCGTAGATAATGCAGTAGACGAAGCTTTGGCAGGCTATTGCGATACCATTGATGTGTCAATCAATGAAGACAATTCAATTACAGTTATTGATAACGGACGTGGAATTCCTGTTGGAATTAACCAGAAGGCAGGTATTCCGGCTGTTGAGGTTGTATTTACAATTCTTCATGCGGGCGGTAAATTCGGTGGTGGAGGATATAAAGTATCCGGCGGTCTTCACGGTGTAGGTGCATCGGTAGTAAATGCCCTCTCTACCTGGCTTGAAGTAACAATTTTCCATGAAGGAAAGATTTACAGACAGAGATATGAGAGAGGAAAAACTGTTTATAGCCTGAAGATCGTAGGAGAATGTGAACCGGAGAAAACAGGAACTATGGTTACGTTTTTACCGGATCCGGAAATTTTTGAAGAAACAATTTTTGATTTTGGAACATTGAAACATCGTTTCAGAGAAATTGCTTTTTTGACAAAAGGTTTAAGAATTATTGCAAGAGATAAACGTGAAGAAGAAGAGAAGGAAGTAACTTTCCACTATGAAGGCGGTATTAAAGAATTTGTTCAATATCTGAACAAGAGCAATACAGCACTTTATGAAGAGATTCTTTACTTTGAAGGTAATAAAGACGGTGTTATGGTAGAAGTTGCCATGCAGCATAATGACGCTTATACAGAAAATACTTATGGATTTGTAAATAATATTACAACACCGGAAGGTGGAACTCATATTGTGGGATTTCGTAATGCTCTTACAAAGACCTTTAATGAGTATGCAAGAAAGAACAAGCTTTTGAAGGAAAGCGAACAGAACCTTACAGGAGAGGATATCCGTGAAGGATTGACAGCGATTATCAGCGTTAAAATTGAAGACCCTCAGTTTGAGGGACAGACAAAGCAGAAGCTGGGAAACAGCGAGGCAAGAGGCGCTGTTGATGGTATTGTAAGCAATCAGCTTGAG
>ENA-ORUU01000967-ORUU01000967.1-human-gut-metagenome-genome-assembly--contig:-NODE-967-length-18130-cov-3.4166_pt1 | contig 18130 bp, 16 predicted proteins | sample MGYA00242085_ERZ509221 | MGnify/ENA primary metagenome ERZ509221 (study PRJEB26280, sample SAMEA2338809) | human gut metagenome | biome: human gut; feature: human-associated habitat; material: faeces... | reverse complement strand
ATTTTTCCTTGGCTGTTCTCTGTTTGGTTCTACTTTATTAATGTTAACGAGTATCCCTTCCACTACTTTTTCATCTTTTTTAACAGCTGGTTTTATTGTTGCTGTTGTTGTTTTTGCATTATTTACTTTATTAGTAATAAGTGAATCAAGTCCTTTGCCTAATCCATTTTTCTTTGCGGTTGCCATATTTTAAATATCCTTTCTATCTATTACTTCTTTTGCAAGTAAACGGTAACTTTCTGCTCCGGCAGATTTGGAATCATATAAGTTAATTGGCAATCCATAAGATGGTGCCTCTGCCAGACGAATATTTCTTGGTATCAATGTATCATATATTTTTGCATCTAAATTATTTCTTACATTTTCAACTACCTGATTAGAAAGATTTGTGCGCACGTCATACATTGTAAAGACAACCCCTTCAATCAAAAGATTTGGATTTAATCTTTGTTGTACAAGATCAATGGTATGTATTAACTGGCTCAATCCTTCCAACGCATAATATTCACATTGAATTGGAACCAGGACAGAGTTTGCAGTTGTCATTGCGTTAATTGTCAGCATATTTAAAGATGGCGGACAATCAATTACAATAAAATCATAATCTTCTTTGATATAATCAACAGCATTTCTTAATATGTATTCCTTTTCTGGAATACCTAATAATTCAATTTCAGCTCCGGCGAGATTTACATTTGATGGAATTACTTTCATTCCGTCTACAACCGTATCCGTCATACTTTCTTTAATGGAACATTCATCAAGCATTAACTCATAAACTGTATTTTCCACTTCATTTTTATCTACTCCAAGTCCACTTGTCATATTTCCCTGTGGATCAAGGTCAATTGTTAATACTTTTTTTCCTGCTTCCGCAAGACAAGCAGCCAGATTAATTGCTGTTGTTGTCTTACCAACACCACCCTTTTGGTTTGCTACTGCTATAATTCTACCCATTATATTTTCCTTTCCCATAGTTCTGTTATTAGCTATTATGTTTCTTTATTATAATATAAATAAAGACTGTTCTGTGAATCATGTGTTTTTTTTGTATGATATAATCTACCGAGCAAAGCGGGTATAGATAACGATCATAGATTTGTGCTTCATGATATAATCAATTTTCATTCCATAATAGCTGGATATTTTTACTATTTTATAAGCAGATATTTTTGTTGTTTTTTTCTACGTTGTATATTATAACACTTCTATATTTCAAATGCTATGATTAATTATCCAAAAATGTTTCACGTGAAACATTCATATTTTTATTGTGTCACTTCAAACTATAGTATTTAATATTATAAGAGCCTACTAAATATTGTTAAAATATAAAATAGACCGTAAAATGTTTCACGTGAAACATTTTACGGTCTTGACTATTTATTGTTTGTCTTTTTTCCTAAATTATCAATCCATTTATATATAAGCAGTAATAGTATTAGGCAACCGATTGTTACGATACCGGCTTTACTTAATTCATTGTTTTTATACTCAGTTTTTGGCAAAACCGAATTAATTGTTGAACCATAATAATAATGATCCTTTGTATAAGCTGGAAACATATCTCCTACATTATATTGAGAATACACTTTTTGATTTACTTGCATCCGCTTATTAGTATCATGTCCATAGTGAAAGAAATAATTCGTTGCACCTGATTCTGAACCATTATAGTCCTCTACAGTTTCTTTATCTGTTATTACTATATCTTCAATGTAATAATCAATCCCCTCAACCATTTCCGCAATCATTTTATGAAATGATATTTCTGTTACTATTATTTTCAAAAATAATAACACAAAGATAATTGATAATGCGATTAATGATATATTCACAAATTTTCCAAGTAATCTATTTTCATCTTTCATCTTACTCTTATATATTTTGTTACTCATATGTGTTTTTCCTTTATATATAATTTATCTACCTAATAGATTTATGAATTTATTTTAATTGGGAAAAGTGTCTCTTTTAGAAATATATATTTCAAAAATCCGATTCATCTTTTTCTTCAATCAGATCAGTAAGAATTTTCATAACAGAACTTAATTCCAATCTGCATCGAACTGGATCAATATCAATCAACCGGCTGCATAACTCCACTCGATTCAAAATATTCTTCATACCATCAAGTAAATTATCTTCCGATGATTCTATCTTTTCATCTTCACTTACTATATTCTGTTGTGACATTGTCTCCGTATATTCTTGAACAATTTCAATTTCTCGATTTTCTTCTTCCACTATCTGATCTAATTGTTCTATCTTACTAGAATATTCTTTGATAGAATTTTTCAAATTTTCTATAGACTCATTGATACTTTTCTGTTCTTCCATCAGTTCATTAATTTTAGCTTTATTCTTTGAATTAACATTTCTAGGTGTAAACAGTTCATAGCACGAATCATTTGTTTCCTCCAACATTTTTATCATTCCGGTATTTTCTTTTAATTGAATTTCCAATAAATTTAACTGTTTTTCTAATGCATGTTTTTGTTCGAAATAAGAATCTTTTATTTGCTGTAAATATTCTATAACCATAATCACTTGTTCCTTTACTTCTGAGTAATCATCAATAATGCTACTATTCTCGACTGGCACTGCTCATTGCCGCATATTATGTCATGAAGCACAGTCCGCCGTGCACGCCAGAAAAATCTCTGATTTTTCTGGCTGACGGGCATTCGCCCTATCACTCTCGATATATACAGACCTCACCATGCAAGCATGTCCGGTCTGCATATTCTCGACTGGCACTGCTCATTGCATACGCACATTATACCATATCATTATTTTAAAAACAATTATACTACATTTATAGTTATCTTATTTTTCTAAGTATACTAAAATTTTCAAAATATGTAAAAGAAATGAATGATTTTTCAAAAATTAATTTGTATATGTTATAAAAAGCGGATATAATATTATTAAATAAAGATTTATGATTATGAAATGGTGAAACGATTTTTCAATTATATGAAATGCATTTTTTAATGATCATAAAATAAATGAGGAGGTTTCTATGAAAAAGAATATCAAACATTTTTTTCTGTTGACAGCTCTTGCCGCTGGAACAATCCATTTTGTTAACAGATTTATTAATATGACAGCTGATATCAAGAATATTTTGAAAGCAGAGAACGGCAATTTTTACGATTGGAAAAACGGACAGATTTATTATACGAAACGCGGATCAGGCAGTCCGTTATTGCTGATTCACGATCTGAATCCGGTCAGCTCTTCTTATGAATGGTGCAAAGTGATTCGAAAACTGGAAAAGAAACATACTGTCTACACATTAGACTTACTTGGATGTGGACGCTCTGCAAAACCATACTTAACTTACACCAATTATTTATATGTTCAGCTTATGACGGATTTTATCCAAAATGTAATTGGAGAAAAAACAGATATTATTGCATCGAATGAATCAATCTCATTTGTAACGTTAGCTTGCAATATGAATAAGGATCTGGCAAACTCTATTATTGCAATCAATCCGACCTCTTTGAAAGAGCTTCATATTACAACCGATAAATATGCTTCTGTGAAAAAAACATTATTGGAACTCCCTGTGATTGGAACATTCCTTTACAACATCAAAGTTAGCAATACTTACATCACCAAAGATTTCCGCGAGGAATATTATGCGAGACCACAGTTGGTTTCTTCCAAATTAATTGACGCATACTACGAAGCAGCCCACATGAATTTCAGTCATGGTAAATATTTAATGGCAAGCATGGAAGCAAATTACACAAAGAATAGTATTGAACATGCGCTGAAAAAATTAGAAACTCCAATTTATGTGATTGAGAGTCGAAACATGAAAGATGCAATCGCAATTGCAGATTCTTATAAAAAGACAAACTCCAGAAATGAAATCGTATACTTATCCAACTGTAAAAAATATCCACAGTTAGAGATTGCCGATAAAGTTGCGGAAGCAATTGATATGTTTTTAAAGTAGGATTATTTTCGAATTTAATAATAAAAAGAAAAAACTCCTGTCCTCCAAATGATGCATTAAAAACACGTTTTATAATAGAATGTAAAAATTTTTTACATTTAAGCATGTTATTGCATCATAAAAAAGACAGGAGTTTATGTATATGGTGATTTATTTTATCACCCAATTATTACATCACTCAGTAACTATTATTTTTACAACGGTGTCTTTGTCGGTGTTCCGGCTTTTCTCGGATAAGTTTTTGGCGTTCCCTTCACCTTATCGATCACGACAAACGATCTTTTCTGCTCATACAGATCAAATTTATAGACTTCTTTCATTTTTCCTCCAAGCAAAAATGTTGCATTTTTTGCATTAGCAACTTCCTCTTCAATTTCACCGGATTTATAAGAAATAAAGTTTCCACCTATTTTTACAAAAGGAACACAATACTCTTCTAAGGAAGAAAGGTTTGCAACTGCCCTTGAGACAACCAGATCAAACTTTTCACGGTATTCCTTATTTTTTCCAAGCTCCTCCGCTCTCGCGTGAAGTGCATCAATATCTTTTAATCCAAGTTTCTCTATCACTTCCTGTAAAAATAATATTCTTTTATTCAGAGAATCAGCAAGTGTCATCCTCAGATTTGGAAATGCGATTTTCAAAGGAATCCCTGGAAATCCGGCGCCGGTTCCCATGTCCATCACTGAAACTTCTTTTTGGAGATCATACACTTTGATCAGGGAGAGACTATCCAGAAAATGTTTTTCAATGACTTCATCAAATTCTGTGATTGCAGTCAGATTCATAACTTTATTTTTTTCCACCAGCATCTCATAATATTTGATAAACTGCTGTATCTGATTTTCGCTTAATTCAATCTGAAGTTCTTCCAGACCTTTTAAAAATTTTTCTAAATTATATGTCATTTTATATTTCCTTTGTGGTATTTCATCTGCTCCATATAAACCAAAAGTACCGAAATGTCTGCCGGGGAGACTCCTGAAATTCTCGATGCCTGGCCAATTGATAACGGTCTGTAAAGTTTTAACTTCTGTCTGGCTTCAATACGGAGGCTTGGTACTTCATCATAATCAAAATCTTCTGCTATTTTTTTATTTTCCAGTTTTTTATAATGCTCTACCTGTTTGATCTGCCGCACAATATATCCATCATACTTGATATTGATATTAACCTGTTCAACTACATCATAAGGCAGCTCAGGTCTTTCCTTATCAATCACAGCTAATTTTTCATAATCAAGTTCAGGTCTGCGGATCAGTTCTGTTAAAGTTGTTCCGGTATTTAACGGAATACTTCCGTAACTTTCCAAAAGAGCCTGAACCTCTTTATTAGCACCAATCTTGACTCCGGCAACACGTTCAATCTCTTTCTGGATCAATACTTCCTTCTGGCAGACCCAGTCATATCGCTCCTGTGAAATTAAACCAATCTCATATCCTTTTTTTGATAAACGGAGATCAGCATTATCCTGACGAAGCAGCAAACGGTATTCCGCACGGGAAGTCATCATGCGATACGGCTCATGATTTTCTTTTGTCACAAGATCATCAATTAATACTCCTATATAAGCCTCGGAGCGATCTAATATCAGCGGTTCTTTTCCGAGAATGCTCATGGCTGCATTGATTCCGGCAACCAGTCCCTGACAGGCAGCCTCCTCATAACCACTGCTTCCATTAAACTGACCACCTGAAAACAGTCCTTTGATATTTTTAAATTCCAGAGTAGCATACAACTGATTTGGATTGATACAATCATACTCAATCGCATAAGCATTACGGACAATTTTCACATGTTCAAGTCCCGGCAGGGTGCGGTACATTTCATGCTGGACATCTTCCGGTAAAGAGGAAGACATTCCACCAACATACATCTCATTCGTATTTATTCCTTCCGGTTCAATAAAAATCTGATGTCTGTCCTTATCCGCAAATTTTACAACCTTATCTTCAATGGAAGGACAGTATCTTGGTCCTGTACCTTCAATAATTCCTGCATAAATCGGAGAGCGGTCCAGGTTATTCCTGATGATCTCATGTGTTTTCTCATTTGTATAAGTCAGCCAGCAGGAAACCTGATCGATCTGCACATCTTCAGGATTAGTTGTAAAGGAAAAAGGTACAACTCTCTCATCACCCTTTTGCTCCTGCATTTTTGAAAAATCAACAGACCTTTTGTCAATTCGTGCCGGTGTTCCTGTCTTAAAACGGAACATTTCAATTCCATGCGCTTTCAGGGAATCTGTCAGATGATTTGCTGCCTGCAGACCGTTTGGTCCGGTGTATGTGATCATCTCACCGGTCAGACATCTTGCGCGAAGATAAGTTCCTGTGCACAATACGACTGCCTTACAATGATAAACCGCACCTGAAAACGTTTTCACGCCTTTCATTTTCTGAATTTCTTTTCCGTTTTCCAGCACTGTTGTTTCCGTGATAATTTCAGAAACTTCTGCCTGACGGATAGTAAGATGATCGGTATTCTGAAGCGTCTTACGCATCTCCATACTATAATTCATTTTATCTGCCTGCGCACGCAGTGAATGAACGGCCGGACCTTTGGATTTATTTAACATCTTGGACTGGATAAATGTCTTATCGATATTTTTTCCCATCTCACCACCGAGCGCATCGATCTCACGAACCAGATGTCCTTTGGAACTTCCTCCAATATTCGGATTACACGGCATCATCGCTATACTGTCTACACTCACGGTAAAAATAATTGTTTCCAGTCCGAGTCTTGCACACGCCAATGCTGCCTCGCATCCGGCATGTCCGGCTCCGACTACAACCACATCATATTCTTCCTCTACATACGGAATCTTCTTCTCTTCCATTTCTCTGTCCTCAACTCATATAAGATTTTGAATGATTCTCTTTCACATTTACAATCTGCAAATTATTTTTTATTTACCCATACAGAATTTACTGAAGATTTCATTTACCAGATCATCTTCCACAGATTCACCAATAATATTTCCAAGTTCCTCGTAAGCATTCATCAGATCAATGGAATAAAAATCTTCCGGCATATCATCTGCAATACTCTGCAATACTAAATGTAAACTTCGTAAAGCTTCCTGTAAAGATGTTTTATGTCTGATATTCGTAATATAAACTTCATCATTAAATGTAACTTCCCCTGAGAAGAACATTTCTTTGATCGTTTCTTCAAGATCATCCATTCCGGTCTGCTCTTTTGCAGAAATTGATATCATTTTTTTATCCAGATGTTTTCTGATATCTTCCACAGTTGTGACCGGACTTAAATCAGATTTATTTAACAAAACGATTGCATGTCTGTCTTTCAATAATTCCATGATCTCATGATCATTTTCATCTAACGCTGTGGATGTGTCAACTACATAAATAACAAGATCGGCATTATTCAAATATTTCTTTGCACGTTCCACACCGATTTTTTCCACGACATCTTCCGTATCACGGATTCCGGCGGTATCAATGATATTCAATAAAATACCGTTTAAATTAATCTGTTCTTCCAGAACATCTCTTGTTGTTCCCGCAATATCTGTAACGATTGCCTTCTCTTCTCCAACCAGAGAATTTAAAAGAGAAGATTTTCCGGCATTCGGCTTTCCAACAATAACAGTTGAAATACCTTCTTTTAACATTTTTCCATTATCACTGTTTGCAAGCAGTTTATCAATTTTTTTTATCACATCCGATACTATACCGGATAGTTTTTCCGGATATCCATCCAGACTTATGTGCTCCGGATCATCTAATGCACTTTCGATAAATGCAATCTCATGTAAAACAGTTCCGCGGATTTCTTTAATTTTTTCTGAAACAGAACCGGAAAGCTGGCTCAACGAACTTTTTAATGCAAATTCATTCTTGGAATTGATAACATCAATAACGGATTCTGCCTGTGAGAGATCAATTCTTCCATTTAAAAATGCACGTTTTGTAAATTCACCCGGCTCTGCAGGACGCGCACCATATTTGATCACTGTTTCTAAAATTCTCTTCATGACATAAACGCCACCATGACAGTCTATCTCAACCGTATCTTCCCTGGTATAACTTTTCGGTTCTCTCATCAGAACAACCATAACTTCATCGATCACTTCATCTCCATCATGAATATGACCATAGTGAATTGTATGCGTTGGCATATCTTCTAACTTTTTCTGATTCTTCATTTCAAAAATACGGTCTGTGATAGAAACTGCCTCGTCTCCGCTGATTCTTACGATTCCGATTCCTGAACTTGTCATTGCAGTTGCAATTGCAGCAATGGTATCCGTTCCCATAGTGATATCCTTTCCATGTACAAAACTGCACGCCGCAAAACTTCATAAGAACCTGCCATATCATTTCCGGCATTTTCATAAAGCTTTGTAACGTGCAGCTTCTGGTCTTTTAAATTCTATAATTGAATTTATCTTTCTCTATCTCTTTTTAAAGTAACAACCACATGTCTGTATGGTTCTTCGCCCTCGCTGTGTGTTGTTACAAACTTATCATTCTGCAATGCAGAATGGATAACTCTTCTCTCAAAAGGATTCATTGGTTCTAAAGAAACAGGACGTTTTGTTCTCTTTACTTTGTATGCAATGTTCTTTGCAAGATTCTCCAATGTCTCTTTTCTTCTCTTGCGGTAATCTTCTGTATCAATCTTAACTTTAATGTATTCCTCAGAATTTTTATTCACTGCAAGGTTTGCAAGATACTGCAGGGAGTCGAGAGTCTGTCCTCTTTTACCAATGAGGATACCCATGTCATCTCCTTTCAGTTCTACGTTGTAAGTATTACCGTCTTCTGCTTTTTCAATAATGATCTCAACTTTAAGATCCATAGCAGCAAAGATTTTCTGTAAAAATTCTGTGATATCACCTTCTACAGAATATTTCTTACGAACTTTGATCACAGCATCTTTTCTTGCGATTCCTAAAAATCCTGTGCTTCCTTTTTCGATTACTTCATATTCAATCTGATCACTGGTAGCTCCAAGTTTTATAAGAGCTTCTGTGATAGCATCATCGACTGTTCTTGCTGATACTTCAATATACTCCATAACAATAACCTCCACATATACGTTATCTTACCAACACGTTTTTGAAAAATAATCTGTTAGTTTTTCTTATTATTTCTCTCGTTAAATTCACGGACCAGGTTTGCTTTTGCAGCCATACTTTCAGGTTTTGCATTCGCTTTCAATGCATTTGCCTTCTCAAGTTCAAGTTCTTTCTCTGCCGTTGTCTTAACGGAACTCTTGGAACTTGCTGTAACCTGTCTTGTATTCATACGTGCAGCATTAGAAATCTGGTTTTCGGAGATTCCCATTTTCTCACGTTTTTTCTTTGCTTTTTCCTGATTCTTTGCAATAATATCATCCAGATCGATCTTATCAAAATGTTTATTTAAGAAGAACTGCTGGATACTTCTTACAACCGCACTTGCGATCCAGTAGATACCGAGACCGACCGGAACAGTAAAACACATTACCAGTGAGAATAATGGCATAGTACGGTTCATCATCTTCATCTGCTGAGCCATCTGGTCATTATCTCCGCCTGCTGTTGCAGCCGTTGGCATTAACTTGATATTTAAAACCTGTGTCAAATAAGAAATCACAGGAATCAGCAATGCAAGAACTGCCATCAGAATACTTCCACCTGCAAATGCAGCTTTGATGATCTGAAATGGAGTATCTGAAATATTTAATCCTATAAAGTTGTTTACATGAGAAACTACACCATATGTAGAATCAATGGAATCTGTGAGCGCCGGAAATGACTCTCTTAAGGAATCCCATCCGGTAGAACTCATTTTTGATAAAACATCTACTACATAATTCTGTAATGTTGTTGTATCTGTTGCCGTAAAATCAACCTGTACTGTGTTCAATTTTAATGTGCTCATCAGGTTTGTCATAATATCCTGATAGCCGCTTGTTGCCATGATCTTATCAACCAGATCAAGATAAACATCCTTCACACTGCTGATATAGGCAGGAACATTCATAAATACACGGTACAACGCCAAAAGTAAAGGCATCTGAATTAACATCTGCACACAGCTGCCTGTCGGTGAAACACCATACTTCTCATAGATCTGCTGTGTCTCAGCCTGCATATTCTGCATGGATACGGTATCTTTCTTATCCTTATACTTTTTCTGGACCGCCTGAAGCTCCGGGTTCATCTTCTGGGATAACTTCGAGAACTTCTGCTGTTTATAAGTCAATGGGAACATTAAAGCATAAATAACAATGGTAAATAAAATAATAGAAAGACCTACGTTGGAAATTCCAACTTTTTCCATTAAAATATACATGCCATTCATTATCCAGCCAAGTAATTTTGCAATTGGTCCAAGAATGGCACCATTGTATGCTGTTAATAACATCTCTGACACTGAAAATACCTCCAATTATGGAACGGGATCATATCCGCCTTTTGAAAAAGGATTACATCTTATAATTCTCCAAAGCGCTAACGCCCCACCTTTGACAGCTCCATACTTTTCGACAGCCTCTAACCCATAGGTGGAACAGGTCGGGTAGTATGGACATTTTGTTGTTTTCATCGGAGAAATATACTTTCTATAAAATTTAATCAAAGCAATCAATATTTTTTTCAAAATGATTCCATCTTCTTTTCTAAAATCTTTACTTCAAAATTTTATGAAGACCTCCAAGATGTAACAAAGCACTTTCCACTTCATGATATGAAATATCTTTTGCTGTATTTCTTGCGATGACTACAATGTCTAAACCACTATTAAACATGTCTTCCTGTAGCCGGTAACTTTCTCTGATCAATCGGGTTACATGATGTCTTATAACACTATTTCCTACTTTTTTACTTACCGATATGCCTAACCGGTTTCTGTCTGTATCATTTTCCAGAACGTACATCACCAGATAACGGTTTGCATAAGATTTTCCTTTTTTATATACGTTCTGAAAATCTCTGTTTTTCTTTAATGATTCTGAATATTTCATCTAATATCCTTTGCCAAAAATTGATCATAAAAGAAGAAAAGACCACAAATATGTGGCCTATGCTGATAATTTTTTTCTTCCTTTTAATCTTCTAGCAGCCAATACTTTTCTTCCGCCTGCAGTACTCATTCTGCTTCTGAATCCATGAACTTTCGCTCTCTGTCTCTTCTTAGGTTGGAATGTCATCTTCATGTCACATACACCTCCTCTACAATTCAAACATATATTTTACTCAATGTTATGATAAGTCTACTTCAATAGCGACAAAACATCATTTTTATTTATATCAAAATAATCGGACAAAGTCAAGCAAAATCTCATAAAATAAGGCTTTTGCCAATATTTAGTTTTCCACTTTCTGTCATTTTTGTTTTTTTACCACTATATATATAAGGAAGAAATGCATTTTATCTATATATGGTATAATGTTATACACATAGAAAATTAAAAATTTTTCCACAGAAAACCCAGTATTTATGCCGTTTACATAAGTTATCCTCAATTTGTGGATAACTTGTGGACAATTTCTTGATAATATCATCATAACTTGTGTATAAATGTGTACAAGCCTTATTTTTTCCGGTCTATAACTATTTTTCCATTATTAACAATAACTTCTAGTATATTCACATTAAGCGTTAAAACGCCCATATAGCCACTTTTTTTATCAACGCCCTATCCCCAGTCCTTCCACAATTAAACGTTGATAATTCCGCAAAAATAGTGTAGGATAGCATTATATAGAATTTTTTAGAGTTTTTTAAGCAGTTAAGATTAACTGCTATATTTTAGTGCTATCAGAAAACGGAGTTAGAAAATGGACAAGATTTTGGAAAAATGGGATGAAATTTTACAGACAGTAAAAACAGAGCATGATGTCAGCGACATTTCTTTTGATACCTGGATCAAACCTCTGGAAGTTTTTGGTGTTGAGGGAAATACCCTCTATATCCTTGTTCCATCTGAACAGATGACTTTAAGTTATATCTCAAAAAAATATTATCTTCCTTTAAAAGTAGCAATTGCTGAAATTATCGGAACCGAATATGAGATTCAGTTTATTTTACCGGAACAGACCAGGAATATCAGACCTTCCAATAATAAAGGAAAGAAAACACCGGAACCTGAAGCTTCCAAACGTTCCAACTTAAATCCAAATTACACATTTGATACTTTCGTTGTCGGCAGCAATAACCGTTTTGCACAGTCTGCCTCCCTGGCAGTAGCGGAATCTCCGGGAGAAGCTTACAACCCTCTTTATATTTATGGTGGACCTGGACTTGGAAAAACCCACTTGATGCATTCCATTGGACATTTCATCCTGGAAAGAAATCCGGAAGCAAAAGTTTTGTATGTTACTTCCGAGGAATTTACCAATGAAGTTATCGAATCTATCCGTAGTGGTAACGCCTCTGCGATGAATAAATTCCGTGAAAAATACAGAACCATCGACGTTCTCATGATCGACGACGTTCAGTTTATTATAGGAAAAGAAAGTACACAGGAAGAATTTTTCCACACGTTCAACGCTCTCCACTCCGCAGGCAAACAGATCATTTTAACATCGGATAAACCGCCAAAGGATATGGAAACGTTAGAAGAACGAATCCGTTCCCGTTTCGAATGGGGACTTATGGCAGACATCGGAGCTCCTGATTACGAGACGCGAATGGCAATCCTTCGCCGGAAAGTGGAATCTGATGATATGTCCTTAAGCGATGACATTTTAAATTACATCGCAAATAATATTAAATCCAACATCCGTGAATTAGAGGGAGCTTTGAACAAACTCCTCGCTTACTCGAATCTGGAAAAAACAGAGATCACCATGGAGATTGCCAAGAAAGAACTTCAGAATATTATCACACCGGACAAGCCAAGAGAAATCACTCCTCAGCTTATCATTGAAGTTGTTTCGGAACATTTCCAGATTTCACTGGATCAGATGATCTCAAAAAACAGAAGTAATGAGATTGCAAGACCAAGGCAGATTGCCATGTACCTCTGTAAAACCATGACGGATATTCCATTGGATTCCATCGGTTCCTTACTGGGCGGAAGAGATCACTCGACCATTATCCACGGCATCAAAAAAATTGCGGATGAGTACGATTCCAACGAACAGACACGCAATTTAATTGAAACTATCAAGAAAAAAATCAATCCAAACTAAAGTTATCAACTTTTTTTTGAGTTATTAACAAAATTTTGTGGATAACCTGTTCAAATTGTGTTTAATTAATGTTTAAAGTTTTGGATAACCTACTTTTCAAGATGAATTTCAAATTTTTTCTGAGGAGGCTTAAAATTTTAATTCACATTTTATCCAAGGTTAATCCTCATGCTTTTCACATAGTTATACAGTCGGATTTTTCGGACAAGCCCTTATGTTTTCAAGGGTTGCAGGGTTATTCACTTATTCACACACACTAATACGACTACTTTTAATATCTTTTATTAATTATATTTATTTTGGCTTTCGCCAAGCAGGAAGGAGTTATTCACATTATGAAATTAATCTGTTCTAAATCAAATCTGCTTTATGGAGTTAACATTGTGTCCAAGGCTGTTCCAACCAGAACTACAATGGCAATCCTTGAATGCATTTTAATTGATGCTTCTGCTAATGAAATCAAATTAACAGCAAACGATATGGAACTTGGAATTGAAACTAAGATCGAAGGAGAAATTGCAGAGAGGGGAATCATTGCATTAGATGCTAAGATTTTTTCTGAGATTGTCCGTAAATTACCGGACAGTGATGTTGTGATCGAAACAGATTCCAATTTTAAAACTACCATTACCTGTGAGAAAGCAAAGTTTAACATTGTTGGAAAATCAGGTGATGATTTTTCCTATATTCCATTTATTGAAAGAAATGAATGTATTTCAATCTCCCAGTTTACTTTAAAAGAAGTGATTCGTCAGACAATCTTCTCAATTGCTGACAATGACAACAATAAACTGATGACGGGTGAACTTTTCGAGATTGAAGAGAATCAGTTAAAAGTAGTTTCTCTGGATGGACATAGAATTTCCATCCGTAATATTGAATTAAAGAATAATTACGATCATAAGAAAGTAGTTGTTCCTGGTAAAACACTTCAGGAAGTAAGTAAGATTTTACCTGGAAGTGCAGAGGAAGAAGTCAATATTTTCCTTTCAGAGAATCATGTTGTATTTGAATTTGATGATACTACAGTTGTATCCAGATTGATTGAAGGGGAGTATTTCAAGATTGAGCAGATGCTTTCCTCTGATTATGATACAAAAGTTAAGATTAATAAGCGTGAATTATTAGACTGTATCGACCGTGCAACACTCCTCGTAAAAGAGGGGGACAAGAAACCAATTATCATGAATATCACAGATGGAAATATGGAATTAAAGATCAATTCCTTTATTGGTTCCATGAATGAAGATATTGATATCACAAAAGAGGGAAAAGATATCCTCATTGGATTTAATCCGAAATTCTTTATCGATGCATTGAGAGTCATCGATGAGGAAGAGGTTTCTCTTTATATGGTAAACCCGAAGGCTCCATGTTTTATCAAGGATGATGAAGGAAAGTTCATTTATCTGATTCTTCCGGTAAACTTTAACGCAGCCACTAACTAAGAAAGGCAGAAAGATGATCACAGTAAATATCAGAGAGACGGACGAATTTATTAAACTGGGACAGGCTTTGAAAAAAGCAGGTCTTGTAGAATCCGGAGTAGATGCAAAGTTTTTTATTCAGGATGGACAGGTAAAATTAAACGGCGAGACAGAGCTTCAGCGTGGAAAAAAATTATACAATGGAGATGTTGTTTCCTTTAACGGCGAGACAATTCAGATTGTAAAATGATCATAAAGTCAATTGAATTGCAGAATTTTCGAAATTATGAAGATTTAAATATTTCATTTGATGAGGGAACCAATATTTTTTACGGGGACAATGCGCAGGGAAAAACGAATATCCTTGAAGCTGCATACTTAAGTGGAACAACTAAGTCCCACAAATGTAGTAAGGACAAGGAAATGATCCGTTTCGGGGAGCAGGAGTCCCATATCAGAACGGTTGTTGTAAAAAAAGAAAAAGAATATCAGATTGATATGCATTTAAAACACAATCGTTCCAAGGGAATCGCAATCAATAAAGTTCCAATCAAAAAAGCCAGTGAGCTTTTTGGAATTCTCAATATGGTATTTTTTTCGCCTGAGGATCTGAATATTATCAAAAATGGTCCGGCGGAGCGCCGCAGATTTCTGGATTCTGAATTATGCCAGTTGGATAAAATATATTTGTCAGATCTTACAACTTACAATAAAATTTTGAATCAGCGTAACAAATTATTAAAAGATATGGTTTACAGACCGGATTTAAAGGATACACTTCCGGTATGGGATATGCAACTGGTAGAAACTGGCAGGAAAATCATTCGGCGAAGAAAACAGTTTGTTGATGAGCTAAATGAGATCGTGCATGATATTCACTATCGGATTTCCGGTGAAAAAGAAGATTTGCTTTTGCAGTATGAACCAAGTATTGAAGATATTTTTTTTGAGGATGAACTGTCCAGAGTCAAAGAGAGGGATATGCGGCAGTGTATGACATCAGTGGGACCGCACCGGGATGACCTTCTTTTTTCCATCGGTGAGGTGGATATCCGGAAGTTCGGTTCCCAGGGACAGCAGAGAACTTCTGCGCTGTCCTTAAAATTGTCAGAGATCGAACTGGTTAAACGGTCCATTCATGATACACCGGTTTTGTTGCTCGATGATGTGTTGTCGGAGCTTGACAGTAACCGGCAGAATTATCTGCTCAACAGTATTCATGACACACAGACGCTGATCACCTGCACAGGGCTGGATGAATTTGTAAAAAACAGATTTCATATCAACAAGATATTTAAAGTTGTGCAGGGGACTGTGGAAGAGAGAAAAGAAATATAATTGCATTGTACATATTTTTTTATGTGCAGAATGGAGGAATAAATGGGTACAGAAAACGAATATGGTGGAGACCAGATCCAGATTTTGGAAGGACTTGAGGCTGTTCGTAAAAGACCGGGTATGTACATCGGTAGTACATCAGCCAGGGGCTTACATCATCTGGTATATGAGATTGTAGATAACTCAGTAGATGAGGCACTTGCCGGATACTGCAAAAATATTGAAGTGACCATAAATGAAGATAACTCTATTACCGTAGAAGATGATGGACGTGGTATTCCGGTCGACATCAATCACAAAGCTGGAAAATCCGCATTGGAAGTCGTATACACTGTACTTCATGCCGGTGGAAAATTTGGCGGTGGAGGCTACAAAGTATCCGGTGGACTTCACGGCGTAGGTGCGTCAGTTGTAAATGCACTTTCCACAAAGTTAAAAGTTGAGGTTTACCGTGAAGGAAAGGTTTATTTCCAGAGTTACAAGATCGGTAAACCGGATGAACCGGTAAAAGTGATCGGAGAATGCGGCGAAGACAAGCACGGAACAAAGGTTACTTTCTGGCCGGACGGATCGATTTTTGAAGAGACCGTTTTTGATTATGATACGTTAAAACAGCGTCTGCGTGAGACGGCCTTTTTGACAAAAGGTTTAAGAATCGTGCTGACAGATTTAAGAGAAAACCCGGCGAGAACTCATGATTTTCATTATGCCGGCGGTATCAAGGAATTTGTTACTTACTTAAACAAGAGCAAAGAAGCTTTATACCCGGAAGTCATTTACTGTGAGGGCAGTGGAAATGGTGTCTATGTGGAAGTTGCCATGCAGCATAATGATTCCTACAATGAGTTGACGTTAAGTTTTGTCAATAACATTATCACACCGGAAGGTGGTACACATCTTGCCGGATTCCGTAATGCATTGACGAAAACATTTAATGCTTATGCAAGAGCGAATAAATTATTAAAAGACAGTGAACCGGCATTGACGGGTGATGATATCCGTGAAGGACTGACCGCCATTATCAGTGTCAAGATCGAGGATCCTCAGTTTGAGGGACAGACCAAGCAGAAACTGGGTAACAGCGAAGCCCGCGGTGCGGTGGATTCCATTGTGAGCGAGCAGCTTACTTACTTTTTAGAGCAGAATCCGACGGTTGCCAAGACAATCTGTGAAAAGTCACTTCTTGCACAGCGCGCGAGAGAGGCAGCAAGAAAAGCGAGAGATTTAACCAGAAGAAAAACAGCACTGGAGGGAATGTCTCTTCCGGGAAAACTGGCAGACTGTTCTGACAAAGATCCAAAGAACTGTGAGATTTTCATCGTCGAGGGAGATTCCGCCGGCGGTTCCGCTAAGACTGCGAGAAGCCGTGCAACCCAGGCAATCCTCCCACTTCGTGGTAAGATTTTAAATGTCGAGAAGGCAAGACTGGATAAGATTTATGGAAATGCTGAGATCAAAGCTATGATCACTGCGTTTGGTACAGGTATTCATGAAGATTTTGATATCAGCAAACTTCGTTACAACAAGATTATCATTATGACGGATGCCGATGTCGATGGTGCCCATATCAGTACATTAATGTTGACATTCCTTTATCGGTTCATGCCGGATCTGATCAAAGAAGGCCATGTATATCTGGCACAGCCGCCACTATACAAGATCGAGAAAAATAAAAATGTATGGTATGCCTACAGTGACGATGAGTTAAATGCAATCTTAACGGAAATCGGACGTGATGGAAATAATAAGATCCAGCGTTACAAAGGACTTGGTGAGATGGATGCGGAGCAGCTCTGGGAAACGACCATGGATCCGGAGAAACGAATTTTAAAACGTGTCATGATCGATGATGAGAGTACTTCTGAAATTGATATTACGTTTACAACTCTGATGGGAGATAAAGTAGAACCGAGACGTGAGTTTATTGAAGAAAATGCGAAGTATGTGCAGAATCTCGATATTTAAGATTGCATGTGTTAGAAATTATATATTACTGCAAATGTAGTTTGATAAAAAATAGAAAGTTTATTTATAATATAATTGCAAATGTAGTTTAATTAGAGAAATGCAGATTTTTAACCAAAAAGAATTTGCAGGAATGAGGTAAATAGAATGGATGACAAAATTTTTGATCAAATCCATGATGTCGATCTGAAAAAAACAATGGAGACATCCTACATCGATTATGCGATGAGCGTTATCGCCCAGCGTGCATTGCCGGATGTAAGAGATGGTTTG
>ENA-ORUU01000960-ORUU01000960.1-human-gut-metagenome-genome-assembly--contig:-NODE-960-length-18279-cov-2.84147_pt1 | contig 18279 bp, 9 predicted proteins | sample MGYA00242085_ERZ509221 | MGnify/ENA primary metagenome ERZ509221 (study PRJEB26280, sample SAMEA2338809) | human gut metagenome | biome: human gut; feature: human-associated habitat; material: faeces... | reverse complement strand
TAGTATTATGGTACATCTGTTTATAAATCGTGTCCACTTATTTAATATAGATCCAGACGTTACTTTGGATGAAGCAGTAAATGTGGATCGCCAGGTAACAGTTGAAGTAAATGATGGTGCGCGGTTGAACTTGAATGACAGTTTTACCATTGGAGAAAAAGCAACGCTTATCAACAAAGGTACTATTACAAATAATGGTACCATGACAAACAATGGTTCTTTTGATACATACGAAGGCAAATTGGCAGGAACAGGTCATGTGATTGTTGCAAATGGCGCTGTGCTGAAAATCAATGCAAACTTCAACAATGGCGCAGACAGCATGCTTCCTGCTGTAACCAAGATCGAAGTACAGCCCGGCGGTGCATTACAGTCCATGACAACAGATGGCAGCGAAGAAGCAACAACATTTATTGGGACATCTGAAGATGCGCGTATTCAGACAAATGGCGCCACAGTTACATTTGGTTTTGCGGATAACTATTCCGGAACACATCCCACAATGGAAATTGAAGGAGATGTTACCATTCCTGCCGGTCAGACATGGTATACAATGTTTGACTCCGCAGCAGAAGCTATCGGCATCGAAATGACTTTGAATGGCAATATGACAGTAGATGGTACATTGAAAGTTGTTTCCGCAAACAGCACAGGCAGTGAACTGTTGTTAAAAGAAAATACAGTTCTGACTGTCAACGGAACCATCACAACAGCAGCAAAGGGTAAGGTAACAGGTACAGACGCAACTTCTGTTGTTTCCATTGCGGAAGGTGCAGCAGGCACAGACACCTTTGCCGCAGGCAGTACATACAACTGGAATGGTTCTGCTTGGGAAAAAGCAGTTGCGGAAAATGAACCTGTGACAGAAGAAGAATCTGACGTGAAAGAAGCAACTGTTGTGGAAGCGGAACAGGTAAATCCTGAAGAAATTACCGCAGTTACTTTGACAGAAGAAGTATAATCCCGTGAACTAAAACAGCCATAATTTTTTGATAAAATATAAAAAACAGGCAGATATGGAGTATCCATGTCTGCCTGTTTGATTTTGTAATGATGATTGTTTTGTTTAAAGATATGTGGAAATGATTTCCTCGGCAATTTCTCTGCGGGAGACACAGCGATCCATTGCCTGCTTTTCAATATAGCGGTGGGCGTCTGCCTCGGACATTTTCAATTCGTCAATGAGTACCCATTTGGCACGGTTTACCAGACGAATTTCTTTCATTTTTTCTTCCATGGAAAGGGATTTATTTTCCAGTTTTCTCAGCCGTTCCCGGATACCAGCCATAAAGTTCAGGGTATGGGTTACCATTTGTTTGGAAGCGGGTTTTGGCAATGTTAAAATGCCGTATTCCGTCACTTTGTCACAAACTTCTTCATAGACTTCGTTCCGCACCAATAAGAGAATGACAGTACCTTTGTTTCCGGAAATCTCAATGGCAAATCTTGTGCCGAAATCATCAGGCAGTGGTGTATTGATGAACACAAAGTCAAAACTGCGTTCCAGCAGAACACGTTTTGCCAGACTGACACTGGAAACCATCTGTACGGGAGCATACTTGGACTCAGGGAGCAGAGATTGCAGAGATGCATTGAAATTTTCTTTTGCCGATATAACCAATACGCTGTAAACGCGTTCTTTTAGACTCAAAATGCTCCCCTCCTTTTCAAAAGTCCGTTCTTTTATCGTTGGTCGTAATATGTCTGCACAATGGTTTTTGGCAGATATTTGGATACAAAGGAACTGTTAGCCGCCAATGTAGCCGCTTCTCGTAAAGTCAGTGGCAATCGCTGCAAATGAGCCAAAATGTCTGCACTTGCGGTAAACAGATTCAGATCCGTAGGAGCAGGCAACGGCAGTTTTTGCTGAATGCCATCCAGTCCGGCGTAGATCAAAAGGGCAAACGCCAGATATGGATTTGTTGTAGGGTCTGGAGAACGCAGCTCAGCACGACGGTATTCGTCCACAGCCGCAGGAACACGGATAAGCTGAGAACGGTTCTGGTTTGACCAGGAAATGTATTCAGGTGCTTTTGGCCCGCCGAAACGTTCATAAGAAGCAACTGTGGGATTCAGAAATACAGTCAATTCTGGAATATGCTCCAAAATACCTGCAATCATATGGGAAAGGGGATCTTCACAGTTCCCGCCTTTGACAGAAATATTGATGTGAAACCCATTGCCAGGCTGGTGGCGTAATGGCTTTGGACTGAAATCCGCATAAAGTCCATTGCGCTGTGCCACTGTTTTTACAACAGCCTGGAAGGTCAGGGTATTATCTGCGGCAGTGAGAGGATCGGAATAACGGAAGTCGATTTCGTTTTGCCCAGGGCCTTCTTCGTGATGAGAGCTTTCGGGATAAATGCCCATCTGCTCCAAAATCAGACAAATTTCCCGTCGCACATTTTCACATTTGTCTTCTGGTGCAATATCCATATATCCAGCATTATCGTATGGAATTTTTGTGGGTTGTCCTTCTGTGTCCAGTTGGAAAAGATAGAACTCCATTTCGGGGCCGAAAGCAAAGGAAATGCCAGCGGATTCCGCATCAGAAATGGCTTTTTTCAGCAGGCTTCTGGTGTCACAGACAAAAGGTCGTCCGTCTGGGTAGGAAATGCTGCAAAACATGCGCACGACTCTGCCGTGTTCAGGCCGCCAAGGAAGTACCATCAGGGTATCCGGTTCCGGATGGAGCAGCAGATCAGATTCAGCTTCGTCTCCAAAACCGGCAATGGCAGAACCGTCAATGGCAATGCCGTAAGCAAAGGCTCGTGGCAGTTCATCCGGCATGATGGAGATATTTTTCTGTTTGCCAAAAACATTGCAAAATGCCAAACGGATGAATTTGACATCTTCTTCCTGGACATACTGCAATACTTCCTGTTTGGAATATTTCATAAATTCCACCTGCTTTCCTCTCATTTTCAACATTTTTTTCGATCTTTGCGACATTTATAAAAAGTAATATAGCACAGTTTCTATTTATTTTCCATAGAAAATTGCATAAGGAAAAATCTGTGCGCATAACATGGGCAAAACAGAATTTTTGTAAGGTGATGGAAAAACAGAATGTTTTTTTGAAAAAAATTATAAAAGACCCATTGACAAAAATGAATTATGGGTGTATAAAATATGAGTCAAAGGCAAAGGCGTCTTTGAGGTCATACCCTCAGAGTCCCCTTTGCCTTTTTTTATTTTACAAAAGAGGGGGTTTTTCTATGAAACATGTATCGGATTATTTTGGTTCCCTGGTCTTTGATGACAGGGTCATGAAAGCACGATTTTCAAGTGAAGTATATCAGTCCCTGAAAAAAACCATCGATGAGGGAGCAAAGTTGGATCTTTCCGTTGCCAATGCTGTGGCAACAGCCATGAAAGATTGGGCAATTGCTAATGGCGCAACCCATTATACCCATTGGTTCCAGCCTTTGACTGGCATTACGGCGGAAAAGCACGACAGCTTCATTACACCAGCACCTGACGGCAGAGTCATTATGGAATTTTCTGGTTCAGAACTGATCAAAGGCGAACCGGATGCATCATCTTTTCCTTCAGGAGGTCTGCGTGCCACATTTGAAGCAAGAGGATATACCGCATGGGACCCTACATCCTATGCATTCATCAAAGGAAAAACCCTGTGTATTCCTACTGCATTTTGTTCTTATGCAGGGGAAGCACTGGATAAGAAAACACCACTGCTCAGATCCATGGAAGCATTGAACCGTCAGGCGCTGCGTATCCTGCGTCTGTTTGGCAATGACCATGTGAAATGCGTCCGCACTTCTGTGGGGCCGGAGCAGGAATATTTTCTGGTGGACAGAGAAATGTATGAAAAACGTCGTGACCTGATTTTTACTGGACGGACTTTGTTTGGTGCAAAGCCGCCGAAAGGTCAGGAATTGGACGATCACTATTTTGGTGCCATCAAACCTACGGTAGCCGCTTTTATGGAAGATTTGAATGAAGAATTGTGGAAGCTTGGCATATTGGCAAAGACGGAACACAACGAAGTGGCTCCTGCACAGCATGAATTGGCGCCCATCTATACAACAACGAACATCGCAACAGATCACAACCAGCTGACAATGGAAATCATGCAGAAAGTTGCGGCAAGACATGGTTTGGTTTGTCTGCTTCATGAAAAACCCTTTGCTGGTGTCAACGGCAGCGGCAAGCACAACAACTGGTCTATTTCCACGGATGAAGGCGTAAACCTGCTTTCTCCCGGTGAAACACCTCATGACAACGCACAGTTCCTGCTGTTCCTGTGTGCGGTCATCAAAGCGGTGGATGATTATCAGGATTTGCTGCGTATTTCCGTTGCAACAGCCGGAAATGACCTGCGTCTGGGTGCCCAGGAAGCACCTCCGGCAATCGTTTCCATTTTCCTTGGCGATGAACTGAATGCAGTTCTGGAATCTCTGGAAAATGATACACCTTACTGCAGTGTGAAAAAGACAAAAATGAAATTGGGTGTTGATGTACTGCCCAAGTTTACAAAAGATAACACTGATCGTAACCGTACATCGCCCTTTGCGTTTACAGGCAATAAATTTGAATTCCGTATGGTTGGGTCTTCGGATAGCATTGCATGCGCAAATATCATGCTGAACAGTGCTGTGGCAGAAAGCCTGCGGGTTTATGCCGATTATCTGGAACAGGCACCTGATTTCCAGACAGCTCTTCAGGAAATGCTGAAAAATACAATTAAAGAACATAAACGTATCATCTTTAACGGAAACGGATACGATGACGCATGGATTCAGGAAGCAACGCTGAAAAGAGGATTGAGCAATTATCCTTCCACACCTGATTGTGTGCCTCATATTCTGGATCGGAAAAATGTGGAACTGCTGACAGGGCAGAAGATTTACACAGAACCGGAACTGCGGGCACGTTATGAGATTGTATTGGAAAACTACTGTAAATCTATTGTGATTGAAGCAAATACCATGGTGGATATGGCGGAAAAAGAAATTTTGCCGGCAATCACCGCATATGCAATGGAACTTGCCAAAACAGCAGCAGCTAAAAAAGCCTTGAATGAACAAATTACCTGTGCTTTTGAATGTGAAAGAGTGAAAAACCTGTCTGCTTTGACAGATGAAATCGCATTGAAAATACAGGAACTGAAGAAATCTCTCATTTCTTTGCAGTCTGCAGAAACAGTTTGCGAAGAAGCAGCTTTTATTCGGGATCAGGTGTTGGTAAAAATGCGGGAACTGCGTGTGCCTTGCGATGAAGCGGAAACCATTACTGCAAGAAAATATTGGCCATTCCCTACATATGGAGAATTGCTTTTTGGCGTGAAATAAAAACGAAAGAGAAAAAAGAAGCAGAAAACGAAACCAGTATACGGTTTCGTTTTCTGTGGATAAACAAAAAGGAGGTAAGGCTGATGTGCTCAATTATGGGATATTGCGGCAGTAGCGCGGATTTGGCATTGTTTCAGGAGGGGTTTGCCCGTACCATTTCCCGTGGCCCAGATGACAGCCGCATTGTAGATACAGGAAACGGATATTTGGGATTTCATAGATTGGCAATCATGGGTTTGACACCATCCGGTATGCAGCCTTTTGCATTGGATGACAGTTATGTGGTCTGCAATGGGGAGATTTATGGTTTCGAAAAAATCAAAAAGGTGTTGGCGGAAAAATACACTTTCCAGAGTGAATCAGACTGCGAAGTTTTGCTGCCCATGTATCGGGAATTTGGCACAGACATGTTTGCTATGCTGGATGCGGAATTCGCTTTGATTCTCTATGATGCGGAAACAAAGTCTTTTATTGCTGCCAGAGATCCTATTGGGATTCGTCCTTTATATTACGGTTATGATAAAAACGGTGTCATTGTGTTTGCCAGTGAACCGAAAAATCTGGTGGGGCTGACAGAGCGTATCATGCCATTTCCACCTGGACATTATTATAAAGATGGCGCATTCACTTGTTATTGCGATATTGCGAAAGTAGATAAAGTTTGCTATGACGATTTGGAAACTGTTTGCAAAAACATCCATGATAAGTTGGTTGCAGGGGTGGAAAAAAGACTGATTGCAGATGCGAAAGTAGGATTTTTGCTTTCCGGCGGTCTGGATTCCTCTTTGGTATGCGCCATTGCTGCAAAGAAATCAAAAGCGCCTATTCGTACATTTGCCATTGGCATGAGCGAAGATGCCATTGATTTGAAATACGCAAAACAGGTTGCCGACTACATTGGCAGCGACCATACAGAATTCTATATGACAAAAGAACAGGTGCTGGATTCTCTGGAAACAGTCATCCAGGCATTAGGTACCTTTGATATTACCACCATTCGTGCCAGCATGGGCATGTATCTGATCTGCAAAGCCATCCATGAAAATACAGATATTCGCGTATTGCTGACTGGTGAGATTTCCGATGAACTCTTTGGATATAAATATACAGATTATGCGCCCGACGCGGATGCGTTCCAGAAAGAAGCGCAGAAACGTTTGCATGAACTGCATATGTATGATGTTCTGCGGGCAGATCGCTGTATTTCTGTGCATTCTCTGGAAGCCCGTGTGCCTTTTGGTGATCTGGACTTTGTGAAATATGTCATGTCCGTAGACCCCGAAAAGAAAATGAACAGATATGGAAAGGGAAAATACCTGCTGCGCCATGCTTTTGAAGGTGATTATCTGCCTCATGAAATTTTGTGGAGAGAAAAAGCGGCATTTTCAGACGCGGTTGGTCACTCCATGGTGGATTATTTGAAAGCTTACGCAGATGAAAAATATACAGAAGAAGAATTTCAGGAAAAAGCGCGCAAATATACTCATGCGGCGCCATTTACAAAAGAATCCCTGCTGTATCGGGAAATTTTTGAAAAATATTATCCTGGTCAGGGAGAAATGATCGTTGATTTTTGGATGCCAAACCGTGACTGGGAAGGCTGTCAGGTAGATGACCCTTCTGCGCGTGTACTGGCAAACTATGGAGATAGCGGTAAATAAGAATTGGAGGAGCAAACAATGGAAAAGAAAGAGCTGCTGTATGAAGGAAAAGCAAAAAAAGTATATCGGACTGATGATCCAGAAGTGTTATACATTGCTTATAAGGATGACGCCACGGCGTTCAATGGTTTGAAAAAAGGTACCATTTCCGGTAAGGGCATCATCAACAATCAGATGAGCAACCGTTTGATGCAGTATCTGGAAAGTAAAGGCATTCCGACACATCTCATTAAAGAATGCAATGAACGGGACACTCTGGTAAAACGTGTGGATATTGTTCCTTTGGAAGTCATTATCCGAAATATTGCAGCAGGTTCTTTTTCCAAGAGATATGGTGTAGAAGAAGGCACTGTATTTGCGGAACCTACCATTGAAATTTCTTATAAAAATGACGCTCTGGGAGATCCCCTTCTGAATGCATATCATGCTGTTGCTATGAGACTTGCCACATGGGATGAAATCGAAACCATCAAATCTTATGCTTTTGCCGTTAATAAACATCTTTCCGCTTTTTGGGAAACTTGCGGCGTGACACTGGTGGATTTCAAACTGGAATTTGGGAAACTTTCTGATGGCAGCATTGTGTTGGCAGATGAAATCAGCCCCGATACTTGCCGTTTGTGGGATACAGAAACAAAAGAAAAACTGGACAAAGACCGTTTCCGCAGAGATTTGGGCGGCGTAGAAGACGCTTATGCGGAAGTTATGAAACGGTTGGAAGAACATTTGCAGCAATAAGAAAGAGGAGTGTTTGATTATGTATGATCGTTATGAATCCCCTTTGTCCAGCCGGTATGCTTCCCCGGAAATGCTGAAGCTTTTTTCCATGGAAACCCGTATCCAGACATGGCGGAAATTATGGGTGGCTTTGGCAAAGGCAGAAATGGAATTGGGTTTGCCCATTACAGAAGAACAGGTACAGCAATTGGAAGAACAGGTAGAAAACATCGATTTTGCCTGCGCTGCTGCCAGAGAAAAGGAAGTTCGCCATGATGTCATGGCACATGTTTATACTTACGGAAAAGTTGCACCAAAGGCAGCTGGTATTATCCATCTGGGGGCTACCAGTTGTTACGTTACCGATAATGGTGATTTGATTTTATATCGGGATGCACTCCTGCATCTGCGGAAAGGTCTGCTGGCAGTGATGCAGAATCTGGCGGTTTTCGCAAAACAGTATCGTGCCTTACCAACACTTGGTTATACCCATTATCAGCCGGCACAGCTGGTAACGGTGGGAAAACGGGCAACCCTTTGGCTCCAGGATTTTCTGATGGATCTGGAAGAACTTGATTTTGTACTGGAACATATGAAGTTTCTGGGATGCCGAGGCACGACAGGAACAGAAGCCAGCTTCTTAGATCTTTTTGGCGGAGATACAGAAAAAATTGATGAAATGAACAGACGTATCGGTAAGACCTTTGGTTTTTCTGAATGCTATGATGTTTGCGGACAGACTTATCCCAGAAAACTGGACAGCCGCATTTTACAGTGTTTGTCTGCAATCGGTCAGAGCTGTTACCGCATGGCAAATGATATCCGTTTGCTGCAACATGACAGACAGATCGAAGAACCTTTTGAAAAGAATCAGATTGGTTCCTCAGCCATGGCGTATAAACGTAATCCCATGCGCTGCGAAAGAATTTGTTCTTTGTCCCGTTATTTGATGGCAGATACAGCCAATGCGTCTATGACTGCTTCTGTACAGTGGTTGGAACGGACATTGGATGATTCCGCAAACCGCCGTATTTCTATGCCGGAAGGCTTTCTGTGTGCCGATGCAGTTTTGCGTTTGGCACAAAATGTCACAGATGGACTTCAGGTCAATGAAAAGATCGTTGCCAAAACCGTTCGAGAATACCTTCCTTTCATTGCAACGGAAAATCTGCTGATGGAAGCAGTAAAGCGTGGTGGTGACAGACAGGAACTCCATGAAGTGATCCGCAGATGCTCCATGGAAGCAACTGCCAGAATGAAAGAAGGCGAATCCTGTGATCTGCTGGAAAGACTTGCAGCAGAGCCGGCTTTCCAATTGAATGGACAGGACTTGGAAGAACTGCTGAAGCCTGAAGATTATATTGGAAGATGTCCTGAGCAAGTGGATGCTTTTGTAGAAAAAGTCACACCCTTATTTCAGGATTTGAAGCAGGAAAAAACTGAAATCAATGTATGATATAGAGCCAGCTGGTTTTCGTTAGAAAATCGGCTGGTATGTTTGCGCAAAGAAGAAAAAAGGAGCGGAGAACATGACAAAATATGTTTTTGTAACAGGCGGCGTCGTGTCCGGCTTGGGAAAAGGCATTGTTGCGGCTTCTTTGGGGCGTTTGCTGAAAGCCAGAGGACTAAAAGTGGCACCCCAGAAATTAGACCCTTATATCAATGTAGACCCAGGTACCATGAGTCCCTATCAGCACGGCGAAGTGTATGTCACAGAAGACGGCGCGGAAACCGATTTGGACTTAGGACATTATGAACGCTTTATTGATGAAGATTTGAATCGTTATTCCAATTTAACCACAGGGAAAGTCTATTGGAATGTATTGAATAAAGAAAGAAGCGGGGCATATCTTGGCTCTACTGTACAGGTCATCCCTCATGTCACAAACGAAATCAAGGAATTTGTCTATCAGGTAGGGAAAAAGACCGATGCGGATGTTGTCATTACAGAAATCGGCGGCACTATTGGTGACATTGAATCCCAGCCATTTCTGGAAGCGGCTAGGCAGGTTTCTCTGGAAGTAGGAAAGGAAAACAGCCTGTTTATTCATGTGACATTGGTGCCTTTCCTGCGAGGTTCCGACGAACATAAATCAAAACCTACCCAGCATTCCGTAAAAGAATTGCAGGGAATGGGGATTCATCCCGATATTATTGTACTGCGTTGTGATGAACCACTGGAAGAAGCTATTTTCCAGAAAATTTCCATGTTCTGCAATGTAAGACCTGACTGTGTCATTGAAAACAGAACACTGCCCATATTGTATGAAGCACCACTGATGCTGGAAAAATCTAATTTCTCTGCTGTTGTGTGCAGAGAACTGGGACTGGAAGTACCTGCCGCTGATTTGACGGAATGGGAGGAAACTGTCAAACGCATCAAAGAAAGACCTTATCATGTTCGTATTGGATTGGTAGGGAAATATGTGCAGCTGCACGACGCATATCTTTCCGTAGCAGAAGCACTGCGTCATGCAGGATATGCATGGAATACCCATGTGGACATCCAGTGGATTGACGCAGAAGAAATCACAAAGGAAAACGCGGAGGATAAACTGTCTGGTTTGGATGGTATCATTGTTCCCGGTGGATTTGGTGACCGCGGTATTTCCGGTATGATTGAAGCAGCTCGTGTAGCAAGAGAAAAACAAATTCCGTACTTTGGTATTTGTTTGGGCATGCAGATTGCAGTTATTGAATTTGCAAAGAATGTAGCTGGACTCACACAGGCAAATTCAGGTGAATTTGAACCGGATTGCCCACAAAAGGTCATCGACTTTATGCCGGGACAAAGTGATGAGATTGCCAAAGGCGGTACATTGCGTCTGGGCGCATATCCCTGCATCATTCAGCCGGATACTTTGATGGCAAAGTGTTATGGCAAAAGAGAGATACAGGAACGTCATCGTCATCGTTATGAATACCAGAACCAATACCGGGAAACACTGGAAAATGCAGGACTGATTTGCAGTGGTATTTCTCCTGACGGAAATCTGGTGGAAGCGGTAGAATGGAAAGACCATCCATTTTTCATCGGCGTTCAATATCATCCGGAATTCAAGAGCCGCCCCAACCGTCCACATCCACTGTTTTATGGATTTATCGGCGCAGCTTTTGCGCTTTCCCAGAAAAAAGATTGATTTCGTTTTATAGACATGCAATACGGGAAGAAAGGAGCATATATGATTAGAGCGTATGACAGAAAATTAATTATAGAAGATGGCAGCCAATACTATGGTTATGGCTTTGGCGCAGATACAGACAAAGTATTTGAGTTGGTGTTTCATACAGGCGCCATTGGGTATCAGGAAATTTTTTCTGATCCGTCTTATACCTATCAGGGGGTTGTGATGACATATCCTTTGATTGGGAATTATGGCATGGCAGCAGATGATTATGAAACATTTCATCCAACCATTGGTGCCATGATTGTGCGGGAATATGAAGATCATCCTTCCAATTTCCGTGCGGAAGCAACGCTGTCTGAAATGATGAAAAAGTTTGATGTGCCGGGTATTTCCGGCATTGATACCAGAAAACTTACAAGATCCATTCGAGATTTTGGCAGCAGAAAGGCATTGCTTACAAGCGTAAATACACCTTTGGAAAAAGGTTTGGAACTCTTGAAAGAAACTGTGATTCCCGGGAATATGGCGGAAGTCGTAAGCTGTAAAGAAAGCTGGGCGTATGAAACAGAAGAACCGAAATATCACATTGTGGCTGTTGATTTCGGTATCAAACACAGCATTTTGAAAGCATGGAAAAAGAGAGGCTGTTATGTGACCATTGTTCCTTGGAATACATCTGCTGAGGAGATTCGAAAACTTCAGCCGGACGGTGTTTTCCTTTCCAATGGGCCGGGAGATCCTGCTGCGGTACAGCCTGCCATTGAAATGATTCAGCAGCTGCGGGGAAGTGTGCCGATGTTTGGCATTTGCCTGGGACATCAGCTCATTGCTTTGTCTTATGGCGCAAAGACTTATAAAATGAAATTTGGTCACCATGGCGGCAACCACGCTGTGAAAAATCTGGAAACAGGCAAAATTGAGATAACTTCTCAGAATCATTCTTATGCAGTGGATGAAAGCAGTCTGGAAGACACCGATTTGACCATTACCCATATCAATCTGCTGGATAAAACAGTAGAAGGTGTGGCTTGCGAAAAAGATCGTATTTGCAGCGTACAGTATCATCCGGAAAGCGCGCCTGGCCCACAGGACAGCGGTTATTTGTTTGATCGTTTTATACAGATGATGAAGGAGGGAAAGGCACATGCCGAAAAGAACTGATATTCGTAAAATTATGGTCATTGGCTCTGGGCCCATTGTCATTGGACAGGCTGCGGAGTTTGACTATGCGGGCACACAGGCATGTCTTGCCCTGAAAGAAGAAGGCTATGAAGTAGTGCTTTGCAATTCCAATCCAGCTACCATTATGACCGATACCACCATTGCGGATAAAGTATATATGGAACCTTTGACACTGGAATATGTGGCAAAGATCGTTCGACATGAAAGACCTGATGCCATTCTGCCGGGCATTGGCGGACAGACAGGTCTGAACCTTGCCATGCAGTTGGAGAAAAAAGGCATCCTGCAAGAGTGTCAGGTGGAACTTTTAGGCACCAGCAGTGACAGCATTCGTCAGGCGGAGGACAGAGAAGAATTCAAAGAACTTTGTGAAAGACTAGGGGAACCTGTGCTGCCTTCCGGCATTGCGGATTCCATTGAAACAGGTCTGGAAATTGCTGAATCCATTGGTTACCCTGTTGTATTGCGTCCCGCTTTTACGTTGGGCGGTACTGGCGGCGGCTTTGCCGATGATGAACAGGGTTTCCGTGAATTGATGAAAAACGCTTTGGCTCTGTCACCTACCCATCAGGTGTTGGTGGAAAAAAGCATCAAGGGCTATAAAGAAATTGAGTATGAAGTGATTCGTGATAAAAACGACACAGCTATTACTGTATGTAATATGGAAAACTTAGACCCTGTTGGTATCCATACAGGGGATTCCATTGTTGTGTGTCCTTCTCAGACCTTGACAGATAAAGAATACCAGATGCTGAGAAACAGTGCCTTGAAGATTATCCGTGCTCTGAAGATTGAAGGCGGATGCAACGTACAGTTCGCCTTAGATCCACATTCTTTCCAGTATTATCTGATTGAAGTAAATCCTCGCGTTTCCCGTTCCTCCGCGCTGGCATCCAAAGCCAGCGGTTATCCCATTGCCAGAGTTTCCGCAAAAATTGGCGTTGGCATGACTTTGGATGAAATTCCCCTTGCCAATACACCTGCGGCATTTGAACCCGCTCTGGACTATGTGGTCACAAAAATGCCGGGATTTCCGTTCTATAAATTTGCAGATGTGGATAATCGTCTGGGTACGCAGATGAAAGCCACCGGCGAAGTTATGGGCGTTGGCAGAACCATTGAAGAAAGTTTGCTGAAAGCCATCCGTTCTTTGGAAATTGGTGTAAACCATTTGCATATGGCAAAATTTGATGGACAGAGTCAGGAAGAATTAATGGAATACATTCCAAAGGGAACAGACGATAGAATTTATGCCATTGCGGAACTTTTACGTCTGGGTTGTGCATCGGAAAAAATTGCGGAAGCAACAAAAATAGATGTTTTCTTTATTCGCAAATTGCAGAACATCATTTTAGAAGAAAATGAATTGAAAGAACATGTAAGAGATGAAGCGGCTTTGTATGCTGCCAAGAAAATGGGATTTTCTGATGCTGCCATTGCGAAACTGTGGCAGATGGGAGAAGAAGAAGTGTTCCAGATGCGTCAGAAAGCGGGCATTGTTCCTCATTACAAAATGATTGATAGCTGTGCTGCGGAATTTGACAGCTATATTCCTTATTTCTACGCAACTTATGAAGATGAAAATGAATCTGTCGTTTCTGATCGGAAAAAGATACTGGTATTGGGGTCTGGCCCCATCCGTATCGGTCAGGGGGTAGAGTTTGACTATTCCACTGTACATGCGGTAAAAACCATTCAGGAAGCGGGCTATGAAGCTATCATCATCAACAATAATCCGGAAACCGTTTCCACAGACTATACCACTTCCGACAAATTGTACTTTGAGCCCCTGTGTGTAGAAGATGTTATGAATGTCATTGCACTGGAAAAAACGGTAGGGGTGATCGCTTCTCTGGGAGGACAGACTGCTGTCAATTTAGCAGAACCTCTCCAAAAAAGAGGCGTGCCTATCATTGGTACAGACAGTGTTGCCATTGAACGGGCAGAAAACAGAGAATCCTTTGAAGCACTGCTGGAAGAACTGGAAATCCCTCAGCCAAAAGGAAAAGCGGTAACAAATATCGAAGATGGCGTTGCCGCTGCGGCAGAAATCGGTTACCCAGTTTTGGTTAGACCAAGCTTTGTGCTGGGCGGCAGAGCCATGCAGATTGTAGCAAATGAACCACAATTACGCCGTTATCTGGAAACCGCAGTAGAAGTGGATAAGGATAAACCTGTATTGGTTGACAAATATATACAAGGTAAAGAAGTGGAAGTAGATGCCATTTGTGATGGTACCCGCGTATTCGTTCCGGGCATTATGGAACTGGTAGAACGTACTGGTGTGCATTCCGGCGACTCTATTAGTGTGTATCCACCTTTTGGTATTTCTGACAAAGTCAAAGGTGTCATACTGGGATATGCGAAAAAACTTGGCTTGGGCATTGGTATCAAAGGTCTGTTTAATATCCAGTTCATCGTGGACGGCAATGATGATGTATATATCATTGAAGTAAATCCTCGTTCCTCCCGTACAGTACCTTTCCTTTCCAAAGCAACAGGATATCCTCTGGCAGATATCGCTACGAGAGTCATGTTAGGTATTTCTTTGGAAGAACAGGGCATTTGCCAGTTGTATCCTGACGAGAAAAAACGCTGGTATGTAAAAGCACCGGCATTCTCTTTCTCTAAACTTCATGGTATGGATGCTTATTTGTCACCGGAAATGAAATCCACAGGGGAAGCCATTGGTTATGATGCCAAACTCCATCGGGCAATGTATAAAGCGATGGTTGCTTCTGGGATACATTTGCAGAATTATGGTACTGTGCTTGTTTCTTTGGCAGATGCGGATAAAGAAGAAGGTCTGCCTTTGATCCGTCGTTTCTATCAGATGGGATTCAATCTGGAAGCTACAAAGGGAACTGCGGATTTCTTGAAACAGCATGGCATCCGCACACATGTACTGCACAAACCAAGTGAAGGCAGTGATGAGGTATTGCATTCCATCCGCTCTGGCTATGTCAGCTATGTGATTAACACAAGATCCATTACAGCAGGAACACAGGATGCGGACGGCATCGCAATCAGAGCTTGTGCCTGCGAGAATAACGTTACAGTACTGACAGCATTAGATACGGTAAAGGTGCTGTTGGATGTATTGGAAGAAACAACTATGAAAATTTCTACCATTGATGCGTAAAAATACGTCATCACAAATCCTCATTTTTATAACCAAACTCCATATTTTCCAAAGGAAGATCCAATGCGGGTCTTCCTTTTTTATTGCATATGGAATGGCAATGGTGAGATATAATTAACGGATAAATTATTTCCTAATTTTGTGGAATGTAGTAAAATCATAATAAAGCAAAAGGATTTATAAAAGTCACTGCAATGTCATCAAAGTGATTCAAGGGATATATTTGCACCGCTGTCAATGCGGTGATACAATGGATTTAATGAGAGAGAAGGGCGGTGTTTTATGGATAAAAAACAACTTCAATGGACGTATAAAGAATTGCAGAATACTTTGACCGCACGGGATTTTTTGCAGAACGCCGGACTGCATAAAAAAGATGTGCTGGCTGTTATGGATAAAGGTGTATGGCTGGGAGCAATGGAAAAGCTGATGACAGGTGAAGTATCCTGTCATAATGTTTTGAATTTGTGCAGTCCTGCCATGGAAAGTTTTGCGGGAAGCAAACCGAAAGATGGGTGGCTGCCGGCTTTGTATGGTCATATGATTCGAAAGATTTATCCCCATCGGGACGATATTCCTGCTACGGATCAATACGATAAGGCAGCGGCATTTTACTTGGAATGTCTGCGCTTCTTTCTGAAAAAAGAAAAAGAACGTCTGCCGTTTTCCAGAATACGGGATTTTGATTTTGCAACAGAAGAAGAACTGGCAGGAAGCCCCTATGAAGAAGAATATCGGCGCTTTTTGCAGTGTTTTTCTGATGCCTATTTATATGAATTGATGCGCATTGGCAGGGAAATCATGCCATTTGATATGTTGGCCCATGTGGCAGGTGTGCACCATATTGCCATGCATATTGCAAGACAGCTTGTAAAGACTGGCATTCCTGTTGATTTGCCCTTGATCTCCGGCGCTGCTGCTGCCCATGACATCGGGAAATATGGATGCAGGGAAAATGAAGTCAGAAGAATTCCCTATCTGCATTATTATTACACAGACCTTTGGTGCAGAGTCCATGAACTGCCAAATATCGGACATATTGCTGCGAACCATTCCACTTGGGACTTGGAATTGGAAAATCTTACCGTAGAATCTCTGATATTGATTTATGCCGATTTCCGAGTGAAAAACAATGGCTATGATGAAAAAGGCAAAGAAATCATGGGATTTTATAGCCTGGCATCTTCCTTTGCGGTGATTTTGAACAAACTGGATAATGTGGATACAGCTAAAGAAAATCGCTACCGCCACGTTTATTCCCGTTTGGAAGACTTTGAAAATTACATGAAAGCCCTTGGTGTCAATGTGGATTTGACCAGCTGTGCTTTGAAGCCAATTCCACAGCGTAATCCTGCATTGCTGAATATTGATGAAACAGTGGATGCGTTCAAGAATATCGCCATTGACCATAATATTCGCTTGATGCATAAACTCAGCCGGGAACTGACTTTCGGCGATATTCTGGAAGCAGCCCGCAGCACACGCAACTGGAAGGATACAAGGGCATATCTCAATATCTTCGCGGAATATTTCACTTATATGAACCAGCGTCAAAAACAGATGGCAATGAACTTTCTGTATGATTTGATGTTTCACAGAGAAGGTGACATCCGCAGACAGGCGGCTGATCTGCTGGGGAATATGATTGCCCATTATGATGTAGAATATGGAAAAGAGCTTCCTCAAAACGTGAATGTGATACTGGATGAAACAGACAGTTTCCAGCTGTGGAAAAGATATTTAGACCGCATCATTCTGCCGGATCATAAGGTCATTGACCGTCATAGGCGCTGGCTGGGATATTGCTTGAAACGCGTTGTGATTTCTTTGCTGGAAAACTGCAAAGAAGAACAGCGTAAGAGATATGTTGTTCCGCTGCTTGCGTATTATCAGGAATTGGGATGGATCGATGAAACAGCGTTTATTCTGCTAGATACCATGCCTTCCATTCCAATGGCTCTTTTGGATGATGCGGAACGGAATGTATGCTTCCGCTTCATGGAACATTTTGCTTCTCGGGATGTTTTGGAAATTCAGGCTGCAATTTTGCTGAACCTGTGTGAAATGGCACCTGCTTTTACGGAATCCAAAGAATTTTTGCATACAGTCAATGAGGTTTTGGATGTCGTGCCCGCCAAAGAAGACAAAGCACTGGCATATCTTTCCTATGAAATTCGCAAAAATTGCGGTTTGCCACAGAAAAATAAGGCTGCATATCAGGAAATTTTTGAAGATTCCGCGGTGGTATCTGATATTTTCCTGGATAACCTGAAAGCAGCCACACCATGGAAAATCAAGATCATTAATATGCGTTTGCTGTATGATCGGATTTGCAGCGGCGTTACTATGCCAAAACTTCATGTGGCAACTCATTTGTCAAATCTGCTGAAAGTCAGCGAACAGGTTTCTGTACGTCATGCGGCAGGGGAAACACTGGTAAAACTGGCGCCTATGCTTTCCTGGGATCAGCGAAATGAAGTTGCCATTGAATTGACAAAAGGTCTGGAAATTGGTGAATTCGAGTTTTCTAAATATATTCCTCAATATCTGGGTGAATTTGTATTGTTCCTGCATCCCAAGGAATTGGATGAGTTTATCAAAGATCTGGAGCGTCTGCAAAACAGCACCAATGATCGAATCGCCAGCGTTGCACTGGACACCTTTGGGGTAATGCTCCAGCATTATGGACAGTATCAGAGTCGCTTTCCTGAACTGGCGCAGGTTTATGAGGACAGGCGCAAGAAGATCATGGGCATGATTCTGAAAGGATTTGCAAACTATCAGGAAAATGTCAAACGAGAAGCATTTTGGGTCGTTGGTCACGAACTTTTTGCCCAGGACTATTTATCTATGCAGGAAAAGAAAAATCTTTTCGGCTTCCTCAGCAAAAAAATGCTTATGCTTGTGGAACAGGATGAAGATTCCGAATTGACATTCTTCAATCATACTGCTGGTTGGAATTTTGTATATCACTTTATCAGTGCATATATTTTCCAGGAAAAGAAATTCACTTTCTCAGAACCACAGAAAGTTGCCTTTTTCCCTGGTACATTCGACCCCTTTACTTTGGGTCACAAAGAAATTGCCCGGGAAATCAGAGATCTTGGATTTACCGTTTATCTGGCATTGCATGA